>Ga0268362_100185_pt1 | contig 10999 bp, 9 predicted proteins | sample MetcocultureR2M_FD_197214 | JGI IMG/M metagenome (GOLD analysis project Ga0268362, IMG submission 197214) | Soil microbial communities from Anza Borrego Desert, Southern California, United States - Methanotrophic co-culture R2-M | ecosystem: Environmental > Terrestrial > Soil > Desert | place... | reverse complement strand
CGATATCGGCCGGCGCGTTGACGGCAACGCCGGAAATATTCTTGTCGATGCGGCGGGCAAGGCCTGTCAGAACTTTTCCCGAGCCGATCTCGTAAAGCGTCGTGACGCCATTGGCGCCGAACCACTCCACCGTTTCGCGCCAGCGCACCTGGCCGGTCACCTGGGTGACGAGCAGCGTGGCGATCTCATTGGCGTCGTAGACCGGAGCAGCGCGCACATTGGCGACGACTGGGACGACCGGGTTCTTCTTCTCGACCTTGTCCAACGCGTGACGCATCGCGTCCGCCGCAGGCGCCATCAGGTCGCTGTGGAAGGGTGCGGAGACCGGCAGCATGATGGCCCGCTTGGCGCCCTTTTCGGTAGCAAGCGCCGCAGCCTTCTCGACTGCCGCCTTGGAGCCGGAGATAACAAGCTGCCCGCCACCGTTGTCGTTGGCGATCTGGCAGACGCCATCCTGGCGGGCCTCGGCGCAGACCACTTCCACATCGCCATGTTCGAGGCCGATGATCGCGGCCATGGCGCCCGCGCCCACGGGCACTGCGCTCTGCATCGCGTCGCCGCGAATACGAAGCAGCTTTGCGGTATCGGCAAGCGAGAAGGTGCCGGCGGCGCAGAGTGCGGAATATTCGCCGAGCGAATGGCCAGCGACATAGGCGACCTTGTCGGCGAGCTTCAGACCGCGGGCTTCCATGACGCGCATGGCGGCAATCGAAACGGCCATCAGCGCCGGCTGGGCATTGGCCGTCAGCGTCAGCGTTTCTTCCGGGCCGTTCCACATGATATCGGAGAGTTTCTGGCCGAGCGCTTCATCGACCTCTTCGAAGACGGCGCGGGCTTCGGGATAGGCTTCCGCGAGGTCTTTCCCCATGCCGACGGACTGGCTGCCCTGTCCGGGGAACGTGAATGCGATGCTCATCGGTGTTTCCTTCCCGTATGTTTTGCCTCTCCATTCACATTTGAGCCCGGGGTGTCAAGGGCGAGGCGGCTTTCCGGGCCTTTTCCGCCCTGTTCTCCCCTTGCGCTCTATCAAATCCTGCTTAGAGTGCCGCCGACTTTTCAGGACGGGATTTTACTCCATGCAATATAAGCGACTCGGACGAACGGATATCTCCGTATCGGAAATCTGCCTTGGCACGATGACCTGGGGTACGCAGAACTCCGAAGCCGAAGCCCATGAACAGATGGACTACGCGGTCGGCAAGGGCGTCAACTTCTTCGATACCGCCGAACTTTATCCGACGACGCCCGTGAGCCCGGAAACCTACGGCCGCACCGAAGAAATCATCGGCACGTGGTTCAAGAAGAGCGGCAAGCGAAAAGATATAGTCCTTGCCTCGAAGGTTGCCGGAAGCGGCCGCCCGCATATCCGCGGCGGGCGCGACATTGGCGCCGAAACCATCCGGGAAGCTGTCGACGCCAGCCTCAAGCGGTTGCAGACCGACTATCTCGACCTTTACCAGATCCATTGGCCAAACCGGGGCACCTTCCACTTCCGCAACTCCTGGACCTTTGATGCCTCGGCCCAGGACCGGGAAAAGGCTCGGGCGGAAATTGCCGAAATCCTGGAAACCCTTGGCGGACTGGTCAAGGACGGCAAGGTCCGCGCCATCGGTCTTTCGAACGAAAGCGCCTGGGGCGCGCTGAAATACCTGCGGCTCTCAGAGGAGAACGGCCTGCCGCGCGTCGCCTCGATCCAGAATGAATACAACCTTCTCTACCGGCAGTTCGATCTCGATCTGGCCGAAGTCGCTCACCACGAGGATGTCGGGCTGCTGGCCTATTCCCCGCTTGCGGCAGGTCTTCTCACCGGCAAGTACCAAGACGGTTCAAGGCCGACCGGTTCCCGCGCGACGATCAACGGCGACCTCGGCGGCCGCCTGACGCCCTATCAGGAACCAGCCGTAAAGGCCTATCTCGAGCTCTCCGCCAAGCACGGCCTCGATCCTGCCCAAATGGCGCTCGCCTTCTGCCTGTCACGGCCGTTCATGGCCTCCGTCATCATCGGTGCCACGAAGATGGAGCAGCTTCAGCGCGACATCGGTTCGGCGGATGTCAAGCTATCCGACGACGTGATGCAAGAGATCGCCGCTATCCATCGACAGTATCCGATGACGCTATAGCAATGCCACGGCCGGAGGACGTCTACCTCCAATGGGCAACTTGCTCCGGCCCCGAAAAAGGCAGCTAATCGGGCTCCTCCATATCTGGAGCGATGCGCGGAAACCATGCAATCCGTTGTTCACCGAAGAGAGTTCATCCGGCGTCGGAAGCAACTTAAACTGACGCAAAAGGAACTTGCCTCGGAACTGGATCTGCCCTCGGACGAGCTGCGCAAGCTGGAAAGGGGTGACCAGCCGGTGCGCAGGCTTCACCTTCTGGCACTCGACCAGCTCAGACTGGAGGCCGCCGTCAAGGATTCCGGCCTCGTCACCGCCGCGATGCTTTTGAATGCCGAGCAGCTGCTGGAAAGTGTCGGCTACCGGGTCATCCGAACTCAATGACAGCAACCAGGCGTCTGGCGTGGCCGGTTTTTCAACACTCCCCTTGCCTTCCCGCCAAAAATCCGTATAAGCGCGCTGTTCGAAACACCCGGTCTTCTGGCTGGTGGCTGAACGGAGGGCTGGTTTTCCCCAACAGGAACGCCGCATGGACCAAAGGGTCCGAGCCTCCCGTGTCTCCGCTCTCGACCGTCTCGATCAAACAACTTTTCTTGCCGGGCCTTGCCCATCAAGAGCAGTCGTTGAGGCTTAGCCGCCGAAGTCCGGGTCCGTTCAACCGCAAGAAAAGGCAAAAGCTTACATGGCTCTTTACGAACACGTATTCCTTGCCCGGCAGGATATGTCCCCGCAGCAGGTTGATGCCCTCGTCGAACAGTACAAGGGCGTCCTCGAAGCTAACGGCGGCAAGGTCGGGCGCGTAGAAAACTGGGGCCTCAAGTCCCTCACCTACCGCATCAAGAAGAACCGCAAGGCTCATTACGCTCTGATGGACATCGACGCGCCGGCTGCTGCCGTGCACGAGATGGAGCGCCAGATGCGCATCAACGAAGACGTCCTGCGCTACATGACGATTGCCGTCGAGAAGCACGAGGAAGGTCCGTCGGCGATGATGCAGAAGCGCGATCGCGACGACCGTCCGCGCCGCGATGGCGACGACCGTGGCCCGCGCCGCGAATTCGGCGACCGTCCTCCGCGCCGCGATTTCGGCGACCGTCCGGACCGTGGTCCCCGTGAAGGCGGCTTCGAGCGCGCCCCGCGCCCGCCGCGTGAAGCGTAATTGGCTATAAGGATAAGAAAAAATGGCTGACGTATCCTCCTCACCGGCTCGCCGTCCGTTCCATCGCCGCCGCAAGACCTGCCCGTTCTCGGGCGCCAATGCGCCGCGGATCGACTACAAGGACGTACGCCTGCTGCAGCGCTATATTTCCGAGCGCGGCAAGATCGTTCCGTCCCGCATCACGGCCGTTTCCCAGAAGAAGCAGCGCGAACTCGCCCAGGCGATCAAGCGCGCCCGCTTCCTCGGCCTGCTGCCTTACGTCCTGGCGTAATCTGAACTTTTGGACCCGCTGACTCAAGCGTCGGCGGGTCCATCTCCCTTTCGCGATGGGCGCGGATCGGAAGCTTTCTTAATCCCATGTTGGGGATGAAGTGCCTGAGAAACAGATTCAGGCGTGATCCCCTAACTGCTTGACTGAGCAGGACAGCGAGACCGTGACGAACAAGATTCAAACCGTACTGCCGATCGGCATCATTGCCGGCATTGCCGCGACCCTGCTGGTGCTGGGTGCGAATGCGCAGTCGTCCTTTGCGTCGCTTCTCTATGCCGCTTCCGCGCTTCCCATCCTGATCGCCGGCCTCGGCTGGGGTAATCGCGCCGCCGTCGTCGGCATCCTGACGGCCGCCCTGCTCGGTTCCGTCCTGGTTTCTCCGCTTTTTGCGCTCGCCATGGCGTTCTTCACGCTGATCCCCGCCGGCTGGCTTTCGCATCTCGCCAACCTGGCGCGGCCGGCATCGGAACTCGGCGGCCCGGACCACCTGATGGCCTGGTATCCGATTTCGGACATTCTTCTGCATCTGTGCGGCCTCGTCACGATCGCCGTCATCGCGCTCGGGATCGCGATCGGTTACGGCCCGGAACTGACCGACCAGATGGTCGAGGCCATGATCGAAGTTTTCAAAGCCCAGGAGCCTGCCTTCACGGCAGATCCGTCCGCCATGGCGCAGACCAAGGCGATGATCGTGCTGATGCTGCCGCTGGTGCAGGGCGGCGTCTGGGTCATGCTGCTGTTTGCGGCATTCTATCTCGCCGTTCGCGTGGTTTCCCGTTCGGGCCGGGCGCTGCGTCCGCGCGAGGACATGCCCTCGGCGCTGCGCATGAACCGGCATGCCATCTTCATCTTCCTCGCGGGTATCGTGCTGACCTTCGTCGGCGGCGTGCCGGCAATGGTCGGCGCCGTGATCTGCGGCACGTTCGGCGCCGGCTTCCTCATGGCGGGCTTTGCCTCCCTCCATTTCCGCAGCCAGGGCAAGGACTGGCGCGTGCCCGTGCTCATTCTTTGCTACCTCTCATCCATGCTTCTCCTGCCGGCGATCGGCATCCTCCTGCTCGGCTTGTCCGACACGCGGCGGACGATCGCACTCACGCCGGCGAAGTCTCCTGCCAATCCCAATGAAAACAAGAATTGACTGATCGAAAGGAACTCAACCATGCAAGTCATTCTGCTTGAACGCGTACCGAAGCTCGGCCAGATGGGCGAAGTCGTAAAGGTCCGTGACGGTTATGCCCGTAACTTCCTGCTGCCGCAGGGCAAGGCATTGCGCGCCAACGATGCCAACAAGAAGCGTTTCGAATCCGAACGCGCTACGCTCGAAGCCCGCAATCTCGAGCGCAAGGGCGAAGCCCAGAAGGTTGCCGAAGTGCTCGACGGCAAGTCCTTCATCATCGTCCGCTCGGCCGGCGAAACCGGCCAGCTCTACGGTTCGGTTGCCGCCCGCGACATCCTTGAGACGCTGGCTGCCGAAGGCTTCAACGTCGGCCGCAACCAGGTCGACCTCAACCACCCGATCAAGACCATCGGCCTGCACAAGGTGACGCTGCACCTGCATGCCGAAGTCGAGATTTCGATCGAAGTGAACGTTGCCCGTTCGCCGGAAGAAGCCGGCCGTCAGGCCAAGGGCGAAAGCCTCACCTCCGTTGATGCCATCTACGGCGTCGACGAAGACGCTCTGCGTCCGGAAGATTTCTTCGATCCGGAAGCCGATCGCGACAACGACGAAGAATAATCGTCATCGCTTTGCTGTTTCAGCCCTCGGCTCACGCCGGGGGCTTTTTCTTTTCCAGCCGATCATCCGCGCTGCTCCGGCTCCGTCCTGGATTATGGCAACAATTTGTCGACCGAAGGTTGACAGGCGACGCACGCCTTCTCCATGTTGCTCGAAACAGGAAAGGGAGCATCCAATGACAATCAGAAAGAAGCTACTTGCGGTGGGCGCCGTCATCGGCCTCGCAGCGGCAGGCGCCGGTTTCGCCGTCGCCCAATCGCCGGCCTTTTTCCGCATCGGGACGGGCGGCACGGCAGGCACCTATTATCCGATCGGCGGATTGATCGCCAATGCCATTTCCGGCGCGGGAGACAAGGGTGTCCAGGGCCTCGTTTCGACCGCAGTGGCGTCCAACGGCTCCGTCGCCAATATCAATGCCATCCAGGGCGGCTCGATGGAATCGGGCTTCACCCAGTCGGATGTCGCCTATTGGGCGCATAGCGGCACCGGACTCTACGAAGGCAAGGGCAAGGTCGAGGATCTCCGCCTGATCGCCACGCTCTATCCGGAAACCATCCATCTCGTCGCCGCCAAGAATTCCGGCATCAAGTCGGTCGCCGATCTCAAGGGCAAGCGCGTGTCGATCGACGAGCCGGGTTCCGGTACGATCGTCGATGCCCGCATCGTGCTCGGCGCTTACGGGCTCACCGAAAAAGATATCAAAGCCGAACATCTGAAGCCCGGTCCGGCCGGCGAGCGCCTGCGGGACGGCGGTCTCGACGCCTATTTCTTCGTGGGCGGCTACCCGACCGGCGCAATTTCCGAACTAGCGACCTCTTCCGGCATCTCGCTCGTGCCGATCACGGGACCGGAAGCGGACAAGCTGTTGTCGGAATACAAGTTCTTCTCGAAGGACACGGTTCCGGCCAGCACCTACCAGGGTGTCGCGGAGACGCCGACCATCTCGGTCGCCGCCCAGTGGGTCACCAGCGCCAAGCAGCCTGAGGATCTGGTCTACAACATCACCAAGGTGATGTGGAACGACGCAAGCCGGGCAGCGCTCGACGCCGGTCATGCCAAAGGCAAGATGATCACGCTCAAGAACGCCGTCACCAGCCTCGGCATTCCGCTGCATCCGGGCGCGGAACGCTTCTACAAGGAAGCGGGCGTCCTGAAGTAAAGCGGCAAGTTCTGAAAATCATGGAGCGGCGGTCCGCAGCAAGGCAGGCCGCCGCTTTCCGTCCGGGTGAAGGCAAGGAGCATGGACATGGCGACAGACGGTGACAACAAGATCTCTCCCATGGAGCTGGACGAAGCGAAGGCGCGCGAACTGGAAGAGCAGTTCGATTCGGAAATCCGTTTCCGGCCGCTCGCGCCGCTTGCTGCCCGGCTCGTCGGCCTGCTGCTCGTCGTCCTTTCGATCTTCCACTATTACACCGCCGGCTTCGGCTTGCTGTCCGAAGTCGTCCATCGCGGCATTCACCTCTCCTTCGTGCTCGGCCTGATCTTCCTGGTTTTTCCCTTCTCCCGGAAAGGCTACGACGTGCCCACGCAGTCGAGCCTTGCGCGGCCGCTCGGGATATCGCTGTTCGACTGGGCGCTGGCGATCGGCGCCGTCGTCGCGGTTCTCCATGTGCCTTTCATTCCACTGGACGACCTCGCTTTCCGGGTCGGCAATCCGACCACGACAGATGTCGTTCTCGGCGGCCTGCTGGTGCTGGTCCTGCTTGAAGCGACCCGGCGTTCCGTCGGCTGGCCGCTGCCGATCATCGCCCTCCTCTTCATGGCCTATTCGATCTGGGGGCCTGCGATGCCCGGCATTCTGGTGCATCCCGGAGCGACCTTCTCGCAGCTCATCAACCACCTTTATCTGACGAGCCAAGGCATTTACGGCATCGCGCTCGGCGTCGTCGCGACCTACGTCTTCCATTTCGTGCTCTTCGGCGTCTTCGCGACGCGGATCGGGCTCGGCCAGCTGTTCCTCGACTGCGCCGCGTGGATCGCCGGACGTTATGCCGGCGGCCCAGCCAAGGTATCCATCTTCGGCTCGGCGCTGTTCGGGATGATTTCCGGCTCTTCTGTCGCCAATACGGTGACGGTCGGCTCGCTGACGATCCCGGCAATGATCCGGATGGGCTACAAACGACCGTTCGCTGCTGCGGTCGAAGCGGCCTCCTCGACGGGCGGACAGATCACCCCGCCGATTATGGGGGCTGCGGCCTTCCTGATGATCGAATTCCTCAACCTGCCCTATACGACGATCATCCTTGCGGCGATCATTCCGGCCTTCATGCATTTCTTCGGAGTGCTGGTGCAGGTGCATTTCGAAGCCAAGCGGAACGGGTTGCGCGGCATGCGGAAAGACGAGCTGCCCGATCTCAAGGAAGCGTTCAAGCGCGACTGGCCGACCGTCATCCCCCTGGTCGTTCTGATCGGCGTGCTTCTCTCCGGCTATACGCCCTATCTCGCCGCATTCTGGGGCATCACGCTCTGCATCGCCGTCGGCCTTCTCAATCCCCGGCGGCGCATGTCCTTCACCGACGTGTTCGAAGGTCTGCGTGACGGCGCCAAATATGCGCTGGCGGTCGGCGCCGCCGCGGCGACAGTCGGCATCATCGTCGGCGTGGTGACACTGACCGGCGTCGGCTTCAAGATCTCCTTTATCGTCACGTCGACGGCAGCGCAGATGGCCACCTTCGTCGGAGGCATCCTTCCGGTCGATTGGTTCGGGCCACAAACGCTGACGCTGCTCTTCACGCTGATCATGACCGGCGTGGTCTGCATCCTGATGGGGTGCGGCATCCCGACGACGGCGAACTACATCATCATGGCAACCATCGCCGCGCCTGCACTCGGCATGCTCGGCGTCGAGCCGATCGTGGCCCATTTCTTCGTCTTTTATTATGGCGTGCTGGCGGACATTACCCCACCCGTGGCGCTGGCCGCCTATGCGGCTGCGGGCATGGCGGGCGCTGATCCTTTCAAGACCGGCAATACCGCCTTCCGGCTTGGAATGGGCAAGATCCTGGTCCCGTTCGTCTTCGTGTTCTCCCCGTCCCTGCTGCTGGTCACAAACGACTTCACCTGGACCAACTTCCTCATCGCCTTCATCGGCTGCACCCTGGGGATTACCTGCCTCGGCGCGGCGATTTCCGGTTTCATGCTCGTGCGGACCGCCGCGTGGGAACGCCTGCTTCTCACGGTTGCCGCCGTGCTGCTCGTGGTGCCGGAACTGATATCCTCGCTGATCGGCGTGGTCCTGATCGTCCCGGTCCTCGCACGTCAATTCACCGGCTATCGGACAGCACCCGCCTTGTAGCGAATCAACCCGCACGCGCCTGACGTCAAGGGCGCGCTGCGGCTTCAATTTCGCGGATCAGCGGCTCCTGATCCCCAATCCAGAACCAGTGATCGTCGCCCTCCTGAAGAAGGTGCCGGGCCCCCGGAATTCTCTCGGCCATGTAGGCGGCCGCTTCGACCCTGACGGCTCTATCTCCCTTCCGATGCATCACCGTCGTCGGGACGGAAATCTCAGGTAGAAGGGCGCGGACATCCACGTCACGCAGAGCGGACAAGACCGTCCGCATCGAACCCGGACTCGAAGCCGCGCGCAGCAGGCTGGCCCACCAGCGCTGCACGAGCGGGTCGTCCCTGACGCTCGGCGCGAATATCGACAGATCCACCGGCCCGCCCCATTCCTTCGTGATCCGTGCAAGCCATAGGTCGAACTGCTGCCGTTCCAGCGCGAACGGATAGTCGGGGCTTCTGCAGCCCTTAGCCATCGCTCCCCAGAGGATCAGCCGGTGAACGCGACTGGCGCAGCGAGCGGCAAAGAAGATGCTTCCCGGCCCTCCTTCGGAGGCTCCGATGATGATCGCCCTTCTGCTCCGCGCCGCGTCCAATACCGCCCCCATGTCCCGTGCGACTGCCTCCGGCGTCGGGCAGGCCTCAGCTCTGTCCGAGAGGCCGACGCCCCGCCGGTCGAACAGGATCACGCGTCCGGCTTTCGCGACACGCTCGATCCATCTGCGGCAATGCTCGTCCTCAAACACCCTTTCGACATGCGACACGAAGCCGGGGACCAGCAGGATGTCGAGCGGCCCCTCCCCTACAGTTCTATAGGCCACATGCAGCCCGTCGACCGCCACGTATCGGACCGGCGAAACGGGAACCGCGGACGGCTGAGCCGCAACCGCCTGTAGATCCAGCGCGGCGCGTGTTTCCTTTGAGGGCACAATGCCGAGGCTGCGCCTCAGCAGATCGGCGCAAAACTGATAATGCCGCCGCGCCGAAACGAGGTCGCCGCCCTCGGCGGACGCTCTAATGAGCTGGCGATGCGCAGCCTCGTTGAGCGGATCGCATTCCACTAGCCGCCGAGCAAATTTGGCGGCATCCGGATAGCGTCTTTCATCGAACGCCGTCTGGATAAGCCGTTCCAGGGCATGCACCAGCCGCCCCTTCAAAGCTTCGCGACGGAAGAATATCCATTCCTCCAGCTCAGACGCATCATCGAGGTGGAACCCCTCCAGGAAATCGGCGGAGTAGACCATCTCCGCCTCCGTGAAACGGTGCTGTGTCAGCAGGTCTTCGAAAACGATGACGTCGCAATCCACGGCGACGCGATCCGATAGGCGGATATTGACGCGGTCGCTCTCCATGACATCGATCCCGGCCGCCTGCCGGATCTTGTAGATAAGCCGCCGCAGCCGGGCACGGGAGGTTTCGCTGTCGGCCTCCGGCCATAGAAGAGCCGAAACGGCCTCCCGGGAGACCGGGCCCTTTGCCATAGCGATATAGATGATGAGCGCCAGCGCTCTGCGCTCCCGCAGCGCCAGCGCAGCGTCGTCAAAGCGGACATCCGGATAGCCGAAAAGACGAAGCCGCAATTGCAACGGCAGCTCGGCACTTGCCGCAACTTTCGTCATCGCACCCCCTCGCCAGGGGACGGTCAGGGGACTCCAGGCAACTAGGGTCCTCTCCGTCCGACAAGGCAACCACTATATGAAGAAAGGCTCGTCCAATGAATATCAATCACGCCAAGGCGCATTCTTCCACCCGCTTCGGCATTGCGGGTACTTCGATGATCAACGTCACCGTTCTTGCACACCGAGCGTCATTACGAAGGTCGTCCCGTTTGTGCCGGACCCCTGCATACCCGGGAGCAATCCCGGCACCCTGGATGCTTCTGCTTCCATCCCGATCATCCATGACTGCTGTCAACAGCCACGAGCAAGAGGTCCGTGATGTGCAGTCTGTGTGAAAGAATATTTGGACCCGTCGGCCGGTTCGTCGTCACCAAAGCATGCGGGGCTCCACCGTTCAGGTCCATGCGCGAGCGTATGATACCGGTCGCGGCCGGGGACGTGCTCGAGATCGGTATCGGGTCGGGCCACAATCTGGAGCTCTACGACAGGGACAGGATCAGCACGCTGGTCGGCGTTGATCCGGATACGAAACTGCTGGCATTGGCTCACTGCAGGTCCTGTGACCTGCAGCGGGATGTCCGGCTGATTGAAGGATCAGCCGAGCAGTTGCCGGTGGAAACGCATTCGATCGACACCGTCGTCGCAAGCTACGTCCTCTGCACGTTTCCCGATACGGAGACGGCGCTTGCCGAGATCAGGCGGGTGTTGCGGCCGCAGGGAAAGCTCATCTTTCTCGAACACGCCGTGGGGCGGGGAAATATCCTCCCGCATGTCCAGAGGAAGATGAATGCAGGCTGGCGGCTTCTTGCCGGC
>Ga0268362_100184_pt1 | contig 11066 bp, 9 predicted proteins | sample MetcocultureR2M_FD_197214 | JGI IMG/M metagenome (GOLD analysis project Ga0268362, IMG submission 197214) | Soil microbial communities from Anza Borrego Desert, Southern California, United States - Methanotrophic co-culture R2-M | ecosystem: Environmental > Terrestrial > Soil > Desert | place... | reverse complement strand
CGGTTCGCCCAGCCCGCGCGCGACGTCCACCCGCACCGGCCCCACCGGCGAGCGCCAGCGCAGCCCGACGCCGACGCCGGTGTGCCAGTCCGGCACCCGGCCGTCGAAGGCGCTGCCGCTGTCGACGAACGCCGCCATGCCCCAGGCGTCGTCGAAGTAGTGCTCGAGCTCGGCGCTGGCGGTGACCACGTTCTTCGCGCCTAGCGCGTAGCGGCCCAGGCGCGGACCCACCTCGTTGCGGTTGTAGCCGCGGATGCTGCCGTCGCCGCCGGCGAAAAAGCGCAGGCTCGGCGGCAGGTCGACCAGCGCGCCGGTGAAGGTGTGGCCGACTTCGCCGCGCAGGATCAGGCGGTCGCGCGCGCCGAGGCCGTGGAACCAGCTGGCGCGCGCGTGCAGCTGGGCGAAGCCGGCGTCGCCGCCGAACGCAGCCGGCGCGCCGCGCAGCAGCAGGCGGCCGGCGATGCCCGCGCGCGGGAACAGGCGGTCGTCGACATCGACGTAATCGGCGCGCAGCGCCGGGAAGTTGTAGGTCGCGTAGCGGTAGTCGGGAGTCGCGCGCGCGGTCTCGACGTAGGCCCAGCGCTCGCGCAGCGCATGCAGCGACGCGGTGACGGTGAGGTGTCGGTTGACCTCGCCGCTGCGGCTGGCGACGAACTCCACGCGACGGGTGTCGATGTAGTCGTCCTGTTCGTCGGCCGCCTGCAGGCTCGCGGTGTACCAGCCGTCCCGCCAGGCGAAGGCGGGAATGCGGTACTGCAGGGTGAGCGTCTTGCGCTGCTGCGCGTAATCCAGCTGCGCCAGCGCCTTGTGCCCGCGGCTGTTGAGGTAGCGCCGCTCCACGCCCAGGCGCACGCCGGCGCCGCTGTCGGTGCCGTAACTCAGGCCCGCGGTGTAGATGCTGCGCTTGGCCGGCGTGAGGGTGACCTCGACCGGCACGCGGTGGTCGGTCGCCTCGTCGGGCTTCGGGTCGATCTGGATGCGTCCGAAGTAGTCCAGCCGCTGCAGCGATTCGCGCAGGCGGTCGAGCTTGCCGGCGTGGTAGTAGCTGCCTTCGTCCCAGTAGACCAGCTTCTCCAGCAGCTGCGGGCGCACGACCTGCGGGGTCTGGGTGAAGGTGACCGCGCCCATGTCGTAGCGCTCGCCGCTGGCCCAGGCGAGGTCGATGTCGGCGGCGTTGGCCGCGCGGGTGACCTCGACGCGATGGCGCGCGAGTTCGGCGTCGAAATAGCCGCGCTCGGCGAGGCGACGGCTGATACGGGTCTTGCCGGCCTCGTAGGGTGCGTGCTCGAACACCGCGCCCGGGCGCGGGCGGAACGCGTCGAGTTCCTCGCGCAGGTAGCGGTCCTCGCCGCCCTCGCCTGTGATCGCGAGGTTGAAGCCGCGCACGCGCACCGGCTGGCCGCGGTCCACGGTGATGGTGACCACGACCGCCTCGCGCGGGCCGCTGCGGGCGACGTCGACCGTCGGCGCGTAGTAGCCGAAGGGTTCCAGCGCCTCGCGGGTCTCCGTTTCGGTCAGCCTCAGCAGCGCGGCGAGGCGGCGCCCGGAGACCTCGCGCGTGGTCGCCTGCTGCAGCGACAGGGCCTCGCGCACGTTGGCGGCCATCGCCTCGTCGAGGCCGCGCACGTCGATGCGCGCGACCTGCGCGGCCTGCGCGGGCAGCGCCTCGCACAGGGCGAGCGCGCACAGGCAGCGGGCGAAGAAGCGGAGCATCGCGGGAGGATACCGACGGCCGCGTGAGCGTCTCGACGCGCGCTTCACGGTGCGCGCAACGCTGGTCCGGCGTGGACGCGGCGCGCTGCGGGTGCGGCCACCCCGCAGCGGAGCAAGCTCCGCTCCACGAGGCGTGGCGGCTCACGTCAGGCCGACAGGTGCTCGATCGCGGCGACGCTGCCGAGGCGGTCGGCCAGGCGCCGCAGGAGGGCCAGGCGGTTGCCGCGCACCGCCGGGTCGTCGGCGTTGACCAGCACCTGGTCGAAGAACGCGTCCACCTGCGGCCGCAACCGGGCGAGCCGGCCGAGCACGGCCACGTAGTCGCGGCCGGCGAGGGCGTCGCCGGTCTCGGCGATCGCGGCGTCCACCGCGGCGGCGAGCTCGCGCTCGGCGGCCTCGGCGTACAGCTTGGGATCGGGCGCGGCCGGGATCTCGCCTTCGGCCTTCTTCAGGATGTTGCGGATGCGCTTGTTGGCGGCGGCCAGCGCCTCGGCCTCGGGCAGGGTCGCGAACTCGCCGATCGCGGCGAGGCGGCGATCGAAGTCGAGCAGCGAGGCCGGGCGCAGCGCGGCGACCGCCTCGAACTGCTGCACCGGCACGCCGCGCTCGGCGTAGTAGCTGCGCAGGCGGTCGAGGATGAAGTCATGCAATTCGTTGACGTCGGCCCAGCTCGCGTCCTTGCCCGCCCCGACCTGCCCGACCGCATCGCGCGCCTGCGCCAGCGCGAAGGCGAGATCCAGATCGACGCCCGTCTCGATCAGCGTCCGTGCCAGCCCCAGCGCATTGCGCCGCAGCGCGAACGGATCCTTGTTGCCGGTCGGCTTCAGGCCCGCGGCGAAGCCGCCGGCCAGCGTGTCCAGCCGCTCGGCGATCGCCAGCACCTGGCCCAGCTTCGTCGCCGCGACGGCATCCGACGAGAAGCGCGGCATGTAGGCCTCGTCGAGCGCGGTCGCGAACTGCGCGCGCGCCGCTTCATCGAGGTCGGCGAGCGCGGCGTCGCGCTGCGCGTAATGGCGGCCGGCGATGCCCTGCAGTTCCGGGAACTCGTTGACCAGCCGCGACTGCAGGTCGGCCTTCGACAATTCCGCCGCGCGCCGCGCCAGCGCCGGATCCACGCCGACCGCGCGCGCGATGTTTTCCGCCAGCGCCGCGACCCGCGCGACCTTGTCGGCGACCGTGCCCAGCTTCGCCTGGTAGGTCACGTTCGCCAGCCCGGCGTTCATCGCCGCCAGCCCCTGCTTCAGGTCCTCGTCGAAGAAGAACTTCGCGTCGGCGAAGCGCGGGCGGATCACCCGCTCGTAGCCCTTGCGCACCTCCGCGACGTCGCGCGACGCGATGTTGGCGACGCCGATGAAGTGGGGCGTCAGCCGGCCGGCCTCGTCGAGCACCGGGAAGAACTTCTGGTTGGCCTCCATCGTCGCCACCAGCGCCTCCTGCGGCACGGCGAGGAAGTCGGCGTCGAAGCTGCAGGCGACCGCGCTCGGCCATTCGACCAGGCACTCGACCTGCTGCAGGTTGTCGGGATCGATGCGGGCGACGCCGCCGGCCGCCCGTGCCGCCGCCTCGACCTCGCGCAGGATGCGTTCGCGCCGCTCGGCCGGGTCCACCAGCACCTGCGCCGCGCGCAACGCGTCCAGGTAGTCCCCGGGCGCGCCGATCCACACCGGCCTGGCGTGCAGGAAGCGGTGGCCGCGGCTCATGCGGTCGCTGCCCACGCCGAGCACTTCGGCCGGCACCACTTCCCCGCCGAGCAGCAGCACCAGCCAGTGCACGGGGCGCACGAAGGCGTAGTCGTGGTCGCCCCAGCGCATCGGCTTGGGGATCGGCATCGCCGCGATCGCCTCGCGCAGGATCTCCGGCAGCAGCTCGGCGGTGCGCGCGCCCGGCTTGACCGCGCGGTGCACGAAGCGCTCGCCCTTGGCGTCGCTGCTGCGTTCCAGCCGGGTCCAGTCCACGCCGGCCTTCGCCGCGAAGCCCTGCAGCGCGCGGGTCGGCTGGCCGTCGGCGTCGAGCGCGATGTTGAGGTAGGGGCCGAGGACCTCGCTGTGCTGCTCCGGCTGTTCGACGGCGACGCCCGGCAGCAGCACCGCCATCCGCCGCGGCGTGTACAGCGGCCGCGCCCCGTCGCGCTCGACCGCGACGCCGCGCTTCACCAGCCCGTCGATCACGCCGTCGAACAGCGCCTGCGCCAGCGCGGGCAGCGCCTTGACCGGCAGTTCTTCGGTGCCGAGTTCGATCAGGAGGGGTTGCATCGCGGTCATCGGGTTCTGGCCTCCGCCTTCATTCCCGCTGGCGGGCATGCGGCGTCTTGGATCGTTTCGACATCGCCGGATCCCGGCTGCGCGGGATGCCGGCAGGACACACGGCGACTACGCCGCCTCGCGCTTCAGCCCCGGAAACCCGAGCTTCTCGCGCTGCGCGTGGTAGGCCTCCGCCACCGCCTGCGCCAGCCGGCGCACGCGCAGGATGTAGCGCTGGCGTTCGGTCACGCTGATCGCGCGGCGCGCGTCGAGCAGGTTGAAGCTGTGCGAGGCCTTGCACACCTGGTCGTAGGCGGGCAGCGGCAGGCCGAGTTCGACTAGCTTGAGCGCTTCGGCCTCGCATTCGTCGAAGCGCCGGAACAGCACCTCGACGTTCGCGTGCTCGAAGTTGTAGGCGCTCTGCTCGACCTCGTTCTGGTGGTAGACGTCGCGGTAGGTCACGGTGCCCTGCGGGCCGCGCGTCCACACCAGGTCGAACACGTTGTCGACGTTCTGCAGGTACATCGCCAGGCGCTCGAGGCCGTAGGTGATCTCGCCGAGCACCGGCCTGCACTCGAGCCCGCCGGCCTGCTGGAAGTAAGTGAACTGGGTGATCTCCATCCCGTTCAGCCACACCTCCCAGCCCAGGCCCCAGGCGCCGAGCGTGGGCGACTCCCAGTTGTCCTCGACCAGGCGCAGGTCGTGCACCAGCGGGTCGATGCCCAGCGCCTTGAGCGAGTCGAAGTACAGCTCGACGATGTTGTCGGGCGAGGGCTTCATCGCCACCTGGTACTGGTAGTAGCGCTGCAGGCGGTTGGGGTTCTCGCCGTAGCGGCCGTCGGTGGGACGGCGGCAGGGCTGCACGTAGGCGGCCTGCCACGGCTCCGGGCCGAGCGCGCGCAGGAAGGTGGCGGGATGGAAAGTGCCGGCGCCGACCTCGAGGTCGAGCGGCTGGATCAGGACGCAGCCCTGCTTCGCCCAGTAGGCGTTGAGGGTCTGGATCAGCTCCTGGAAGGTGGGGCCGGGCATCGGGGTCGCTCGGAGGAAGGCTCGAAAGGCGGCCGGGGGGCGCGCGCGACACGCCGGAAGTGGGCGCCACTGCGGCAAAACCGCCCGGAAAGCGGGCTAGTATAGCCAGCGCATGCCGCCTTCCCGGCATGCCTTCCGCCCGCGCTCCCGACCGGACCCATGCCGCGCGTCGCCCCGTTCCTCATCCTCGAAACCGGCCAGCCCGCCGCGCCCCTGCGCCGCCTCGGCCGCTTCCCGCACTGGATCCGCGTCGCCGCCGGGCTCGCCGCCGACGAGGCGGTGGTGGTGAACGTCGAGGCCGGCGAGCCGCTGCCGCCGCGCGATGGCTTCGTCGGCGTGCTGGTCACCGGGTCGGCGGCGATGGTCACCGACCGCCACGGCTGGAGCGAGCGCAGCGCGCAATGGCTGCACGAGGCCGCGCACGCCGGCACGCCGCTGTTCGGCATCTGCTACGGCCACCAGCTGATCGCGCATGCGCTCGGCGGCGAGGTCGGCGACAACCCGGCCGGCCGCGAGATGGGCACGATCGCGCTTGAACTGCATGTGGACGCGGCCCACGATCCCCTGTTCGGCGGGCTGCCGGTCCGCTTCCCCGCGCAGGCGACCCACCTGCAGTCGGTGCTGCGCGCGCCCGCCGGCGCGACCGTGCTGGCGCGTTCGGCGCAGGACGGCTGCCACGCCTTCCGCTGGGGCGAGCACGCCTGGGGCGTGCAGTTCCACCCCGAATTCAGCGCCCGCCACATGCGCGGCTACGTGCACGCCCGCCGCGAGGCGCTGGCGCGCGAGGGCCACGACCCGGCGGCGCTGGCCGCCGGCGTGCGCGCCACCCCGCTGGCGCGACGCGTGCTGCGCCGCTTCGTGCGCCACGCCCGCCGCGCGGGCGCCGCCAGCGGTTAGCATTCCCGGCTTCCTCGGAGACACCCATGCACACGCGCACGCTCGGGCCGGCCGCCGGCTGGAAGTGGTTCATGCAGGCAATCAACGTCGGCCGCAACGATCCCAAGGCGCTGTTCGGCGCCGGCGCGCTGCTGATGCTGGCGGCGCTGGTGCCGAGCCTCGTGCAGCTGGTGCTGGAGCGGCTGTTCGCGCGCGGCAACCTCAACGCGTCGCTGGCGATCGCCGGGCTGTGCACGCTGGTGATGATGGTCTTCTTCCCGCTGCTGATCGGCGGCTTCTACCGGGTGATCGACGCCACCGAGCGCAACCGCCCGGTGCGCGCGACCGCGTTGTTCGACACCTTCCGCCGCGGCCAGGGCGGCGGGCGCCTGATCGGCTACGGCCTGCTGATGACCGCGATCTACCTGCTGGTGTTCGGCGGGATCATCGGCGCCTTCGGGCAGGAGCTGGCGAGCTGGTACCTGAAGGTCTTCGCGCTGGCACAGCAGGCCACGCCGGGCGCGCCGCCGCAGCTGCCGCCGCCGCCGGCCGGCACCGGGCGGGTGTTCGGGCTGTCGTTGCTGGCGTTCATGTTCCTCGGCGGCGCCTACGCGGTCGGCTTCGGCCAGGTCGCGCTGGGCGGGCGCGGGGTCGGCGGCGCGCTGGCCGACGGCTTCGCCGGCGCCTTCCGCAACGTGCTGCCGCTGCTGGTGTTGACCGTGATCGGGATGGCGGCGATGCTGCTGACGGCGCTGCTGCTGGGGCTGGTGATCGTCGTGCTCGGCGCGATCGGCATGGCGATCCACCCGGCGCTGGCGGCGCTGCTGATCGTGCCGGTCTACCTCGCCTTCCTGGTGGTCCTGTACGTCGTGATGTTCGGCATCATGTACTTCGTCTGGCGAGACGTATGCGCGGACGACGCGGCGCAGCCGCCGCCGAACCAGCTCGCCGCCTGATCAGGCCACCAGCCGCAGCAGGGCGACGTAGCGGGCCAGCAGCCAGGCCCCGGCGAGCAGCACCGCCAGCGCCTGCAACCCGATCCACGCGCGCGCCCAGCCCGGCAGGCGCGGCGCGTCCGCACCCTCGAACACGCTCGTCCCGCTCAGCACGTCGTGCAAGGCGCGATGCGGCGGCAACAGCGCCAGCGCGTGGCCGAGGTTGAGGGTCAGCCAGGACAGCGTCGTCGCCAGCTGGCGCAGCACCAGCCGCGGCCAGCCCGCGCGCGTGCCGTCGGCGCGCGCGACCCACAGGCCGAGCGCGCGCTGCCCGGGCGAGGCCTGCCCGCGCGTCGCCTGGAAGCCCACGTGCCAGGCCAGCGCCAGCGCCGCGTAGGCGAGCAGCGGCGCCAGCAGCAGCCAGGCCAGAGCCGCCTGCATCGCCGCGGCGGCGGCGCGCACCGCCGGATCGGCGAGCAGGCGGGTGGCGAGCCCGGCCGGATCCATGGGCGCCCCGAACGCGTCGCCGAGCCGCTGCATCAGCAGGTCCGACAGGGCCAGGAAGGACGCGTGCAGCGCGGACAGGGCCGCGCGCATCCGCGGCCAGGCCAGCGGCAGCGCCAGCAGCGCGAGGCAGGCGGCGTCCAGCGACCAGGCGGCGTAGCGCCGCCACACGCCGGCCACCCGCGCGCCGCTCATTCGGCCGAGGTCGGATCGGGCTTGCGCGCCGGCGCCACCATCCGCGACGCGAGGATGCCCGCTTCGTAGAGCAGCATCATCGGCACCGCCAGCAGCAGCTGCGAGACCACGTCCGGCGGCGTGATTACCGCCGCCACCACGAAGATGCCGACGATCGCGTAGCCGCGCCATTCCTTGAGCTGCGCCGGCGTCACCCAGCCGAGCAGGACCAGGATCACCAGCGCCACCGGCAACTCGAAGCTGGCGCCGAAGGCGAGGAACACGACCAGCACGAAATCGAGGTAGGCGGCGATGTCGGTCATCATCGCCACGCCCGTCGGGGTCACCTTGTTGAGGAAGGCGAACACCGCCGGCAACACGACGAAATAGGCGAACGCGCAACCGGCGTAGAACAGCAGCAGCGACGAGACCAGCAGCGGCATCGCCAGCTTCTTCTCGCGCCGGTACAGGCCCGGCGCGACGAACGCCCACAGCTGGTACAGCAGCCACGGCATGCACACCACCAGCGCCACGAAAAAGGCCAGCTTGACCGGCGCGAAGAACGGCGAGGCGACCTCGGTGGCGATCAGCTGGCCGCCCTTGGGCAGCTTCTCCAGCAGCGGCTGCGCCAGCAGCGCGTACAGGCGGTTGGCGAAGGGCAGCAGGCCGACGAAAACCAGCACCAGCCCGGCGACCGCGCGCAGCAGGCGCGAACGCAGTTCGATCAGGTGGTCGAGCAGGCGGCTCGGCGGGGCGGTGTCAGCGTCGCGCATCGTCCGGCGCTTCCGTTTCGCCTGAAGGGAAGGGCAAGGCGGTCTGCGGCGACGGTTCCGCCATGGCGTCCGCGTGCTCGCCGGACTCGCCCGGTTCGACCAGCACGCCATCGTCGTCCTCGTCCTGCGGCGGCGGCGGCTCGAGCAAGGCGTGGTCGACCTGCGAGCGGCGCATCTCGGGTTCGTCGTCGCGCTGCTCCTGCTGCCCTTCGCCTTGCGGGTGGTCCTGCGCCGGCGCCGCGCCGGGCTCGCGGGCGATCTGCGCGCGGGTCTCCTCCAGTTCGGCCTGCGCCTCGGTCAGCTGCGCCTGCAGCGCGGTCGCGCCGCCGCGCAGGTCGTCCTCGGCCGAACGCAGCGCCTCGCGGGTCTCGCGCAGGGTGCGCTGCAGGTCCTCGCTGGCGATCTCGTTCTCGAACTCGGATTTCACCGAATGCCAGTGCGAGCGCGCGCGGCGCACCCACAGCCCGGCGAAGCGCGCGGCCTTGGGCAGCCGCTCGGGGCCGAGCACCAGCAGCGCGACCACCGCGATGATCAGCAGCTCGGAGAAACCGATGTCGAACACCGCCGCCTCCGCGTGCGGTCAGCGCGAAGCCGGGGGCTGGCGCTCGTCGTCGCGCTGGCGCTCTGCCTCTTCCTCGCGCCGGCGTTCGTCGGGCAGCTGCGCGGCCGGCTTGTCGCCATCGTGCATGCCCTTCTTGAAGCCCTTGACCGCTTCACCGATGTCCTGGCCGACGTTCTTCAGGCGCTTGGTGCCGAACACCAGCACCACGATCACCAGCACGATCAGCCAATGCCACAGACTGAGTCCGCCCATGAGGGATGTCCGCCTTCCGGAAAGGGGCGACAGGATAGCGCAGCGGTCGTGACGACCGGCTCCCCGCTGCGGACGCCGGTCAGGGCGTGGACGGCAAGGGTTCGCTCTGGACCGCGTCGTCCGGCACCGGCTCGAAGGCGCCCGGCGCGGGTGCGGATGCGGGTGGCTGCGCGACAGGCGCCACAGGCGCGGGCGCCGGCGGGGGCCCCGGGACTGCCGCGACTGGCGCGGTGGTGGTGGTGCCGCGCGCGGCGCGGGCGGCGGCGCTGGCCTCCTCGAGGCTGTCGCGGAACCCGACCAGCGCAGCGGATGGCCGCTGAGCAATCCGGCTCTCGAAGATCATGCGCGGCGTGGTGTCCTGGCCGTAGGCGGCCTCGTTGGCGGCGTCGTCGATCGACAGCACCGCGCCGTCGAGGGCGACGCCCGCGAACAGGCCGCGCGCGCGCGACCATGACCAGATTTCCGCCTTCATCTGCCCGTCGGTGGCCGCCGCGGCGGTGCGCCCGACCGGTCCGGCGGCGACACCGGCGTCGGCGCCGAGCGTGAACTTGCCGTTGACGATCGACTCCAGCCCGCGCTCGCTGCGGAACACCAGCACGATGTCGGAGGACTGCACGCCGGCCTGGAAGCCGATGCTGCCGCCGGTGAGGGTGACGAAACTCGGGTTCGACCAGGTGCCGTCAGCGGTTTTCACCGACAGCAGGCCGTGGCCACGGCGGCCGCCGACCACGAGGCCGGCCTTGATCGCGTCCGGGATCACCACGATCGCGTGGCCCTCGTCGAACAGCTTGTCGGGGATCGCCGATTCCGGGATCGCCTGGATCTCGGTCAGCACGCGCACCGCGTTCTGCGCGCGCGCATCCTCGCGCGCGCCGGCCAGCGCCGTGCCCACGGCGAGGGTGAGCGCCAGCAACAGCGGCAGGCGGAAGGACAGGCGCGGGCGATCAGCAGGCATGGGCGGCTCCGGCAGTGGGGGACAGCGGAAGTTCAGGCTAGTCGCGGGGGCATGAATCGGGACTGGCTGGCACCATGATGCCGCCGCGCGCGCTGTTGCGGAAACCGCGCGCTACCGCCCGGGCCGCCGCGCCTGCCATCCTATGCGGATGCCCGCGCCCGACACCGCCGTCCTGCTGGTCAACCTCGGCACCCCCGCAGCGCCGACGCCGCGCGCGGTGCGGCGCTACCTCGCCGAATTCCTGAGCGATCCGCGCGTGGTGTCGCTGCCGCGCCTGCTGTGGTGGCCGGTGCTGTATGGCGTGATCCTGCCGCTGCGCGGAGCGCGGGTGGCGCGCAAGTACGCGCAGGTCTGGCTGCGCGACGGCTCGCCGCTGGCGGTGCACACGCGCGCGCTCGCCGACGCGGTGCGCGAACGGCTGCCGCGCTGGCGGGTCGAGCACGCGATGCGTTACGGCGAACCGGCGCTCGCCGCGCGCCTGCAGGCGCTGCGCGACGACGGCGTGCGGCGGGTGCTGGTGCTGCCGCTGTATCCGCAGTATTCGACCAGCACGACCGCGTCGGTCGCCGACGTCGTCGCGCGCGCCGGCGGCCTGCGGGTCGAGCTGGTGCGCGACTACCACCGCGATCCGGCCTGGGTCGCTGCGGTCGCCGCGTCCATCCGCGCGCACTGGCAGCAGGCCGGGCGCTGCGCGCACCTGCTGTTCTCCTTCCACGGCCTGCCGCAGCGGCTGGTCGACGCCGGCGATCCCTACGCCGCGCAATGCGAGGCCGGCGCGCAGGCGATCGCCGCGGCGCTGGGCCTCGAGCGCGAGGCATGGTCGCTGGCCTACCAGTCGCGCTTCGGCCGCGAGCGCTGGCTGGGTCCGTCCACCGCGGACTCCCTCGATGCGCTGGGCGATCGCGACGTGCGCCGGGTCGACGTGGTCTGCCCCGGCTTCGCGGTGGATTGCCTGGAAACGCTGGAGGAGGTCGCGATGATGCTGGCGGAGCGCTTCGCCGAGCGCGGCGGCGAGCTGCGCTACATCCCCTGCCTCAACGCCGCGCCGGCGCA
>Ga0268362_100182_pt1 | contig 11131 bp, 6 predicted proteins | sample MetcocultureR2M_FD_197214 | JGI IMG/M metagenome (GOLD analysis project Ga0268362, IMG submission 197214) | Soil microbial communities from Anza Borrego Desert, Southern California, United States - Methanotrophic co-culture R2-M | ecosystem: Environmental > Terrestrial > Soil > Desert | place... | reverse complement strand
TTTGCCCGGCCGCTGGATCGGTCGCGCCGTCCCGACTTGTGGAAGGAGCGGGTCGCCGTGGGCAGTTTTTTACCCTCGCTCAGCATTTCGAACTGGAGCGAGCCGGCAAGCGGGATGGCTTGCGCGAGCTTCACATCGACGGTATCGCCGAGTTGATAACCGAGCCCAGTCCTCTCGCCCGACAGCGCCTGATGCGCCTCGTCGTAGATGAAGTAGTCGTTGCCGAGGGTAGATATAGGGATGAAACCGTCGGCACCATAGGCCGGAAGCGAGACAAATAGTCCCGCCTTCGTGACGCCGGAGACGCGGCCTTCGAATTCCTCCCCGACCCTTTCACTGAGATGATAGGCAATCAGCCGGTTTATCGTGTCACGCTCTGCCGCCATGGCGCGGCGCTCGAACGTTGAAATTTCCGCAGCAATATCGTCGAGCTGTGCCTCTTCGTCCGGCGTAATCCCGCCTTCGCCGAGACCCAGGGAGCCGACCAGCGCACGATGCACGATCAGATCTGCATAACGGCGGATCGGTGAGGTGAAATGCGCGTATTTCATCAGGTTGAGGCCGAAATGGCCGATATTCTCGGGGCTGTAGATGGCCTGGCTCTGGGAGCGCAGCACCATCTCGTTGACCATGCTCTGATGCGGCGTATCGAGCGCGCGGGCGAGGATGCCGTTGAAGGAATTGGCCCGCATTTGCCCGCCTTTGGCCATCGAAATGCCGATCGTAGCCAGAAACTCCCTCAGCGCCTCCTGTTTGGAAAGAGCCGGCGTGTCGTGAACGCGATAGACGAGCGGCTGGCGCTTCTTCTCAAGGGTCTCGGCCGCAGCGACGTTAGCCTGGATCATCATCTCCTCGATGAGCTTGTGCGCGTCGAGGCGTTCCGGCACATGAACACGGTCGACCGTGCCGTCCGGCTTCAAGATGATCTTGCGTTCAGGCATGTCCAGTTCGAGCGGCTGACGGCGGTCCCGGCCGCGTTTCAGGATGCGATAGGCGTGCCATAGGGGCTTGAGGATCGGCTCCAGCAGTGGCCCGGCCTTATCGTCAGGCTTTCCGTCGATCGCCGCTTGCGCCTGCTGGTACGAGAGCTTGGCGGCGCTCTTCATCATGACACGATGGAACGTGTGGCCGGATTTTCGACCTTCCTTGGAGAAAACCATGCGCACGGCGAGTGCCGGCCGATCCTCGCCTTCACGAAGAGAGCAGAGATCGTTCGAGATGCGTTCAGGCAGCATCGGCACGACGCGATCCGGAAAATAAACGGAATTGCCGCGCTTCAGCGCTTCCCGGTCGAGCGGCGAACCGGTGCGGACATACCAGGAAACGTCGGCTATCGCGACCGTGACGATCACGCCGTCCGGGTTGTCAGGGGAGGGGTCCGGTTCGGCGTAGACGGCGTCGTCATGGTCCTTGGCGTCGGCCGGATCGATGGTGATGAGCGGAAGATCGCGCCAATCTTCCCGTCGGGACATGGTCGCGGGCCTGGCGGCTTCTGCCTCATTGAGAACCGCCTGAGGGAAAATATGCGGGATACCGTGAGAATAAATGGCGATCATCGAGATCGCCTTCTCCGACCCGACGGAGCCGACAACGGATAGCACGCGGGCGCGGGGAAGACCGAAACGGCCTGAACGGACGACTTCCGTCTCGACCAGGTCTCCGTCCTTGGCGTCGCCGATGTCGGTGCTCTCGATCACCATTTCCTCGCCCCGCCGGTCGGTCGGCAGCAGGCGCAGTTCACCATCGGCGAGCTTTTTGACGACGCCGAGCGAGGCACCGCGGCGCTTGTCGATAACCTTGATGATCCGGGCCGTGTAGGCGGGGCCGGAGCGGTCCTTGTTCGCGAAGATTTTTGCCAGCACCCTGTCGTTGAGGCCTGCGGCCGGCGTCTTGCCCTTGCCACGGTTTTCCGAAGGCTGGCGGATGAGAACAGCGGGTGCGGCGCCCTGTTCTTCCGGCCATTCGGCGGGACGGCCTATCAATTCGCCGTCCTTGTCGCGAGTGGTGATGTCGAGCACCGTCACCGGGGGCAATGCGCCGGGGCGTGTCAGCGACTTGCGGTTCTTGGTGAGAAGGCCTTCATCCTCCAGCGTCCGCAAAAGATCCTTCAGCTCGACTCGCGTTTCTCCCTTGAGGCCGAAGGCTTTGGCAATCTCCCGCTTCGAAGCCTTGTCGGGATTTTCGGCGATGAATTCGAGCAGGACCTCCCGGGGCGGCACCGCGCCGTGAATGATCACGCGCTTCTCGCCGGCGGAAGAGGTAGTCGCGCCGACAGTTCTGTCCTGCCGTTTGCCGTGGTGTTTCGATCTGTCGCGCGGTTCTCTCACGTTCCCGTCTTCTTCGCCTTGGGCGCCGCCTTCTTGGCAGGCGCTTTTGCCTTTGCCTTCGGCGCAGCTTTCTTGGTGCCGGTGCCCGCCTTGGCGACTGCCTTTTTTGGCGTGGCTTTGCCTGCAGGCGCCTTGCCGCCCTTTTCAACAATCAGCGCGAGCGCCTGTTCCAGGGTGACCTCTTGCGGGTCCATGCCCTTTGGCAGGGTGGCATTCACTTTGCCCCAGTTTACGTAAGGGCCGTAGCGGCCGTCGCGCACCGTGATCGATCCTCCATCGGGATGGTCGCCGAGCTCCTTCAGAGCCGCAGGTGTTCCTCGGGTTCTCCCGCCGGGACCCTTGCTCTGCTTCTCCGCAAGCACCGTTACGGCCCGGTTAAGTCCGATGGTGAAGACGTCCTCGATAGATTCGAGATTGGCATAGGTGCCGTCATGCAGGACGAAGGGACCGTAACGGCCGAGGCCGGTCGAGATCATCTTGCCGCTTTCGGGATGCTTGCCCACATCGCGCGGCAAGCTGATCAGAGCGAGCGCTTTCTCGTGATCGATCTCTTCCGGCTTCCAACCCTTCGGCAGCGACGAGCGTTTGGCATCCTTGCCCTCGCCGCGCTGGATATAGGGGCCGAACCGGCCGGAACGCAGCGTCAGCTGCTCGCCGGTATGCGGGTCGGCGCCCAGTGCCTTTGGTTCGTTCAGGCCGTTCGCTTCCGCCTCCGCGCCGCCTTCTGAGGAAAGCTGGCGCGTATAGTTGCATTCCGGGTAATTCGAGCAGCCAACGAAGGCGCCGTATTTGCCGAGTTTCAGCGATAGTTGTCCGGTGCCGCAGACCTGACAGGTGCGCGGGTCGCTGCCGTCCTCCCGTTTCGGGAAGACGAGCGGCGCCAAAGCCTCGTTCAGCGCATCGAGCACATTGGTGACACGCAGCTCCTTCGTGTCTTCGATCTGAGCGAAGAAATCCTGCCAGAATTCGCGCAGGACTTGTTTCCAATCGAGTTCACCCGCCGAAATCTTGTCGAGCTTCTCTTCCAGGTCGGCGGTAAAGTCATATTCCACGTATTTGGTGAAGAAGCTCTCGAGGAAGGCGGTTACCAACCGGCCTTTCGCTTCGGGAACGAGCTTGCGTTTGTCGACCGTCACGTATTCACGGTCGCTCAACGTCTTCAGTGTTGCCGCATAGGTGGAGGGCCGGCCGATACCGAGCTCTTCCATCTTCTTGATCAGCGATGCTTCCGAATAGCGGGGCGGGGGCTCGGTGAAGTGCTGGCTGGCATTCACCTTGCTCTTGTCGAGCTTTTCGCGCGCATTGATTTCGGGAAGCCGGCCGTCGTCTTCATCGTCGTCGCCTTTTTCGCCGTCCTCGCGTTGGTCCATATAGGCGCCAAGGAAGCCGTCGAAGCGAATGACGGAGCCTACCGCTCTGAGACCGGCCCGCTGGCCGTTGTTGTCCGCAAGGATCTCGACCGTGGTGCGCTCGATTTCGGCGGATGCCATCTGGCTTGCGATCCCGCGCTTCCAGATCAGTTCGTAAAGCCGGGCCTGGTCGGCATCGAGGTAGCGGCGCACCTTGTCCGGCGAGCGGTTGAAATCGGTGGGGCGAACGGCTTCGTGCGCTTCCTGTGCGTTCTTCGCCTTGGTGGAATAGAAGCGGGGCTTTTCCGGCAGATAGCGGTTTCCGAATTGGTCGGCGATAGCGTGACGGGCGCCTTCGATGGCTTCGGGCGCCATCTGTACGCCGTCGGTACGCATATAGGTGATGAGACCGACGGTTTCGCCGCCTATATCCACGCCCTCATAGAGCTTCTGCGCGACCTGCATGGTGCGCGAGGCATTGAAGCCAAGATTGGAGGACGCAGCCTGCTGCAGGGTTGAAGTGGTGAAGGGCGGGCCAGGATTGCGCTTGACGGGCTTTGCCTCGACCGTGTCAACGACATAGCTGGCGCCGTCGAGGAGCGTCTTCAGCCGATTGGCGTCCTCGCCGTTCTTGATGGAGCGGTTCTGCAGGCGTTTCCCGTCGGCGGAAACGAGGCGGGCCTCGAACTCGTCCCCGCGCGGGGTGCGCAGCAAGGCGGACAGGTTCCAGTACTCTTCCGAGACGAAGCGTTCGATTTCCGATTCCCGGTCGCAGACGAGCCGCAGCGCGACGGATTGAACGCGGCCCGCCGAGCGTGCGCCCGGCAGCTTGCGCCAGAGAACCGGCGAAAGATTGAAGCCGACCAGATAATCGAGCGCACGGCGGGCGAGATAAGCATCGACCAGAGGCACGTCGATGTCACGCGGATTGGCCATGGCATCAAGCACGGCTTTCTTGGTGATGGCGTTGAAGACGACCCGCTTGACCGGCTTGTCGCCTATCACTCGCTTTTTCTTCAGAAGATCGAGCACATGCCAGGAGATAGCTTCACCCTCGCGATCAGGGTCGGTCGCCAGAAACAGCCCGTCCGAACCCTTCACCGCGTCGGCAATATCCTTCATGCGCTTCTGGGACGCACCATCGACCTCCCAGGACATTTCGAAATCCTGGTCGGGAAGCACGGACCCGTCCTTCGCTGGAAGATCGCGCACGTGGCCGAAAGAGGCGAGAACCTTGTAGCCGGAACCGAGATACTTATTGATCGTCTTGGCTTTGGCTGGAGATTCTACAACAACAACATTCATCTTTTTTCTCTGAATAGAGGCTTCGCCCAGCAGCCGTCGCGGCCAGGCGGAAATCTTGACCTCCCGACATGGAGGGCGTTTGCCCCGCGGTCAAGAGGTGATCGACAAAATCGGGATACAACGGAGTGCAACCTAAGGAGGATTTTCAATTGGTTGCAATCTTAAATAAATGCTATATGGTCGGTTGCACATGCTGCTATGCGTGGCATCCAACCCGCCGCGTTGCTCGACAGGAATGTAACATGGTCCCTCAAAATGAGATGAACGGTCGGCGTGACGAGAATACCAGGGAGAATATTGCCTATATCCGGCAGATGCTTGGAGAATTGCGGCAGGTTGCTCTTGGGGAGGGGGCGGATATGCTCTGCTATCTGATCGAAATGGCCTATGTCGAGGCGGGGGATGTTCAGGCCGGGCGCCGTCCCAGGTCATTCCTCCATCGCGAGCGAGACAAATCCCCAACGTGTCGGTGTAGACGGCCGGCCAGGTCCAGCTCAAGCAAGATCAGGTAAACGGAGGAGGCGGGCAGTCCGGTATGCCGGATGATGTCATCCACCTCCACCGGCGTCGGTCCGAGCGCGGAAACGATCCTTGCGCGGTCGTCGTCATCGGGCGGGAGCATGTTGCCGCTCGTCTTGTCCGGTTCTTCCACGACCGATCCGTCGAAAAGATCAAGCTCGGAAAGTGGCGCCAGGGCCTCGATGACGTCGGTCGAGGCGGTGGTCACGATAGCACCCTGTTTAAGCAGGCCGTTGGTGCCGTGACACCTGGGGTCGAGCGGCGAGCCGGGAACGGCAAAGACCAGACGACCGAAATCGGTGGCAATCCGTGCAGTGATGAGCGAGCCCGAGCGTTCTGCTGCTTCCACCACAACGACACCCAGCGAGATGCCGGCAATCAGTCGGTTGCGACGGGGAAAATCCCTTGCGCGGGGTTCCCAGCCGAAGGGCATTTCGCTCACTGCCAGGCCGGCGCGGTCGGTGATCTCGTCGAGAAGCGGAATATTTTCCGGCGGGTAAGGCTGGTCGAGCCCTCCGGCAAGCACCGCAATCGTTCCGGTATCGAGACTGGCGCGATGCGCTGCGGTGTCGATCCCCCGTGCGAGGCCGGACGTGACCGTATAGCCTGCGCGACCGCAATCACGGGCAATCATTGCCGCGAACTTGGCGCCGGCAATCGAGGCATTGCGTGATCCCACGACACCGACTGACGGGCGCGTTGCCGCAGAGAGGTGACCCTTGACGGCCAATAGCGGTGGGGCGCCATCGATTTGGCGAAGGGCTGGCGGGTAATCCGGCTCGCCGATGCCGATAAACCGTGCGCCGTGGCGACGGGCGGCTTCGAGTTCGCTTTCTGCTTCTGCGACCGTGGCGATGCGGATCGCTCTCGCCGCACCACCGCGTTTGGAAAGTTCCGGCAACATGGCGAGAGCGTTTTCTGCGGAACCGCAATGATTGATGAGGTCGCGAAAGGTCGCAGGGCCGACATTGTCGGAGCGGATCAGCCTGAGCCAGGCGATTCTCTGTCTTTCCGTCAGCGCAATCCCAGTCCGCCTTGCGCTGCCGTCCATATCGTTATCCCTTTTGGCCGATCTTGCTTTCCGTACCGGAGATCAGCCGCTTGATATTGGTTTCGTGCTTCCACCAGGAGATGACTGTCATGATCGCCATGATCAGTGCAATCTTCGGCTCATCTATGAACCACAGCACAACCGGGATGACAAGAGTTGCAACCAGAGCGGACAGCGAGGAATATTTGCTGAGCTTCGCGGTTGCAAGCCAGATCGCGGCGAAGACGAGAACCATCATCGGCGCCACGCCGAGCAGGGTGCCGATATAGGTGGCGACGCCCTTGCCGCCCTTGAAACCCAGCCAGACGGGGAAGAGGTGCCCCAGAAAGGCTGCAAATCCCGCCAGCAGCCCCGCTTCTTCACCGAAGAAATACCAACCGATCACGGCCGCGGCCGTGGCCTTCAGCGCATCGAGCAAAAGAGTTGCCGCCGCGAGCTTTTTGTTGCCGGTGCGCAGAACGTTCGTCGCGCCGATATTGCCGGAGCCGATAGACCGGATATCGCCGAGGCCCGCCGCTCGGGTGAGGATGAGGCCGAAGGGAATGGAGCCTAGCAGGTAGCCGAAGACGAGCACTACAATTGCGATAGGCAGCGTGATCTGCCAGTTGAATAGCTCACTCAAGCATCGTCCCCCATCAAAGCGAATGTACGCATTTGCCCGCCACGTAGGTCGCCATGGCGCGACCTGAGAAACGCGCGTCTTCAAAAGGCGTGTTCTTCGAACGGGACAAAAGCATATCCTTCGATACGATCCAAGGCTCGTCGAGATCGATGAGCGTGATATCAGCCTTGGCCCCCGGTTTCAGCGTGCCGGCGTCGAGACCGAAAATCTGCGCCGGACGGGTCGACATGGCGTCGATCAGGCGCATCAACGGCACCCGGCCGTCGTGATGCAGGCGGAGCGCTGCGGCGAGCATGGTCTCCAACCCGATCGCGCCGTCGGCGGCGTCGGCGAAAGGAAGACGCTTGGTGTCGACGTCCTGCGGATCGTGCGAGGACACGATGATGTCGATCGTGCCGTCGGCAATTGCATCGGCCATCGCAACGCGATCGTCCTCGGAGCGCAGCGGCGGCGAAAGCTTGAAGAACGTCCGGTATTCGCCGATGTCGTTCTCGTTGAGCGACAAATGATTGATCGATACGCCGCAGGTGACTTTCGCGCCGCGCGAGCGAGCGACACGGACCGCCTCAGCCGATTCCGCCACGGAGATCTTGGCCGCATGATACTTCGCACCGGTCAGGCCGGCGATTCGCAAATCGCGCTCGAGCGGAATGATCTCCGCTTCCTTCGGCACGCCCGACAGACCGAGCCAGCTCGCGAACAGCCCCTCGTTCATGACCCCGTTGCCGAGATATCGTTCCCGTAATTCGAGAGCTATGACCGCATCGAATTCCCGCGCATAGGTCATGGCGCGGCGAAGAAGCAGGCTGTCGGAAAGGCCATGGCGACCGTTGGTGAAGGCGACGGCGCCGGACTGCTGCAACAGCCCGATCTCGGTCATCTCTTCGCCGGCGAGTCCCTTGGTCAGCGCGGCGGCCGGATGAACGTTGACCAGCGCCTTGTCGCGCGCCGTCTTGTGCACGAACTCGATCAGCGCGATATCGTCCAGCACTGGATCGGTGTCCGGCATCATGATGAAGGAGGTGACCCCTCCGGCGGCGGCCGCACGGCTCGCCGATTCGATCGTCTCGGTGTGCTCGGCGCCCGGCTCACCGACGTAAACGCGGGCGTCAACGAGTCCCGGCGTCGCGACAAGACCCAGGCAATCCTTGATCGTTGCGCCTTCCGGCGTGCCCTGGTTCTGAGCGTCCTTGCCGGCGGCGAGGATGCGGCCGTCGTCGCCGATGATGATCGTGCCGGTCTCATCAAGATTGCGCGAGGGGTCGATGATGCGGAGGTTCTTCAGAACAGTCGCGGTCATGCGCGCTCTCCCTGGTTATGCGAGACGAGCAACGTCTCCATCACCGCCATGCGCACCGCGACCCCCATTTCAACCTGCTGCTCGATGACGCTTTGCGGGCCGTCGGCCACCTCGGAGGCAATCTCAACGCCGCGGTTCATCGGGCCCGGATGCATGACGAGTGCGTCCTCCTTGGCCGCCTTGAGTTTTTCTGCATCGAGGCCGTAGAAGCGGAAATACTCGCGCACGGAAGGCACGAATGCGCCGGCCATACGTTCGCGCTGCAGGCGCAGCATCATCACCACATCCGCATCCTTCAGGCCTTCCTCCATCGAGTGGAAGACCTCCACGCCCATCTCCCGGATGCCGGAGGGCAATAGCGTCGACGGTGCGACCACCCGAACCCGAGCACCCATCGCGTTGAGCAGAAGGATATTCGAACGGGCGACGCGCGAGTGCAGCACGTCGCCACAGATCGCCACGATGATGCGCGACAGCTTTCCCTTGGCGCGGCGAATCGTCAACGCGTCGAGCAGGGCCTGGGTCGGGTGTTCGTGCTGACCATCGCCGGCATTGACGACCGAGCAAGCCACCTTCTGGGCAAGCAGTGCGGCCGCACCCGCCGAGGAATGGCGCAGCACCAGCACGTCAGGACGCATCGCGTTGAGCGTCATCGCCGTGTCGATCAGCGTCTCGCCTTTTTTCACCGACGAATTGCCGACCGACATATTCATCACGTCGGCGCCAAGCCGTTTGCCGGCGAGTTCGAAGGAGGATTGGGTGCGGGTAGAAGCCTCGAAGAAGAGGTTGATCTGGGTAAGGCCGCGTAAGGTGGACGTCTTCTTTTCCCGCTGGCGGGAAATCTTCACGGCCTCGTCGGCCTTGTCGAGAAGAAAGGTGATGTCCTGTTCGGTAAGACCCTTGATGCCAAGGAGATGGCGATGGGGGAAGAAGACCATAAGATCATGTCTCCGCTTGCGTTCGGCGGTCTATAAGGTCTGATGGTGAAGGTCGCAAGCGGAAGAAGAGTTATCTCACTGCTTGTTCGGGCCGTGCCGGCAGATCTTCTCTGCCCCCGTCGCGGCCTTTTGTGCAGAACGACCGAAATCGTTAAAGGCTGCCGTTTCCAGACTCTGTAACTTCCGCTAGAACCGCCTCATGAACCAGATATCGCGCGCCGAAGAAAAATTTGTCGAACTGAATCAGCCGAAACCCTGGTCGGGGATCAATGCGTATCGATCCGATCCGTTGGTTGTCGACCTGACGAGTGGCCTGCATCGTACGGTTCGGGAGGAATACGACCAGCTGGGCCGTTACGTGACTTCGCCGGAGGCGCAGGAACTTGCGCGCATGGCGAACGAGAATCCGCCGAAGCTCAAGACCCATGGCCCGCGTGGCGAGCGGCTGGATACCGTGGAGTTTCACCCGGCTTGGCATGCGCTGATGCGCCGCTCGATGCAGGCGGGACTGCATTCCTCCGTCTGGGAAAACATACCGGAAGCCAAGGGCCATGAGCACAAGGCGCGCGCAACGCGCTTCTACCTGACGGCGCAGCTCGAATGCGGCCATCTTTGCCCGCTGACGATGACCAGCGCCTCGGTCGCGGCCCTGATGGCCTCTCCGCGCGTCCAGAAGGAATGGGCGCCGAAGATCCTGTCGCGCAAATACGATTCGACGAATCGCCCGGCGCTGCAGAAAACCGCCGTCACGCTCGGCATGGGCATGACGGAGAAACAGGGCGGTACGGATGTACGCGCCAATCGTTCGACCGCCGAGCGGGTGGGAGAGGGCATTTACCGGCTTTCAGGCCACAAGTGGTTCATGTCGGCACCGATGAGCGACGGCTTCGTCATGTTGGCCAAGACGAACGAGGGCATCGGCTGCTTCCTTGTTCCGCGTCTTCTGGAAGACGGATCGGCGAACGGCCTGCAGTTTCAGCGCCTCAAGGACAAGCTCGGCAACCGCTCGAACGCGTCGTCGGAAGTCGAATTCACCGATGCCTTCGGTTATCTGCTCGGCGATCCGGGCGCCGGTATCCGCACCATCCTCGACATGGTGACGCTGACGCGGCTCGATTGCGCCCTGGCATCCGCTGGTATTATGCGGGCTTCGCTGGCCGAGGCGGTGCACCATTGCCGGGGCCGCGGTGTCTTCGGCAAAAAGCTGATCGACCAGCCTTTGATGACGCGCGTATTGGCCGACATGGCCCTGGATGTCGCAGCGGCGACGGCACTCAGTTTCAGGCTGGCCGATGCCTTCGACCGCGCCGCCTCCGATCCGGCGGACGCTGCCTTTGCCCGTGTCATGACACCCGTGGTCAAATACTGGAACTGCAAGCTGGCGCCTTCGCTCATCTACGAGGCGATGGAGTGCCTGGGCGGCAACGGTTATGTCGAAGAGAGGCCGATCGCCCGGCACTACCGCGAGGCTCCGGTCAATGCGATCTGGGAGGGTTCCGGCAACGTAATGGCGCTCGACGTGCTGCGTGTGCTGTCGCGCGGCAAGGACCTGTTCAACACGGTGCTCGCCGGTTTCGAGCGCGATCTCGGTGCGTCCGGCAGAAAGACGGTGGAGGTGCTCCGCGCCGCCATGGCGCTCTGCGAAACCGATGAGGGGGCGGCGCGCCTCCTGGTCGAGCAGCTGGCTCTCGCAGCCGGTGCATCCGAACTCATGCGCCTC
>Ga0268362_100181_pt1 | contig 11201 bp, 11 predicted proteins | sample MetcocultureR2M_FD_197214 | JGI IMG/M metagenome (GOLD analysis project Ga0268362, IMG submission 197214) | Soil microbial communities from Anza Borrego Desert, Southern California, United States - Methanotrophic co-culture R2-M | ecosystem: Environmental > Terrestrial > Soil > Desert | place... | reverse complement strand
GCCGCGGGCTTGGTTTCGGTGTCTTGAATAGTTGTTTAGTTCGGGCGGTTCGCGCCGTCGTAGTAATCGCCGGCTTCGAAGGCAGGCTGAATTTCCTTGGCGGTCTGCTGGCCGTCCCGGGCAACGCTGCCGGTCTGGATATGATCGACGGAAGCGGCCTTGGTTGCGCCTTCATAGTAATCGCCTTCAGCGAGAGCGACGCTTGCGAAGGAAGCCGAAGCGATGAGGGCTGCGGCGAAAGCGGAAGTGATCTTGGTCATTGTGGTGGTCCCTTCAGAGTTGCCCTTGGCGGAAGTTTGCGACCTGGCCGGGGGCTTGATTTCGGTATCTTGAATGAGCTGCGTTTAGTTAGGGCGGTTTGCGCCGTCGTAGTAATCGCCGGCTTCGAAGGCAGGCTGAATTTCCTTGCTGGTCTGCTGGCCGTCCCGGGCAACGCTGCCGGTCTGGATATGATCGACGGAAGCGGCTTTGGTTGCGCCTTCATAATAATCGCCCTCAGCGAGAGCGGCGCTTGCGAAGGAAGCCGAAGCGATAAGGGCTGCGGCGAAAGCGGAAGTGATGGTCTTCATTGTCTTGTCCTTTAGATCTATTCTCAGTCCGGCCTTGGTTGGGACCGAGCGAATGTCTGTTTGCGATGTTCATATCGGACCGATCGGTTCGATCCGGAAGACCCTTATTTGGGATACTACTGTCAATGAAATGTTGACGATGGAATTTCGCACCTGCGAAATGCTCGCATAGAGAGTACCCAGACAGAGGATTTGCTCTGCTCTGGGTGATTAATCGTTTTAATTACAGAATGTTAATGATTTTAAATAGCAAAATCAGATGCATAAATGAAATTTAACGAACCACATCTCATGGCTGTAAAAAGTTTTCAGTTTTGACTTTTCAGCGGCTCAATCCCGCATTTTGTGCCTAATTAAGCGTTTCACAAAACTGTGACCTCGGCTTGTTTGCCGCTCCCGGCCCGAAAATGCGACGCCGTTTTCGTGATCACCCTGCCTTTTGATGATGCGTCGCAGCAAAAAATATCGCCAACTCTTGTACCCTAAAACGAACGGCCGCCACGATTGTCGCAGCGGCCATTCGAATACACCACACCGCCTCTTGTTTCAGAGACGCGTCCAGGTCTGCGACTTGCAGAGGATCTTGAGGACGCAGCCCTTCATCTTGAGTGAATTGCCGGAGACCGATCCGGAGCCGCTATAGGTCTTGTCTTCGGCAGGGTCGGTGATCTGACCGCTGTACTCGCCATCCTGACCGGCAAGCCGGCCGATTTGCTTGCCGGCGTGCTTCCCGGTTTTCAAGGTTACGCAGAAGGCGCTCCCGCATTTGCCGATCACCGCCGTCTCGCCACTTGCCGTCTTCCAGTTGCCTTCGATCGGTTCGGCGGCGAGAGCCGCTGTGGCAGCAAGTGCAAACGCGGTAGCGAGCACCAGTTTTCCCAAAGTCATGAATTCTCCTCCTTCTCGGCCGCTGGGGGACTCTCTCGATCCCCGCGGCAACGCTCCTCGACGCCGCGCTCCTCTGCGCAAGCTACAAAAACCTAGCTTACGCTCACGTAAAGGTAAATAGCCTCGTTCGCGGGCCATTTTTGAGGACTTGCGACATGAATTTTAGACGCCGGTCCACACGTGAATGGCATTCGTGGTTAGCGCGGGGTTTAAACCAATTTCTCAACATTTCGTAAAAATCCTCGCGGAATCCTTAAAATGCAAAGCATCTGATGTTTAACAAAAAGCCAAGTTTACCAACTATTTGAACTTTGTTTTCCGCAAGTTAAGCATGCTTTTTAGGCGTCTCTTGGAAGGTTTGAGGGATAGTGGGTCCAACAAAACGAGCGGGGCAAACCGCCGACCGGAAGGATCGAAAAGAGCCGCTTGAAGACGGTGATCCCGATGGAAACAGGGCAGAAGAAAATGACAGGCTTTAATAGGGATCAAACCGATGGCACGCTTTGAAATGCACAATTCCGGAATGGCCACCATGGGTGGCGAAACCCGCGCCGATACTTTTTGCGATATGGGCCTCATGTATGCGACCGGCCGTGGTTGCGCGGTCGATCTTGTCTCCGCTCATAAATGGCTCAACATCGCTGCGATCAAGGGGTCGGAGCGCGCCGCCGAGCTGCGTGCCGATCTTGCTCGGACGATGAGCAAAATGCAGCTTGCCGAAGCCCTTCGCGCTGCCCGCGAATGGATGACGATGCACTGAACGCCGGTTGACCGGCCGGGTGAATACCGGACGAAGATGAAATGAGGACCGGATGGGCCACGCAAGATGGCCGGCGGAAGAACAATGAGGGATGGGGGATTCGGTCCTGACAGGGAGCCGAAGCTCGAAAATTGAGACCGCGACCGGCAGAAACAAGGCCGGGGCGGTCTTTTCCATTTTTCCAGGCGCGTATCGAGCAACTCCTGCCGCCATCGAGCCCTGTGAAACGCCCTCGGGCAGGCCTCAGAGGTTTCCCAGAACCTTGGGCAGCGCCTCTTCAAGAAGCAGCATGTCAGATTCGGGGCCGGTGCTGATGCGGATGCAGCGATTGAGCGGCGCGACGCCCGGCATGCGGATGAAGACCCCATGTTCCATCAGCCCATCGACAATAGCGCGGGCATGGGCACCGTCGCGCCCGCAGTCGATCGCCACGAAATTCGTCGCGGAAGCCAGGGGCATCAGTCCGTTCGCCTCGGCGATGCGGGCTATGCGCTCTCGGGACGCCTTTATCCTGCCGATCACGTCGAGCAGGTAATTCTGGTCCTTGAGCGCCGCGATCGCGCCGCTGACGGCGACGCGGTTCATCCCGAAATGGTTACGGATCTTGTCGAAAGCCTGCGCGGTGCCGGGCGTGGAGATCGCGTAGCCCACCCGGGCGCCGGCCATGCCGTAGGCTTTCGAGAAGGTTCGCGTGCGAATGATATTGGGCTGGTCGATCAGATCGGTGATCGCTGGCATTGCGTCGGCCGGCCCGGTTTCGCAATAGGCCTCGTCGAGAATCATCAGGCAGGTTTCAGGCAGCGCCTTTGCAAACGCCACGATATTGCCCGCGTCCCACCAGCTCCCCATCGGATTGTCGGGATTGGCGAAATAGACGAGCGGCGCATTTTCGCGGCGGACCGCCTCCAGCAACCCGTCGAGATTTTCGCGGTCGTTGACGTAGGGAACCGTCATCAAGCGACCGCCATGGCCGGCCACGTGGAAGTTGAAGGTGGGATAGGCCCCGAATGAGGTGACCACGGGCATGCCGGGTTCGACTACCATGCGGACGATAAGTCCGAGAAGGCTGTCTATTCCCTCGCCGATCGCCAGATTTTCCGCCTTGCAGCCGATATGGGCCGCCAGCGCCTGTTTCAGTGCGAAATTTTCCGGGTCCGCGTATTTCCATGTTTCGCCGGCTGCGGCGCATATCGCCTCGATAACCGAAGGCGCCGGGCCAAAGCCGTTTTCATTGGCGCCGATGCGGGCTTTCACGACAAGGCCGCGATTGCGCTCGATGGCTTCCGGCCCGACGAAGGGAACGGTGGCGGGCAGGGCGCTGATCAGCGGCGTGAAACGTGAGAATGCGGGCATGAACTAAGTTCCGGTTTTCTAAAGCCGGCACACAATAGGAGCGAATCGGTTAGGCGCAAGCCTTCTGTGACCTGATTGTCACCTCTCGCCGCCAAAAGTTTTCTCCTCCCGTTTGAAAAGCGCGCTGAGCCTCTCGATCACCTGGCGAACTTCTGGCCGGTGCCTGTCGTCGTCATGGGCTACGATCCATATCGTGTGGGTGAGTTCGGGAATGGTGCTGCCCTCGCGGACCACGGTCGGGACCGAATCGCCGACGAAGCAAGGGAGAACGCCCTGGCCATTGCCGCTTGCAATGAGGCGTAGCAGCAGATCCGGCGAGCTGGTCCAGGTGCGGATCTCGGCCTCGTGATGCTGGAAGACCCATTTGTCGGCCGGCGCATGCGAGCTTTCGGTGCCGAGCGATACCCAAGGAAGGTCGGGTTCTCCGGCAAGCGTGCGTGCTCGATAGACCGCATGGCTGACGGCGACGGAGCGGCGGATCGCGATATTGCCGGATTCGGGGCGATACCCGACGATTCCCACATCCGCCTCGCGATAGGTGAAGTCCATGCCCTTGTGGAGCGACTTGCAGCAGAGCCGGAAACGATCCTCCCTGGTTCTGATCTCCGGTGAATGGTCCGCCACAAAGCCGGCAAGCCAGGCATCCGCGCCGATCGAAACGATCGGCATGGCGAAAGCCTGACCCTTCCAGTCTGCGATGCTGTCTGCGGTTTTTTGCATCGTACGAACGTGTTCGAGCAAGGTCTCTCCATCCGGCGCCAGCCGGTAGCCCTGCTGGCTGCGCACGAAGAGCGTCCGGCCGGTGGTACGCTCGAGCGCCAGCATCCGCCGCCCGATCGTCGGCGCGCTGATCCCGGTTTGGCTCGCGGCACCGCTGAGTCCGCCTTCGTTCGCCACATGGAGAAAGAGCTTCAGATCGTCCCAGTCCGCTTCCGTCATTCAAGGCACCTTATGGCGTCACCGGCGATCGTTCCATCGTTCATGGATGAAAGGCGGTTTTCGTCGACGCGTCTACAACGAGGGACGGCAAAGCATTAGCTCCGCGTGATCACATTATAGATGGAGATGTCCCTATGCTTCTCAACTGGGTAACGCTTTGGAATAGAGTGAAGCACGAAAATGACAGGCGCCGGCCGCATTCACTGGCCGATCCGCTAGAAGGCGCTGAATGGCAAGGGCTCCTCTGGGCCGTACCCGCTCTTTCGCGGCTGACGTCCGGCGCCGGACGGAAACGGGACGATGGCGTCCGCAATGGCGCAAGGGTCAGTGGCTTATCTCGAAGCTCAGCCGCACGACATGGTGGAGGAATTCGGCATCGATCAGCATATTGAAGCCGACGGTTACCTTTTCTTCCTCCCGGCGGATCACGGTGCAGCCGATATCGTCGTGAATGCCGATGATTTCCAGGAAGAAATTGTTGGGTACCTGCAGATGCGGGCTGATTTCCAACTCGGCTCCGTAAAGCGAGATGGTGCGGATCAGGCAACGGATGCTCTTCTTGGTGCTCAGGTGACGGCCGACGAGGATGATCTTGCCGGGCCGGTCGATCGTGAACTTTTCGAAAGCCTGTTCGCGAGAGCCTTTTAGTTTTTTGTCCTGGTCCATCACAAAGGGCATGAAACCCTCCTTCTTCACTCCTGGCATCACAATATTCCTCCTTCGCTGACACATTCTGAAACAGAAAGATTAAATTCGAGCGATTCATCTGAAATAGCGCCGGAATCGGACGCGGACGCCTCTGGACGACGCCTTTTCCCGGTGGAGTGAGCACTCGATAAGCGAAAGCGGGTAATTGCCGATGTCGCGTTGTTGACGGTTTGGTGTCGCGGCGATACCCCTTGCGCTCGGATCGATGCTGCTATTGCAGCTGAAGCACGAGCGGCATGGAGTGAAGCGTGACGGGCAGGTTGGTAATTGTCGGCGCAGGGCAGGCGGGTTTCGCGCTTGCGGCGAAGCTTCGCGCCCTGAAGGATGAACGGCCGATCACGATTGTGGGCCTGGAGAACGTGATTCCCTACCAGCGCCCGCCGCTCTCGAAGAAATACCTCCTGGGCGAAATGGATTTCGAAAGGCTCACCTTCCGGCCCCACACCTGGTATCCGGAAAACAATGTCGAGCTTCTGTTGTCCACCTATGTCGAGGAGATCGACCGCGAGGCAAAGCGCGTGCGCATGCAGGACGGCGCGTTGCTCGATTACGATACGCTCGCCCTTGCGACAGGCTCGACGCCGCGCACGCTGCCCGCCAGCGTCGGCGGCGATCTCGATGGGGTCTACACGGTGCGCGACAAGCGCGATGCCGATCTCCTGGCGGGCGAAATGCGGCCCGGTCGCCGGCTCCTTATTATAGGCGGCGGCTATATCGGCCTCGAGGCAGCGGCGGTCGCCCGTCATCTCGGTCTCGAAGTAACCCTGATCGAAATGGCCGACCGAATCCTCCAGCGCGTCGCGGCAAAGGAAACGGCGGACGTGATGCGTGCCATCCATCAGGCTCACGGGGCCGTTATCCGGGAAAACACCGGGCTCCATCGTCTCGTCGGCGAGAACGGCAATGTGCGCGCGGCCGAGCTCTCCGACGGCAGCACGATCGAGGTGGATTTCGTCATCGTCGGCATTGGCGTCACGCCGAACGATCAGCTGGCGCAGGATTGCGGCCTCGACGTCGGCAACGGCATCATCGTCGACGAGTTCGCCCGCTCCTCCGATCCGTCGATCTTCGCCATGGGCGATTGCGCCATGCTGCCCTGGAAGGGCAAGCGGATCCGTCTCGAATCGGTACAGAATGCGGTCGACCAGGCGGAGGCGGCTGCGGCCGTGATGGCCGGCGGCAGCACGCCCTATGATGCAAAGCCGTGGTTCTGGTCCGACCAGTATGACGTGAAGCTGCAGATCGCGGGCTTCAACATAGGATATGACGAGACGCTGGTGCGGCCGGGTTCTCGCGAGGGTAGTCTTTCCGTCTGGTATTTCCGCGAGGGCCGCTTCATCGCCGTCGACGCGATCAACGACGCAAAGGCCTATGTAACCGGAAAGAAGCTGCTGGAAGCCGGGATCGAGCCCACAAAGGCGATTCTTGCCGATCCCGCCACCGATCTCAAGCAGATGCTCGCCTGAAGGACCTGCTCATGCCCGCTCCGACGAATCACTTCAAGGCGGCTCTGAAGGCTGGGAGCCAGCAAATCGGGTTGTGGCTTAATACCGGTGAGCCGCTGATGGCGGAAGTCGCCGGCAAGGCCGGCTTCGACTGGCTGGTGATCGATGGCGAGCATGGGCCGAACGACCTGCGCAGCATCATGGCGCAGCTGCAGGCCCTTTCGTCCTCTCAGTCGGAGGCTGTCGTCCGTCCTCCGATGGGCGAAACCTGGATGATCAAGCAGCTCTTGGACATCGGTGCGCGCACGCTCCTGGTTCCGATGGTCGAATCGGCGGAGCAGGCGAGGCAGCTGGTGCGTGCGGTTCGATATCCGCCCCACGGCATTCGCGGTGTGGGCGCCGCCGTGGGCCGCGCCTCCGGGTTCAATACGATTCCCGACTATGCCGAGACGGCGGCCGACGAAATCTGCCTCATCGTGCAGGCTGAAACCATGGCCGCGATCAGCGATCTCGAAAACATTCTGGCGGTCGACGGTGTCGACGGCGTTTTCATCGGCCCTGCCGATCTCTCCGCCGACATGGGATATCTCGGCCGCATGGAGACGCCCGAAGTGCAGGACGTCATCGAGACGGCGATTCGGGCTATCGTGAAGGCCGGCAAGGCAGCCGGCATTCTCACCTTCAGCGAATCACTCAATCGCCGCTATCTCGATCTCGGCGCCACATTCGTGGCGGTTGGCGCCGATGTGACGGAGTTTTCAGCGGCGCTCGGAGCGCTCGCCGGCCGCTACGGGCGCGGTGCCGGCGCGGCAAAACAGGGTTCCGGCTACTGAGGAGCCTGGCATAGCGCATGACCGTGCGATTCTCCCCGCACCCATTTAAGGCAGCCGGTGTTCAATATCGCCGCCGCAGCGGCAATGTGGCTGCTCCATGTAAAACTTTGGCCCAGTATCACAAAAGCCTTGCATTCACGGGGGCTTCGACATAGTTAGACCGGCGACGGAGAGGTGGCCGAGTGGTCGAAGGCGCTCCCCTGCTAAGGGAGTATACGTCAAAAGCGTATCGTGGGTTCGAATCCCATCTTCTCCGCCATTCCAGGCCCGGCGCTCCGGAAACATCCCTCCATTCCCTGTATTCGATGACCGCCGCGACTCGTTATCGAGGCTTGTCCGCGGTATGGCGCGATTCTTGTTCCCCAAGTTTTGAGGTGCCCTAAGTACCTGCCGGATAAGCTCTTTCTTAACGAAGCGTAAAATTTGAGGCAGCCCGGCGGCGGCTTTGTGTCCTTTCAGCAACAGACTTTACGGAAGCAGGTCCCGGAACCCCGTCCGGCAGCAGTTCCAGATTGCATGGTCATCTTCCTCTTGTATTTTCACATTCGGAAGCGAGGCGGTGGATCGTCCTTCTTCTGGTAATCGACGGGGATGGGGCAGGGAACGCTGTCCTTCAGCAATAAGAACCCAGACCCACACGAAACTTTTGACTGGAGGTCAAACATGAACATCAAGAGCCTTCTTCTCGGCTCCGCTGCTGCCCTCGCAGCAGTCTCCGGCGCTCAGGCTGCCGACGCCATCGTAGCTGCAGAACCGGAGCCCATGGAATACGTCCGCGTTTGCGACGCATTCGGCACCGGCTACTTCTACATTCCGGGCACCGAAACCTGCCTCAAGATCGGCGGCTATGTCCGTTTTGAAATGCAGCTCGGCCAGACCGGCCCGCTCGGCGCCGGCGTTTACCCGGTTGTTGGCGATGACGACTACTGGGATGCAACCGGCCGCGCTCAGCTCGACGTGACTGCAAAGTCCGACACCGAACTCGGCACGCTCACCTCGGTTGCTTCGCTCCGTTGGGACTACGGCAACAACAGCGTCTGGACGGACAACTCGAACTCCGTCTACATCAACGAAGCCTACATCCAGCTCGGCGGCTTCAAGGTCGGTCGTTTCTACAACCCTTGGGATAAGGGTCTGAACGGCGAGCAGGACGCTATTGCTTCCAGCCAGACTACTCGCATGAACTCGATCGGTTACTTCTACACCGGTGACACTTTCTCTGCTGGTGTTCAGGTTGACGAACTGTCCCGTTCCACGGGTCAGGAAGTCGGTGTTGAAGCTATCGTTTCCGCCAAGTTCGGCGCTGTAGCCTTCGACCTCCTCGGCGCGTATGACTTCGGTGCTGAAGAAGGTGCAATCCGCGCTCTCGTTTCCGCTGGCGTTGGCCCAGGCACGCTGCAGGCTGCAGTTGTCTACTCCACCGGTCTCGGTGAAGACTTTGCTCTCGGCTCGCAGTTCAACAACGCCTACTACGATGAAGGCGAATGGGCTCTGGCTGCCTCCTACGCCTTCAAGGTCAACGACAAGCTGACTTTGACTCCCGGTGCTACCTATGTTTGGAACACCGAAGTTGATGCAGATGGCGATTGGGGTGGCGACGACGCATGGCGCGCTGGTCTGACGGTTGACTACAAGATCGTCGAAGGCTTCTCGGCCAAGACCTCTGTAGACTACAACGAAAACTCCGTCACCGAATACTGGCGCGGTTTCGTACGTCTCGACCGTACGTTCTAATGACAGGAAGACTCCCCCAATCCGTTCGGGGGAGTCTTTTTTATAATAGTGGCGGCCTTCAGGCCTCCATCTGGGGAGCTAAGCCGGGGATAGAGGCCGTTTTTCGGCCTTAAGTTGTTTGGTCGCCTGCGGCCAGACTGGATTATATTTGGAAGTTTGACTGGAGGTCAAAGAATGAACATTAAGAGCCTTCTACTCGGTTCGGCAGCTGCTCTGGCGGCTGTATCCGGCGCCCAGGCCGCAGACGCGATTGTCGCAGCAGAACCAGAACCCATGGAATATGTGCGCGTTTGCGACGCGTTCGGTACCGGTTATTTCTACATCCCTGGCACTGAAACCTGCCTCAAAGTCGGCGGTTACGTCCGTTTTGAAGTTGGTTTCGGCGATGACGCATACGATGGCGGCGCTGGCACCGATGACTGGGACTCCTACGCTCGCGCTCAGCTCGACTTTACCGCAAAGAGCGATACCGAGCTTGGTACGCTGACCTCGGTCGCGTCTGTCCGTTTTGACTACGGCGATGACACGATTTGGACGAGCAACGCCAACGATGTCTACATCAACGAAGCCTACATCCAGCTTGGTGGCTTCAAGGTCGGCCGTTACTTCAACTGGTGGGATGCAAACGACCTGCCGGGCGAACTCGATAACCTCGGTTCCAACCGTCTGAACTCGATCGCTTACATCTACACCGGCGAAGCCTTTACCGCCGGCGTTCAGGTCGACGAACTGTCTCTGATTACCGGTCAGGAAGTCGGCGTAGAAGCTGTGGTTCAGGCTGCTCTCGGCCCGGCTAAGCTCGAAGTTCTCGGTTCTTGGGATTTCGGTGCTGAAGAAGGCGCCGTCCGTGCGATCGGCTCTGTAGCCGTTGGTCCGGGCACCTTCTATCTCTCCGGCGTCTATTCGACCGGTGACAACGCCTATTACGGCTCGGAAAACGACGCCGGCGAGGCATCTGTCGCTGTCGCATACGCCTTCAAGGCAACCGACAAGCTGGAAATCATTCCGGAAGCCCAGTACATCTGGAACACGGAAGTTGCAGCTGACGGCGAGTTCTTTGGCGACGACGTCTGGGGTGCCGGTGTAACCGTCAACTACGAAATCGTTGAAAACTTCAACGCCAAGGTTGCCGTGAACTACCAGGATCGCGGCGACGACGACAGCGTCCAGGGCATCGTTCGCCTGCAGCGCGACTTCTAATCCAACCTTTCGGATGACATTCGGAAGCCCGGCCATTGCGCCGGGCTTTCTGTTTTTTAGCTGTGATTGCGAGAAGGGCTGGATCTATTCGCTTCCCCTGAGCAAAGAGTCTTCTCAAGCAGCGCGGCGGATTACCTTCCGCATCGGCATACAGCACGCGCGTCGTTTTGGGCGGTAGGCGACGAACTGGCCCCAAACGGAACAGGCACTATTGCGCCGCCACACCAAGCAGGGTTTTGAGTGGCGTTAGCCATCTGCAGCAGATTTTTCGACTGGTTTGAAGGCTTACCCTTGCCTGCCAAGCTTCAGATCCGTCACGATATCGGCCTTCTGGCCGAGCCGTGTTTTGTAGACCTGGTAGTTTTCCATCACCCGCTGCACATAGTTGCGCGTTTCGGGGAAGGGGATGCGCTCGATCCAGTCTACCACCTCATCGATCGGTTTGCCGCGCGGATCGCCATAGCGGGCGATCCATTCCGGCACCCGCTTCGGGCCGGCATTATAGGCGACAAAGGTCAGGATATAGGAGCCGCCGAAGGCGTCGATCTGTTCGCCGAGATAGTGGGCGCCGAGTGTTGCGTTGTAGCCGGGATCGGTGGTGAGCTTCTGGGCGGCATAGGTTAGCCCGTGGCGTTTGGCGACACCCTGGGCCGTGCCGGGAAGGATCTGTAGCAGGCCGCGGGCATTGGCGGGCGAAACGGCAGCCGGGTTGAAAGCGCTTTCCTGGCGCGCGATGGCATAAGCGAGCGCCTTGCCCGAGCCTTCGATATTG
>Ga0268362_100180_pt1 | contig 11210 bp, 8 predicted proteins | sample MetcocultureR2M_FD_197214 | JGI IMG/M metagenome (GOLD analysis project Ga0268362, IMG submission 197214) | Soil microbial communities from Anza Borrego Desert, Southern California, United States - Methanotrophic co-culture R2-M | ecosystem: Environmental > Terrestrial > Soil > Desert | place... | reverse complement strand
GCGCGGCGGCGTGGACCGCATCGTGATCTCGCACCCGCACTTCTACACCGCGATGGTGGAGTGGAGCGAGGCGCTCGGCGGCGCCGAGATCCTGCTGCACGAGGCCGACCGCGACTGGGTGCAGCGCGACAACGGGCGCGTCCGCTTCTGGTCCGGCGAGCGCCTGCGGCTGTCCGGCGACGTCACCCTGCTCAACGTCGGCGGCCACTTCCCCGGCAGCACCGCGCTGCACTGGCGCGGCGGGCCGCGGGCGGGCGGCGCGCTGTTCCCGGGCGACGCCCTGCAGGTGGTGCAGGACCGCCGCCACGTCACCTTCATGTACAGCTACCCGAACTTCATCCCGCTGCCGCCGGCCGAGGTGGCGCGCATGCAGGCGCTGCTCGAAGGTGTCGGGTTCGAGGACGTGTACGGCTACAGCTGGGGCCGCAACATCATCGGCGGCGGGCGCGCGGCGGTGGACGCCTCGTTCGCGCGCTACCTGCGCCAGGTGGCGGTATGAACGCGCGGGCGATGGTGGTGCCGGTGCCGGGCGTCGCGACGGAGGCGTTGCCGTGGATCCCCGCGGCGACCCCCGGCAAGTGGGCGAGGCCGCTGCGCTTCCTCGGTGACCGCGGCTTCGTTGAGCTGCTGCGGATGACGCCCGGCACGGTGATGCCGCTGCACCGCCACACCGGCGAGGTGCACGTCTACCAGCTCGCCGGGCAGCGCCACCTCGGCAGCGGCGAAGTGCTCGGCCCCGGCGACTACGTGTACGAACCGGCCGGCAACGTGGACTGGTGGGAGGCGGTGGGCGAGGAGGACCTGCTCGCGCTCGCCGTGGTGATCGGCACGGTCGAATTCCTCGGTCCCGGCGGCGAGGTCTGCGGCCGCGCCGACGTGCACGGCCAGCGTGCCGACTACGTCCGCCACTGCCGCGCCCACCGCCTGCCGCTGCACGACCTCACGGTGCCCTGAAAGGGCGCCGCGGCCGGCCGGCGTGGACGCCCCGCGCACGCCCCGGGAGCCGTAAACCCGCGCGCTACAATGCGGAATTGCCCGTTTCCGTAGTGAGTGCGTCCCATGAGCACCCCCGCCGTCCCCGCCCGCGAAGGCCACGTGCCCGCCGCCCAGCCCGAGACGACGCCGCTGCGCTTCGTCACCGCCGCCAGCCTGTTCGACGGCCACGACGCGGCGATCAACATCATGCGCCGGCTGATCCAGTCGCAGGGCGCGGAGGTCATCCACCTCGGCCACAACCGCTCGGTGGAGGACGTGGTGCGCGCCGCCCTGCAGGAAGACGCCGACGCGATCGCCCTGTCCAGCTACCAGGGCGGCCACGTCGAGTACTTCAAGTACATGGTGGACATGCTCAAGGAGCGCGGCGCGCCGCACATCAAGGTGTTCGGCGGCGGCGGCGGCACCATCACCCCGGAGGAAATTCGCGAGCTGCAGGACTACGGCGTCGAGCGCATCTACCACCCCAACGACGGCATGCACATGGGGCTGGTGGCGATGATCGAGGACGTGGTGCGGCGTGCGCAGCACGCCCGGGAGCCGGGAGCCGGAAACCGGGAGCCGGCGACCGCCACCGTCCCCGCGCTGGACGACGAAATCGCCATCGGCGCCATGCTGAGCGCGATCGAGGACGGCCACTTCTCCGAAGCCGAGCTCGCCATGCTGCGCAAGCAGTGGGCCGGCGCCCGTTCCGGTTCCCGGTTCCCGGCTTCCGGTTCCCGGACCGGCGTGCCGCCGGTCATTGGCATCACCGGTACCGGCGGCGCCGGCAAGAGCTCGGTGACCGACGAGCTGCTCAACCGCTTCCTCGCCCACTTCCCGGACATGCACGTCGCGGTGATCTCGGTCGACCCGACCCGTCGCCGCACCGGCGGCGCCCTGCTCGGCGACCGCATCCGCATGAACTCGCTGCGCTCCGAGCGCGTCTTCATGCGCTCGATGGCGACCCGCCGCCAGCACGCCGCGACGAATGCCGTGCTGCGCGACTGCATCGCCTTCCTCAAGTCGCTCGGCTACGACCTCGTGATCGTCGAGACCGCCGGCATCGGCCAGTCCGACTCGGAGATCGTGGACCTCGTCGACTTCCCGATGTACGTGATGACCAGCGACTTCGGCGCGCCGAGCCAGCTCGAGAAGATCGACATGCTCGACTACGCCGAGCTGATCGTCCTCAACAAGTTCGACAAGCGCGGCGCCGAGGACGCGCTGCGCGACGTGCGCAAGCAGTGGAAGCGCAACCGCGTCGCCTTCGCGGTCAAGGACGAGGACGTGCCGGTCTATCCGACGATCGCCTCCCAGTTCAACGACCCCGGCATCAGCTGGATGTTCGCCAACCTGTGCCGCCTGCTGCGCGAGAAGCTGCAGCTGCCGGCGGACAAGTGGACGCCCGAGCTCGACACCAGCCTCAAGGAACCGCGCGCCACCGTGCTGATCCCCGGCAGCCGCGTGCGCTACCTCGCCGAGATCGCCGAGCAGGGCCGGGCGATCAACGGCCGCATCGAGACCCAGGCCGAGATCGCCGACCGCGCACAGAGCTACTGGCAGTCCCTGCAGGACCTCGGCGACGCGGCGCTGCCGAAGGCGTTGGACCTCTTTGCAGCTGAATCCCTTCTCCCGCCTGCGGGAGAAGGTGCCCGAAGGGCGGATGAGGGCGCTTTCAGCGCAGACCGCACCCTCCTCACCCTCCGCCAGCGCTACAACGATGCCATCCAGTCCCTCGACAGCGAAGCTCTCAAGCTCCTGCGCGAGTGGCCGGCCCGCCTGAAATCCATCACCGACGAAGTCACCGAGTACGAAGTCCGCGGCAAGGCGATCAAGGTCGAGAACTACCGCGAGTCGCTCAGCCACCAGCAGATCCCCAAGATCGCCGCGCCCACCTACAAGAGCTGGGGCGAACTGCTGACCTTCCTGCAGAAGGAAAACCTGCCGGGCGCCTACCCGTACACCGGCGGCGTGTACCCCTACCGCCGCACCGGCGAGGATCCGATCCGCATGTTCGCGGGCGAGGGCACGCCCGAGCGCACCAACCGCCGCTTCCACTACCTCAGCCTCGGCCAGCCGGCCGCGCGCCTGTCCACCGCCTTCGACAGCGTCACCCTGTACGGCGAGGACCCGGCGCCGCGCCCGGACATCTACGGCAAGATCGGCAACTCGGGCGTCAACATCCCCACGCTGGACGACATGAAGAAGCTGTACTCCGGCTTCGACCTGTGCTCGCCCACCACCTCGGTGTCGATGACCATCAACGGCCCCGCGCCGATGATCCTGGCGATGTTCATGAACACCGCCATCGACCAGCAGGTGGAGAAGTACCTGCGCGCCGACCAGCAGCGCTGGGACGCCGCCCACGCGAAGATCGGCAAACTCTACGAAGGCCGCCCGCGCCCCGACTACGCCGGCCCGCTGCCGGAAGGCAACGACGGCTTGGGCCTCGGCCTGCTCGGCGTCACCGGCGACCGCTTGGTGGAGCCGGAGGTCTACGAGAAGATCAAGGCCGAGACGCTGAAGACCGTGCGCGGCACCGTGCAGGCCGACATCCTCAAGGAGGACCAGGCCCAGAACACCTGCATCTTCAGCACCGAGTTCGCCCTGCGCATGATGGGCGACATCCAGCAGTACTTCGTGGACCGCCACGTCCGCAACTTCTACTCGGTGTCCATCTCCGGCTACCACATCGCCGAGGCCGGCGCGAACCCGATCAGCCAGCTCGCCTTCACCCTGTCGAACGGCTTCACCATCGTCGAGTACTACCTCGCGCGCGGGATGAAGATCGACGACTTCGCGCCCAACCTGTCGTTCTTCTTCTCCAACGGCATGGACCCGGAGTACACCGTCATCGGCCGCGTCGCCCGCCGCATCTGGGCCCGCGCCATGCGCGAGCGCTACGGCGCCTCCGCGCGCAGCCAGATGATGAAGTACCACATCCAGACCTCCGGCCGCTCCCTGCACGCGCAGGAGATCCAGTTCAACGACATCCGCACCACGCTGCAGGCGCTGTACGCCCTGTTCGACAACTGCAACTCGCTGCACACCAATGCCTACGACGAGGCGATCACCACGCCCACCGAGGAGAGCGTGCGCCGCGCCGTCGCCATCCAGATGATCATCAACAAGGAGCTGGGGCTGAACATCTGCGAGAACCCCTGGCAGGGCAGCTTCATCGTCGACAAGCTGACCGACCTCGTCGAGGAAGCCGTCTACAAGGAGTTCGAGGCGATCAGCGAGCGCGGCGGCGTGCTCGGCGCGATGGACACCATGTACCAGCGCGGCAAGATCCAGGAAGAGAGCCTGTATTACGAGCACAAGAAACACGACGGCTCGCTGCCGCTGGTGGGCGTCAACACCTTCCTCGGCAAGGACGGCCACTCCGACGTGGCCACCGAAATCGAGTTGATCCGTTCTACCCCGGAGGAGAAGGCGCAGCAGATCGCCAACGTGCAGGCCTACCAGCAGGCCCACAACGGCGAGGCCGGGGAGGGCCTCAAGCCGCTACAGGCCGCCGCGCGCGAGCGCCGCAACGTGTTCGCCAGCCTGATGGAGGCGGTGAAGACGCACAGCCTGGGGCAGATCAGCCATGCGTTGTATGAGGTGGGTGGGGAGTACCGCAGAAATATGTAAATTTTGGACGTCTAGCAGAGTCTTTAGCCACTGGAGGGTGCATGAGCGACATGAAGAACGTCTTTATTAGTCACGTGCATGAAGACGATGATGGGCTCCAGAAATTGAAATCCCTCTTGGCGTCGAAGGGGCTGACGGTCAGAGATTCGTCGATTCATACCGGAAAATTTAACGACGCCAAGAGCGCCGACTACATCAAATGCGACATTCTGGCGCCGGCAATAAAGTGGGCAGGTGTGTTTATTTGCTATGTATCTCCCAAGACCAAACACAGTGAATGGGTCAATTGGGAAATCGAATATGCCGCAAAACAAGGTATGAGAATTGTTGGCGTTTGGGCACATGGCGATCGCGATTGTGATCTACCGGAAGCCTTGCGCGAGTACGCGGACGCCATGGTCGGGTGGAACGGCGATTCCGTAATCGACGCAATCAACGGGAAGGACAGCTGGGAGGCGCCTGATGGCGGGGCGTGCGCTACGGTTCCTTTGCGGCGGCATCCCTGCTAATGGGCCGCATCCACTCTTACGTGGTCCGCTATGACAGCGGCTTTGCACCTAATCCATTCTATGGGTTCTGCACCTTGGCCACCTGTAAGCCCGACATCAGGCGATCGGCCGATATCGGTGACTGGGTCGTTGGGTCCGGAAGCGCCGCAAAGGACGTCGATAGAGGCGGGTGCCTCGTTTATGCCATGCGCATTACCGAGGCGATGGGTTTTGACGACTATGACCGGGACGTTCGCTTCGCCTCGAAGCGGCCCTATCGCGCTGGCAGCCGAAAACAAAGCTGTGGGGACAACATCTACTTTCGCGCGCCGGATGGAGTTAGTTGGTTGCAGCGCGACTCGTTCCATAGCTCAGCTGACGGCACCCTTCACCAGCAGCACTTGGACATCGATACGGCTGTTGATCGCGTGCTAGTTAGTGATGATTTCGTCTACTTCGGAGGGGAAGGGCCGCCCATCCCAGAAGACCTGCTCGACCATGACGGCCGATGGATTTGCAAGTCGGGTATCGGGCGCTCCTGTTTCGATGACGCTCTTCTAATCCGCGATTTCGAGTCATGGGTACGTGGCTTGGGCGTTTGGGGTTATCAAGGGGCTCCGTTCGAATGGTTAACGCTTCGGAGCCGTGACCGATGACATCTGGGACAATTCTCCTCGCGCGATACGCACAAACCGTCGCCGAGACCGACGTGATCGCCACAGGCGAAGTCACGCCCATCCTCCAGGGGATCTACGGAGAGGTGGGCGGAATAATGGCGACCGCCAAGAAGCACGTCCGCGAGGGCAGCGCATACCCGGGCTTCCGGCAAGCTGCTCTCGAAGAGTTTGGTGACGCGCTCTGGTACCTGACCGCGTTGTGTCAGCGTCGCTCTATCGAGATTGACGCGATCTTCGGACGGGCTGCAGAGAGCGGCGGTTTTGATCAATCGCTAGCCGCAAGCGACTTGGAGAGCGGCGCAGTCGCTTGCATCTCTACGCCATCAAGCAACAGGCCAATGGACGACGTTTTGTTTCGTCTGGCAAGGACGGCTGGTGAGCTGCTTGATCCTAGGTGCTCCGACGATGTCATCGTCGAGTTTGCCAGTGCGTATCTCGCAGCATTGCATGCAGCTGAGTTTTCCTTCGCGGATGTCGTGAGCGAAAACATTAAGAAGGTGCGTAGCGCCTTTGTTGATCCAGATCTTCGCGAAATGCCAGATTTTGACCGCGAATTCGGTCCCGAAGAGCAGCTACCGCGCGATTTCCGCATCCGCATCAATCAGCGATCGTCAGGGAAGAGCTATCTTCAATGGAACGGCGTATTCATTGGAGATCCACTAACGGACAACATTGGGGACCCCGATGGATATCGCTTCCACGATGTATTCCACTTTGCTTACGCAGCAGTTCTGCACTGGTCGCCAGTTTTGCGCGCGCTGATTAAACATAAGCGAAAGAGCCGCGCGGAGTACGACGAAAAGCAAGACGGCGGCCGCGCAATTGTCGTGGAAGAGGGTATTGCCGCTTGGTTGTTCGCTCGCGCCAAGGATTTGAACTACTTCGAGGGACAGCGAAAGGTGTCTCTCGATATCCTGAAAACCGTCCGCGAGTTCTCGGCTGGATTCGAAGTCGAAGCCTGCCCGATGAAGCTATGGGAGCGAGCGATCTTGCAGGGCTTCGAGGTGTTCCGCATGGTCCGAGCTGGTCAAGGCGGCTGGGTTATTGGCAGCAGGGAGACTCGCTCTCTCACGTTTGCAGCGCTGGAAGCTGCGGAATGAACACCGAGCGCTTCGTCGAGTGCGTCGCGCGACTGCGCTTCTCAGACACATTCAATCCTTACGCAGACCGGTGTGGTGTCCACGACCTTCCGGATGCGCCGCTACGACGTGCCAAGGCACTTCGCAAGATTCTTGCGGCAGCAGCTGATCGCGAGATCGACGCAATATGGATTGGGAGAGATCTTGGCTATCGCGGTGGTCGTCGTACAGGGTTGGCCCTCACTGACGACGTGAACATCCCAGAGCACGCCCGCCGGTGGGGCATAAGTATTGAACGGGCGACTACTGGACAGGCGGTAGCTGAACGGACAGCTGCAGTGATTTGGCGGGTGCTAGGTAATGTTTCGTCGCATGTCTTCTTGTGGAACGTTTTTCCACTACATCCCCACGAGCCAGGTCTACCGTTGTCCAATCGCTCTCACACCCGTCGAGAGCGTGAGGCCGGAGAGGAAATTCTTGCCGCTCTAGTGTCTATGCTGCGACCCACCCGACTGGTGGCGATCGGAAATGATGCTTCCGCTTCCGCTTCTCGCATTGCACCTGTGGGCAGGGCTCTGAGCGTTCGACATCCGAGCTACGGCGGCCAGAACATCTTTCTGCGTCAAATGGCCGATCTGTATCCGCAGTCGAACCGTCAGGCAACTATGTTGTAGGGAGCAGCTCTATGGCTTGCTACCAACTGGTCTTGCTAGGGCTTTACGAAGACTATAAGGATGAGCTAGTAGGTCAGCTCACGTTACAGCTCGACGAGCTTGGCGTGGGCGACGCTGCGCTGGCCATAGTGGACGAAGACAACGAGGCAGCAATTGACGCGAGGCTCCCGGTCGTTGCTGTCTTCTTCGGGGGTGCCGGCGAAGCGAGTCGCCCGCATCCCGCGCTCCGCAGGTTGCTTGAGGATTCGATCCAAGTCATTCCGGTCGTTTCAGATGTGCACTGCGTTTCAGATCAAATCCCCGAGGAACTGCAGCACGTAAATGCGTTAGCAAGAGGCACGCTCGGCGTTGTGCGCCTCGCAACTCTGGTGCTTGAATCCTTTCGACTGCTCAGGCGGGAACGCAGACTCTTTATTAGCTATAAGAGGTCCGACTCCCAGTTGGTTGCGAATCAGCTTTATGACGCTCTTGACGCGCAGGGCTTCGATGTGTTCATCGACGTCCGGTCTGTGCCGCCAGGTGTCGATTTTCAGGCGGAGCTTTGGCACCGGCTCGCAGATTCCGATGTCGTTGTTCTGCTCGACACGCCTGGGTTCCGAGAGAGCCGGTGGACAACTGAAGAGCTTGCTCGTGCTAATGCGACGAATATCCAGATCCTACACGTGCTGTGGCCTGGCCAGGCTCGCGAAGACGAGACGTCGTTCAGTGACTTTGTAGACCTGACTACGAGCGATTTCGACCTAGAAGACACGGGTGCGACGCTGTCGTCAAACACCGTCGGTGCAATAGCGCAGCGGGTGGAGCGGCTCAGGGCGAGAGCGATTGCTGCTCGTCACCGATACTTGGTTGACAGCTTTTGCGATTCCGTGCGCGACGTCGGCATGCAGGCTAGCCTTCAGCCTGAGCGTTGGATTGCAGTCACGGACAGCGCCGGGCGCGAACTTGCGGTCGTTCCGACTGTGGGTGTGCCGACCTCAGAGCGGATACATCGTGTATTTCAAGACATCAGCGGTCACGGCCGCCACTTTGAAGCTATGTGGCTGCTTTATGACGACCGCGGCGTCTTAGGCTATTGGCTCGAACATTTATCTTGGCTCGACTCCTATCTCCCAGTGCGTACGGTGACTGTTGCGTCGTGTGATGCACTCGTTAGTGGTGGGGCTGTCTAATGGACGTCTTTCTTTCCGCCAGTGTCCCCTCACCAACCCGTTCCCGACAGTACTTCGATTCGGCAGATCCGCTACTTATCCGTGAAGCAGTAAAGGCTCTTGTAGAGGTTGTAATCCCGCGGGGTAGATTGGTCTTTGGCGGCCATCCTGCGATTACGCCCCTCATTGCATTTTTTATTCAGCAGTTCGGCCTGGATGCGTCTCGACTCACCGTGTACCAAAGTGACAGCTTCCGCGCCCAGTTCCCGGCTGCGCTTCGCGACTTCTACGACGTCCGCATAGTCACGGATTTTGGCAGCCGTGAAAGCAGCTTGGACGCTATGCGCAAAGCGATGCTGTCCAGCACAAAATTCCACGCTGGTGTGTTTATAGGCGGTATGGAGGGCGTGGTTGGTGAGGCGCACCTGTTCCGCGAGATGCATCCCAATGCTCTATTCCTGCCGGTTGCGTCTGCGGGCGGTGCCGCTGCGAGACTTTACGAACGCGAAAGCTCGCTTCCGAAAGAACTAATCAGCGAGCTCACCTACCGAACCCTTTTCCGGAGACTCTTGCGTAGACCGTTTTAGGTTTACATATTTGGAGCGACAAGGGCTGGACTAGTTCGCCGGGGAAGCGATGTACGGACACAAGCGGGTACGCGAGCGCCGCCACGACGCGTTGGCGCGGGTCGGCTGGGAGCAGCTGGAAGTGCTGCTCGCCACCTGGTATCGGGGGCAGGGCTACGAGGTCGAGCACACCGGCACCGGCGCCAGCGGGTCGAAGTACGACGGCGGCATCGACCTCAAGCTACGCCGGCCGGGCGAATACCTGCTGGTGCAGGTCAAGCACTGGAACGCCTACAAGGTGCCGCACAACGACGTGCACCAGTTGCTCGGCCTGATGGTCAACGAAGGCGCGACCGGCGCCATTCTCGTCACCAGCGGCGAATTCACCAAGGCCGCCATTGAAGCCGCCACCCGGCACGGCCACGTCCGCCTGATCGATGGCGACGAATTGCGCGCGATGCTCGGCCCGCTGCCGGAATCCGCGCCGCCGCCATCCACACTCGCGCCCATCGCCGCCCGCGCCGGCGAGCGTCTGCTTCTCGCGGCCGAGGACCGCATTCGTCACGGCGGCCGCCGCTCCCGTCGTGCCGTCGAGGTCGGTATCGGCCTGGCACTCGCCAAAGGGGTGTTCGCGCTGGTGGCCATGGTCTTTATCGTGCTGACGTTCAACAGCGTGGTGCGCTCGGTCGGGGCGTCGCTGCAGCCTCGTCCCGCTCACTCCGCCCAGCGAACCCAATCCATCGCAAAGCCGGTCGCTGCATCGCCGGCCGCTACAGCCCGCACGGGATCGCAAAGTCGTGCGTGCGAGGAATTGATCGACAAGGCCTCCGGCACCTACATCGACCATTGCGCGCAAGCCTCGCCCCGGCGCGCTCCGACAGCAGCCGAGATTCGCGAGTCCCAGCTGAAAGCGAACGAGGCGATGCGGGTGTTGGCGCCGAATACGCCCGAAATGTAGCGCTTGTGCGGAAAACGGGGCGGGGCGGTCGGGGTTCGGGTCGTACGCGCGTCGGAAGTGAACCTGACCCCGTTCACCCATAATGTCGACGCCTAGCCTGCCCACTCCCAGATTGCCGCGCATGCCCGTGCAGGATCCAGACGATCAGTACCTCCGCGTCGCCATGATGGTCATGCTCTCGCTGGCTGTGCTGGCAGGCGTTTGTGCGACAGCGATGCACTGGCTCGGCCCGGTCCATCGCCCGATGGACCGGGTGCTTCCGCCCGTGGGCAGCGCGCTGTTTGCCGGTCTCCTCTGCGCGCTGTGGCTGCGGCCCGCATGGGTGGGCGTCATCACGCGCATCGCCCTGTGCCTGTCGGCCCTCGCGCTGATGGCGCCCGCGTGGCTCTACACGGTGCAGGCAAGCCTGTCGCCGGACCTGCGGCTGATCGACACGCTGCCGCCGATCTCGTCGCTGTTCGCCGTCTTCATGGCGATGCTCATGATCTTCGTGCCGGGGCGGCGTGCGTACGTCGCCGCCGCGGCCGGCTGGCTGCTGGTGGCGTCGCCGGTGCTGGTCTACCTGCTGGCCCATCCCGGGGAACTGGGGACGCCGCGCGGCGTGGACCTGGCCATGGCGTTCGGGCCCGCCAGCCTCATGCTGGTGGTGCTGCTGCCCGTGCAGCGCGGCCTCACGGGGAAGATCCGGCGGCTGGCCTCCGAGCGTGACGGCATCGCGGTGCAGTTGCACCGCGACCCGCTCACCGGGGTGCACAGCCGCCTGTTCGGCGAGCGCGTGCTTCGCGACGTGTTGGCGCGTGGTGGCACGGCCGGACTGGTCATGCTCGACCTCGATCGCTTCAAGGCCATCAACGACACCCACGGTCATCCGGCCGGCGACGGCGTGCTGCGGGCCGTGGCCGCGAGCTGCGAGCGCCTGCTGAGGCCGAGCGAGTGCATCGCGCGCTGGGGCGGCGAGGAGTTCCTGGTGATCTTGCCGGATGTCAATGCGGCGGCCCTGCACGGCATC
>Ga0268362_100179_pt1 | contig 11229 bp, 6 predicted proteins | sample MetcocultureR2M_FD_197214 | JGI IMG/M metagenome (GOLD analysis project Ga0268362, IMG submission 197214) | Soil microbial communities from Anza Borrego Desert, Southern California, United States - Methanotrophic co-culture R2-M | ecosystem: Environmental > Terrestrial > Soil > Desert | place... | reverse complement strand
TCCTCCGGCGTGATTTCCGGATCCGGGTTCGCCATGGCGAAGATGATCGGCTTGTCGGCCATGGAGCGGATCATCTCTTCGCTGAAGGCGCCTTTCTGGGAAAGGCCGAACACGACATCCGCTCCCTTCATCGCCTCTTCGAGCGTCCGCTTGTCCGTTTTCACCGCATGCGCCGATTTCCACTGGTTCATACCCTCGGTGCGGCCCTGGAAAATGACACCCTTGGTGTCGCAGAGGATGATGTTTTCCGGATTGAAGCCCATCGCCTTGATGAGTTCGACGCAGGCGATCGCCGCAGCCCCCGCACCGTTGCAGACGAGCTTGGTGGTCTTGAGGTCGCGCCCGGTCAGTTCCAGCGCATTGATGAGGCCGGCAGCGGCAATGATTGCCGTGCCGTGCTGGTCGTCATGGAATACCGGGATGTCCATCAGCTCGCGCAAGCGGCTTTCGATGATGAAGCACTCCGGCGCCTTGATATCTTCGAGATTGATGCCGCCGAAGGAGGGGCCGAGGAAGCGCACGCAGTTGATGAATTCGTCGACGTTCTCGGTATCGACCTCGAGATCGATGGAATCGACGTCGGCAAAGCGCTTGAAGAGGACGGATTTGCCTTCCATGACAGGCTTGGAGGCGAGTGCCCCGAGATTGCCGAGGCCGAGGATCGCCGTGCCGTTGGAGATGACGGCGACCATATTGCCGCGCGTCGTGTAATCGTAGGCGGTCGCAGGATCGGCTGCGATCGCCTTGACGGGCACGGCGACGCCAGGTGAATAGGCGAGCGAAAGATCGCGCTGCGTCGCCATCGGTTTGGTCGGATTGATCTCGAGTTTCCCGGGTCGGCCTTCGGAATGAAAGTCGAGCGCCTCCTGTTCGGTCACGGATGTGCGCGTGCGGGCCTTGTCGTTGACGGGCATGTCTCCTCCAGCTTTCAGCTTTTTGTGGGCAGCCGTCCTCCAGGCCGCGGCAGATATTGTCTTTCAGGGGCCAACATCGATAGTGTCGCCAATTCCTGTGCGCAACAAAAAATCGGTTCTGTGACCCAATTTGAAAGATTCTCCATCGAAGCCCTGAATGCAGCCGAGCTTGCCTCGGAGGAAAGCCGCGCGTCCGCGACGCCGATGATGGAGCAGTATATCGAGATCAAGGCGAACAACCCCGGTTCGCTGCTCTTCTATCGCATGGGTGATTTCTACGAACTGTTCTTCGAGGATGCGATCGATGCGTCCCGCGCGCTCGGCATCACCCTGACGAAGCGTGGCCAGCACATGGGCCAGGATATTCCCATGTGTGGCGTGCCCGTGCATGCGGCGGACGACTATCTCCAGAAGCTGATCTCGCTCGGCTTCCGCGTTGCCGTCTGCGAACAGGTGGAGGACCCGGCGGAAGCAAAGAAGCGCGGTTCGAAATCGGTCGTAAAGCGCGATGTCGTCCGGCTCGTGACGCCGGGCACGATCACAGAAGAAAAGCTGCTCGTCGCCTCCGAATCCAACTATCTGATGGCGCTCGCCCGCATCCGCGGCTCCTCGGAAGCGCAAATGGCGCTTGCCTGGATCGACATCTCGACCGGCGTCTTCCGGGTCGCTGAAACCGATCCGTCGCGCCTGCTCGCCGATATCCTGCGCATCGATCCGCGCGAGCTGATCTTGGCTGACACCATTTTCCACGATGCGGAGTTGAAGCCGGTCTTCGACGTGCTGGGCAAGGTTGCCGTGCCGCAGCCATCCGTTCTGTTCGACAGCGCCAGCGCCGAAGGCCGCATCGCCCGCTATTTCGGTGTCGGCACGCTGGACGGCTTCGGCACCTTCTCCCGCTCCGAGCTGGCCGCCGCCGCGGCCGCGGTCGCCTATGTGGAAAAGACCCAGATTGCCGAACGCCCGCCGCTCGGCCGGCCGGAACGCGAAAGCGGCGCCTCGACGCTCTTTATCGATCCCGCCACCCGCGGCAACCTGGAACTCACCCGCACACTGTCCGGTGAACGCGAAGGCACTCTCCTGAAGGCGATCGACCGCACCGTCACCGGTGGCGGCGCTCGTCTGCTCGCCGAGCGGCTGATGTCACCGCTGACTGATCCCGACCGCATCAACCGGCGGCTGGATTCTATTTCCTTCCTTTTGGAGGAGCCTGGGCTCTGCTCCGAGCTTCGTTCTTCGCTGAAACACGTGCCGGATATGCCGCGTGCGCTGTCCCGTCTAGCACTCGACCGCGGCGGTCCGCGCGATCTCGGCAACATCCTGCAGGGGCTGGAAGCGGCGCGCGGCGTGGCGGCCTTTCTTGATGGTGCTCTGCTGCCGGAAGAGCTCGGCAATGCGCTCACCGATTTGAAAGCCCTGCCGCTGCACCTGGAATCGATGCTTGGAAACATGCTGGCCAAGGAACTGCCGCTCCTGAAGCGCGACGGCGGCTTCCTGGCCGAAGGCGCCCATTCGGAGCTGGACGAGGTCCGTGCCCTGCGCGATCAGTCCCGCCGGGTGATTGCCGCGCTCCAGCTTCAATATGCCGAGGAAACCGGCATCAAATCGCTGAAGATCAAGCACAACAACGTGCTTGGCTATTTCATCGAGGTCACGGCCGGCAATTCCGGCGCGATGACAGACACGCCGGAGGGCAAGGCGCGCTTCATCCATCGCCAGACCATGGCAAGCGCCATGCGCTTCACCACGACCGAGCTTGCAGATCTTGAAAGCCGCATCGCCAACGCTGCCGATCGGGCGCTGACGATCGAGCTCGAAGCCTTCGGCCAGATGGTCGAGGCCGTTACCGCCGAAGCCGAGGCGATCAAGGCGGGCGCCCGCGCACTCGCCGTCGTGGATGTGGCCGCCAGTCTCGCCATGCTCGCCGAGGAATGGAACTACCGCCGCCCCGTCGTTGATGCCTCCCGCATGTTCGCGATCGAAGGGGGCCGCCATCCCGTCGTCGAACAGGCGTTGCGCCGGCAGTCCTCGGGTCCCTTCATCGCCAACGACTGCGATCTTTCCCCGTATGGGACCGGCGAGTTCGGCGCGCTCTGGCTGCTGACCGGCCCGAACATGGGCGGCAAGTCGACTTTCCTGCGCCAAAATGCGCTGATCGCCATCCTTGCGCAGATGGGCTCCTTCGTACCCGTGACGTCAGCCCATCTCGGCATCGTCGACCGGCTTTTCTCACGTGTCGGTGCATCGGATGACCTGGCGCGCGGCCGTTCGACGTTCATGGTGGAGATGGTCGAGACGGCGGCGATCCTCAACCAGGCGACCGACCGCTCGCTGGTGATCCTGGATGAAATCGGCCGCGGCACGGCGACTTTCGACGGCCTGTCGATCGCCTGGGCGGCGGTGGAGCACCTGCATGAGGCGAACCGCTGCCGCGGCCTCTTCGCCACCCACTTTCACGAACTGACCGTGCTGTCGGAAAAGCTCAATCGTCTCTCCAACGCCACGATGAAGGTCAAGGAATGGGACGGCGAGGTGATCTTCCTGCACGAAGTCGGCCCAGGTGCCGCCGACCGCTCTTACGGTATCCAGGTCGCCCGGCTCGCGGGACTTCCCGACAGTGTCGTGGCCCGCGCCCGTGATGTTCTGACCAAGCTCGAGGATTCCGACCGCAAAAACCCGGCAAGCCAGCTGATCGACGACCTGCCGCTCTTCCAGGTCGCGGTCCGCCGCGAGGAAGCCAAGCGCGCCGGGCCGTCGAAGGTGGAAGAGGCACTGAAAGCAATCAACCCCGACGACATGACCCCGCGCGAGGCCTTGGAAGCGCTTTATGCTCTGAAGAAGCAGCTTTAGCCCTGTATTCAAGGGCTCGCATCGAGCTGTCACAAAAGCGAATTTAGGATGTTGTAAGGCGCTGTGCATGAAGAAGAAGCACGGCCTGATAATTATTGATATGATCCACGATTATCTCGACAGCTGGGATGTCGAGATGGCTGAGGGGCTCATACAAAATACAAACACCCTGGTCGCCTCCTTCAGGCAGCGGCAGCTGCCGATCATCTGGGTTCGCAATGAATTCAAGCCGGATTTAAGTGACGCATTTCTTGAAATGCGGGAAAAACAGGTGATGGTTGCTATCGAGGGAACGCGCGGTGCGCGGTTGCATTCCGGCCTTCAGTGGAGCCCGGCAGATATTACGGTGGTCAAGAAGCGTTATAGCGCTTTTTTCGGCACCGATTTGGACGGCCTTTTAGCCGAACATGACGTCGGTAGCCTCGTCATCTGTGGTATCAATACTCACGCATGCGTTCGCATGGCGACCATTGACGCCTATCAGCGGGACTTTCCTGTCATTCTGGCTGAGGAATGCATAGGCACCTACGACGACGAGCATGGCCGCATCTCGCTGAGATATATGAAAGATAAAATCGCCAAGGTGGCAACAATCAGTGAGATTCGATCCCTGATCGAGATGGCTGCCCAGCCGCCCTCGATTGGTTTCTGAAGACGATCGACCAGCCATCGACAACAGCAATTTGCATGCTTTCAACTTCGGAGAATGATAGAAGCGTGAGAATATTTCAGACCGCCGGATAACCGCGTTGCTCTCCATTCCCTTGCCTTTCCTTGCCGGCCTCGTCTTCGCGCTGACGCTTTATCGCAGCCTGAAGGGCGTCGAAGTCTCTGGAACCCGGCGCTATTTTTATGCTTTTCTCGTCCTGTATGCGTTGCAGGGCATCGGTGTGGGTCTGCGCTTTGGTTATGGTGTCGAGGGGTTGATACCCTTTCTTCCAGTCTCGGCATCCATCATGCCGCCGCTTGCTTTTTTGGCGTTTCGCGGGCTGACGTCGAAGCCTCTCCCGAGGCCCTGGCTCCATCTGCTGCCGCCGCTTGCCGTTTCGATCGCCGTTGGGCTCTTTCGGGATCTGGTCGACCCGCTGCTGCTGGCCGTCTTCGTCGGCTATGCTTTCGCGCTGTGGCGGCTCACCGTTGCGAACGGCGCCGAGGTGATGGCCGAGGCCTCGCTGCAGCGCATGCGCCCGGCGTTTCGTGCGGCCCGTCTGACCGCAGGTCTGATGTTATTCTTTGCCGTAAGCGACGCTGGGCTCGCCGTCTATGCAGGCCTCTACGGCTCCGATGATGTGCCTCTCGCGGTCGCCATCATGAATATCGCCGCAATCGCCGCCGTGGTGGTCTATTACTTCGCGCCGGAGCTTGCGGTCTCCGGCGCTCCGGCAAGGCCGGCCATGAAGGCGACTGCCGAAGAGGGCGCCATCCTCGCCCGTGTGGAGGTGGCGCTGGAGGATCGCGAACTTTACAAGAGTGAAGGTCTGAGCCTCGCGAAGCTTGCCCGCAGGACCGGCCTCTCCGTGCGAGATGTCTCTTCCGCCATCAACCGCGCGACCGGCCTCAACGTCTCGCAATTCGTCAACAACCGGCGCGTCGCCGAAGCCTGCCGTCTCCTCAGGGAGAGCGAGCAGACGGTCACGGCGATCATGTTGGATGTCGGCTTTTCGACGAAATCGAACTTCAACCGCGAATTCCGTCGCGTGACGGGCATGAGCCCGGCGCAGTATCGCATATGGGCCAATCAGCCGCAAAGCGGCTCCGCAGAACCGAAGCGGACTTGAACTTTGTGTCGGGAAGAAACAACTTTGAAACGACCGACAGTGATAATTGTTGGTCAAGGTGCCCCGAAATCGCTATAGCCTCCCCGGCAGGCCGGCACCGGCAGGATAACATGGCCAGACACGATATCGATTTTTCTGAACTGCTCGACGCAACCCGGCTCAGGGCCGAATGCAAGGCGATCGCCGAGGACAAGAGCCGCTCGCAGCTGGAATTGCGCGCCGCTCTCTTGCCGGTCCTGCGCCGCGCCAGCGTCGAAGGACGCGAAAAGGCGCGGGAACTGTTGGCCAGGGACGGCAGCGGGCTCGCCTGCGCGCGGCGCATTTCCTGGCTTCAGGATCAGCTGATCTGCGTCCTGCACGAAACCATCGCAGCCGGCGTCTATCCGGAGAGCAGCGCGATCGCGATCGCGGCTGTCGGCGGTTATGGACGCGGCACATTGGCGCCGGGGTCCGATATCGACCTTCTCTTCCTTCTCCCTGAGAAAAATACGGAGAATATGCGCAAGGCCGTGGAGTTCCTGCTTTACGTCCTGTGGGACCTGGGCTTCAAGGTCGGCCATGCCACCCGCACCCTGGAGGAATGCATCCGCCTGTCCAAGACGGACATGACGATCCGCACGGCCATCCTCGAGAGCCGGGACATCTGCGGCTGCGAGCGTCTGGTGAAGGAGCTCGAGACCCGTTTCGACAGGGAGATCGTCGCCGACACAGGCCCTGAATTCATCGCCGCCAAGCTCGCCGAGCGCGACCAGCGCCACCAGAAAGCGGGCGATACCCGCTATCTCGTGGAGCCGAACGTGAAGGAAGGCAAGGGCGGTCTTCGCGACCTTCACACCCTCTTTTGGATCGCGAAATATTATTACCGCGTCCGCGATACGGCCGATCTTGTCAAGCTCGGCGTCCTGTCGCGCGAGGAATGGCGCCTGTTCGACAAGGCGGATGACTTCCTTTGGGCCGTTCGCTGCCACATGCATTTTCTGACCGGCAAGGCGGAGGAACGCCTTTCCTTCGACATCCAACGCGAAATCGCCGAAAGCCTCGGTTACCATTCGCGTCCGGGCATGTCCGCCGTTGAGCGCTTCATGAAGCATTATTTCCTGGTCGCCAAGGATGTCGGCGATCTGACCCGCATCCTGTGCGCCGCGCTCGAAGAACATCAGGCGAAGGCGGCGCCGGGCCTGACCCAGCGTGTCATCTCGCGCTTTACCAAGCGGCTGCGCAAGATCCCCGGCACGGTCGAATTTGTGGAGGATCGCGGTCGCATCACGCTTGCCGACCCGGATGTCTTCAAGCGCGATCCAATCAATATCATCCGTTTCTTCCATGTGGCGGATATCAACGGGCTTGAGCTGCATCCGGACGCGTTGAAACACATGACCCGCTCGCTGTCGCTGATCGACAATGCCGTGCGCGAGAACGAAGAGGCCAACCGCCTCTTCCTCTCCATGTTGACCTCCCGCCGCGATCCGGCCCTCATGCTCCGCCGGATGAACGAGGCGGGCGTTCTCGGCCGCTTCATTCCCGAGTTCGGCAAGGTCGTGGCGATGATGCAGTTCAACATGTATCATCACTACACGGTCGACGAGCACCTGATACGCTCGGTGGAAGCGCTGTCCGAGGTGGATCAGGGCAAGGCCGCCGATATTCATCCGCTCTCGAACAAATTGATGCCGAGCATCGAAGACCGGACGGTGCTTTACGTCGCCGTCCTGCTGCACGATATCGCCAAGGGGCGTCAGGAGGATCATTCGATCGCCGGCGCCCGCATCGCGCGCAAGCTTTGCCCGAGGCTCGGGCTCAACCCGAAACAGACCGAACTGGTCGTCTGGCTGATCGAGGAACATCTCCTGATGTCGATGACCGCCCAGACGCGCGACCTGCACGATCGCAAGACCGTTACCGACTTTGCCGAAAAAGTGCAGTCGATGGACCGGCTGAAGCTGCTCCTCGTGCTGACCATCTGCGATATCCGTGCGGTCGGTCCGGGCGTCTGGAACGGCTGGAAGGGCCAGCTGCTGCGCACGCTCTATTACGAGACCGAACTCCTGCTGTCCGGCGGCTTCTCGGAGCTGTCGCGCAAGGAGCGCGCCAAGCAGGCTGAAGAGGAGCTTTTCAAGGCGCTCGTCGACTGGAGCCAGAAGGAGCGCCGCACCTATTCCAAGCTGCATTACCAGCCTTATCTGCTCTCGGTATCGCTGGACGATCAGGTCCGCCACGCCAAATTCATCCGCGATGCAGACAAGGCCGGCCAGGCGCTTGCCACCATGGTCCGCACCGACTCGTTTCATGCAATCACCGAGATCACCATCCTGGCGCCGGACCATCCGCGCCTCTTGTCGATCATCGCCGGCGCTTGCGCCGCGGCGGGCGCCAATATCGCCGACGCGCAGATCTTCACCACATCCGACGGGCGTGCGCTGGACACGATTCTCATCAATCGCGAATTCCAGGTGGACGAGGACGAGCTTCGCCGTGCCGGCACGATCAGCCGCATGATCGAGGACGTGCTGTCGGGCAAGAAACGCCTGCCGGAAGTTATCGCCACGCGCGCCAAATCCCGCAAGCGCAACAAGACCTTCGTTCTGCCGCCCTCGGTCACGATCTCGAACGTACTTTCGAACAAGTTCACCGTCATCGAGGTGGAGTGCCTGGACCGTACGGGCCTGCTTGCGGATATCACGGCGGTCCTGGCCGACCTGTCGCTCGATATCCATTCAGCGCATATCACCACCTTCGGCGAAAAGGTCATCGATACCTTCTACGTTACCGATCTCGTCGGCTCGAAGATCATCAACGAGAACCGCCAGGGCAATATCTCTGCGAGGCTGAAGGCCGTCATGTCCGAACAGGAGGACGAGTTGAGAAGCGGCATGCCGGCCGGCATCATCGCGCCGGCACCCACTCCGGCCCAACGCAAGACCAAGGCCAGCGCGTGAGCCGTCTTCGATGAACAGCTTTGCTTCGAAAAGCACCCCCCTCTGCCTTGCCGGCCATCTCCCCCACAAGGGGGGAGATCGGCTGGCGGCAACGGTGTCACCAAACAATAGGCGCCACTATTCGGCTCTTCGCCAATTTGGTGGGAAAAGCGCGCCGCTTGTAATCTCCCCACCTGTGGGGGAGATAGCCGGCAGGCCAGAGGGGGGCGGGCTTACTGAAGCCGGTGCTATTTCGCACGACACGATGAGCCCCGCCCCATGAGCCTCGTCAGAAAATTCGCGACCGTCGGCGGCGCGACGCTTGGCAGCCGTATCTTCGGTTTCGCGCGTGAGACGCTGATGGCCGCCGCCTTGGGCACCGGGCCGATGGCCGATGTCTTTTATGCCGCCTTCCGCTTTCCGAACCTTTTCCGGCGCCTGTTCGCCGAAGGCGCCTTCAATGCGGCCTTCGTGCCGCTCTTCTCCAAGGAAATCGAGGCGAACGGCATAGAAGGCGCCAAGCGGTTTTCGGAGGAGGTCTTCGGCGTTCTGTTTTCGGCGCTGATGATCATCACCATCGTCATGGAACTGGCCATGCCCTGGCTGGTGGAATGGGTGATCGCGCCGGGTTTCGCTGATGACCCGGAAAAGACGTCGATCACGATCCGCATGGCGGCCGTGATGTTCCCCTACCTGATGTGCATGTCCTTGACGGCGATGATGAGCGGTATGCTCAATTCGCTGCATCATTTCTTTGCGGCAGCGATCGCCCCGGTCTTCCTCAATGTCGTGATGATCGCGGCCCTGTTTTATGGGCTCTGGATCGGCGCCGAACCGCTGACGATCGCCTGGTATCTCTCCTGGAGCGTGCTGGTGGCCGGCATCCTGCAACTGGCTGTGGTCTATGTCGGCGTGCGCCATGCCGGCATCAATATCGGCTTCCGCCGCCCGAGAATGACGTCGAACGTCAAGCGCCTTCTCGTCCTCGCCGTGCCGGCAGCCGTGACCGGCGGCATCACCCAGATCAACCAGATCATCGGCCAGGCGATCGCATCCGGCAAGGAGGGCGCGATCGCGGCACTTCAATACGCCGACCGGATCTATCAGCTTCCGCTCGGGGTGGTCGGCGTTGCGGTCGGGGTCGTCCTGCTGCCGGAGCTCGCAAGAGCCTTGAAGGCTGGCCATGTGAAGGAAGCTGCCAATACCCAGAACCGGTCGATCGAGTTCGTGCTGTTCTTGACGCTGCCGGCCGCCGCAGGTCTTTGGATACTTTCGGAAGCGATCATCCGGGTTCTCTACGAGCGCGGTGCCTTTTCGGCGGAAAACACTGACGTTGTGGCTTCCATTCTCGCCATCTATGGCGTCGGTCTTCCGGGCTTCGTGCTGATCAAGGCGCTGCAGCCGGGCTTTTATGCTCGCGAGGATACCAGGACGCCGATGCGTTTCACCATGGTCTCCGTCGTCCTGAATTCCGTCCTGGCGATCTCGCTCTTTCCGCTGATCGCCGAGCGCGGCATCGCGACGGCGGAGGCGGCCGCCGGCTGGATCAATACCGTCCTGCTCTTTTCGACGCTCCTCTGGCGCGGCGACCTTGCTTGGGAATGGGCGCTTGCGAAGCGGCTCATCCTGCTGCTGGTCGCCGCCGGCATCATGTCGGCAGCACTGATCTATGCGCTGCCCTATGCCGGGCCGTGGCTGGCGCCGCAGGTTTCGCTGCTTTATCAGGTTGCAGCACTCGGCGCCCTGCTGATGCTTGCCATGGTGGTCTATTTTGCCGCCGCTTTCCTGATCGGCGGCGCCGATATCGGCATGATCCGGCGGAACCTGAAGCGAAAGCCGAAGGTAGGCTAGCCTCTCGACCGTCGCCCGCAATGGACCCAGCGCCGTTTAGGCCCGATATCCACGTGGACGATGCCGTTGCAGTAGCGCCCGATGCCGCCGATTCCAGGCGCGCTGGAAGCCGCCGCAAGGATCGTCCGTTCCGAAACGCCGGGCACGCGGATATCTGCGGCGTAGCAGTTGCTGTGCTGCGATCGGCCTGATCGTGGCCGGTGACCGGACGTCACCATCGGCTTTCGGCCGGTCTGCTTTGCGATATGGGCAAGAATGGCTCCGAGTTTTTCCGGAAAACAGTTCGTCCGGACGCTCACCCGTTGCACGGTGTAAAAGGCGGTATAATCGTGTCTGAAAATGTTGCCTCGGCGTTTCTGGCTTTCGCCGGCTTCGGCGTTCACATTGAATCCGAGCGCCAGAAGGCAGGTAAGCGCGACGCGAAAAATATTGCGCATGACATCCCCCGAGATGAGACCCGTCGTTCATGACGGATTAACCGTGGTACGGGGAGAGTATTTCTTTTCCAAAAGAGGCGCGAATAAGGAGGCTTTTGCTCAAAAATGGGAAAGTTCCTGCCTTAAAGGCTAACAGGCGTTAATCCCTTCGGATGAAGGGGAGCAAGAAAATTCCCCTTTATAGGTAGGCGACGGAAGGCTTGAGACCAAAAGTGGTAGGTGGATCGGCTTTCGCCATTCCTTTCCCGGCATCGGCTGTCCGGGGATGATTTTCTTCCATCCCCGTCCGTTTTTCAAACACATAGACGAAATATTATCCCCCCGCATCCCCGCCCGCACCGGCTCCGCCTAGAATTTGCCTGTCCCGCTTCGGCTACACCGGCCCGCATAACCGGCGAGGCGGGACCGGTGATCTGGCGAACCGCCCTTATGCAAGCGGATCGTCAGGGGCTGCGCAGAAAATGGTTCCCCTCTCGCCGGAACCGGC
>Ga0268362_100177_pt1 | contig 11279 bp, 12 predicted proteins | sample MetcocultureR2M_FD_197214 | JGI IMG/M metagenome (GOLD analysis project Ga0268362, IMG submission 197214) | Soil microbial communities from Anza Borrego Desert, Southern California, United States - Methanotrophic co-culture R2-M | ecosystem: Environmental > Terrestrial > Soil > Desert | place... | reverse complement strand
TTGCGCGCATGCTGCAGGCGCGCCTGCGTCACCAGCCGCCCGCGAGTGGTGTCGGCCATGCCGCGGATCGGATGGTCGAGCCCGGCAAGCGCTTCCATGGTGGTGACGCCGGCCGCCTCAAGCTTCTTGACTTGGACTCGGGTAATATTCGCGACATTGAACAGGCTGTCTTCGGTCTGCCACTGGCTGTCGCAGTGGTCGCCCCATCGGCACAGTGCGCAATCGGCGCAAGGAGCTGGCCGGGTTTGCCGAGGATCTTCGAGAAAGGATTCAAGCCGCTGGCGCGCCATGCGGGCATAGGCCTGATAGTCAGCCAATTGCAGGCGCGCCCGGCTGCCATCGCCCAATTCGACGTTGGCAAACTCGGGAGCGACGCCCTGAATTTGCGTCAGCAGATCCGAATAAAGTACCAGCTGCAGCACATGTTTGGGATGGGGACGCCGTTTGAGCTTCGTGTCGGTGACTTGATAGCTAAAAGGACCAAGACGCGATGGACGTTCCACGCGCTCGAGGAAATCCGACCAGCCGCCCCAGTTGTCGCCCAGCAGCGCTCCCTGAAAGACGATCTGCGGGCCGCTGGCCAGCGCCGATCGGGTTTCGCGCGCATTCTCGACCAGGTCGGACCGCGCGATCTCGATGATTGAAGCGCCCGAGGCTTTGAGCTTCGCCAAGTGCGCGGCTTCATGGGCGTCCCCCTGTTTTTGAAGCAGAGCCGCGTCATCGGTATCCTCGCGAGGCGACGGGCCAATGCCGCGCATATAGGCCAGGTCGAGCGCTGTCGCGTGATTACATCCCATGAACCGCATCAGATCCGATGCGGACAAGAAGATCCGGTTCCCTTCCACAATGCGCATTCCGCCCCCTCTTAGTCGAGCGCGCCCCGCGACGAAACCTTCATCTCGACAGACTGCAGGTTCAGCCATAACGTACAAGGGTGTCAATATCTGACATCCCCTGGACCAGGATATGAACATGTCGTTAAGCAAAGCTCAGGATCTGATCAGGCTGGCACGTATGGCGGCCCTTCGGCGTACGGGGATATGCCTCGATGACATCCGAGAAGACTTCGGGGTCTCGCATCGCACGGCGCAACGCATGACCGACGCGCTGGAGACGGTATTCGCTAACGTTGAGGTGATAGATGGACCCGACCGTCGACGGCGCTGGCGCGTCGCCGATCCGGCTCTCGAAAGGCTCCAGCCTCGCCAGGAGACTGCGATTGAGGCGTTGGAGATTGCCAGCCGGACGGCGCGGGGTGATGGCCGAGTGCGGCACGCTGCCGCGCTAGATGATCTGCGGGACGGGTTGCTGGCGCGTCTGACACCCAAGGATGCCCTGCGCACAGAAGCCGATGTTGAAGCGGTCCTTTTGGCGATGGGATCGGTCACTCGACCCGGGCCGCGCGTTAACCTGGCGCCGGCGGTGCTGGATGCAGTGATTGAGGGTCTGCGTGGCCCATTCCTCTTGCGCATACGCTATGGAACAGAGGATGCTTCCGAACGAGTCATCGAACCACATGGCCTGCTGCTGGGCCACCGCAGTTATCTGGTGGCGCGCCAACCAGAGCGGAGTGAGGCTATGCGTAATTTTCGCATGGACCGGATTCTCAGCGCTCAGACCTTGGACCAGAGCTTCAGATTCGCGCCCAGCTTTTCGTTGCAGGAGTATGCGGCACGATCATTCGGCGTGTACCAAGACCCTAAACAGTACGGCGAAGTCATCTGGTGTTTCGCTCCGCGCGCCGCTGCAAGGGCAGCCGAGTTCTGCTTTCACCCCGAACAAACCGCTGAGCTGCAAACGGATGGCAGCCTGATCGTCCGCTTTCACGCGGCAGGTTGGCTGGAGATGGCGTGGCATCTCTACCAATGGGGAGACGCAGTAGAGGTCGTCGCCCCCGAGGGGCTCCGCAGGATGATTGAAGATCATCGTCGCGCCGATTTCGCCGCCTTCCCATAAGGCCGATGCTCAAGCCGAGACAGCATCCGAGTGCTTAGGCGGCCATTGAGGGTGACATGATCTGACACCCTCTCGTTGTAACTTTGGAATCGCCCGACTTAGCGGGTCTCTGAAGGAGCAAGCAGATGGCGAAAGGCAAAGGCGGCGGAAGCAACTTCCGCAGCGCAATCACTGGTCGGTTTGTAACCGCCAAACATGGATCAGCTAGCCCGCGGACGACGGTGCGGGAAGCGAAGGGTGGCGGGAGCACTGGCGGCACCCACCGGAGCGCCATCTCCGGTAGGTTCGTGACCACGAAGTACGGCAAGGCCAAACCGCGTACGACGATCAAGGACAGCTAATCCCAATATTAAATTAAAGAGAGATTTTCCCATGGCTCAATGCACAGCACCGAAAGAAGGCCACCGCTCAGCGAGTGCCGCAGCGAATTGCCCGGCATGTCGTGGCGGCAGACGGTATGGTGGCTACAGCAGATATAGCGGTTACAGCAGTTATAGCAGCGGCTATGGGTCTGACTCGTCCTACCCATCGCCTTCTACCTACTCTTCAGGTAGTCGCGGAGGCGGTTCCGGACGCGTACGAGCGAAATGGTCGAAAGCCGGTTCGTCCGTATTATATACTCCTACCGAGGTGCGAGCTCTCACGCCAGTCCGTCAGACTGCCGAAAACCGAGCGGAGCTGCCCGATCTTCGCGATGTCTTCCTCTGCCATGCTTGGGACGACCGGCAGGGGGATGCAAAGGCGCTGCATGATCTCTTGGAAGCGCGTGGAGTATCGGTCTGGTTTAGCGAAAAAGACGTTGCTCTGGGATCGTCACTGCTTCGGGAAATAGATAAGGGACTGGCGAAGTCCAGGGTTGGCGTCGTGCTGGTGACACCTGCGCTGCTACGTCGTCTTCCAGCAGCGGGTGTTGCCGACAAGGAGCTTTCGGCACTCTTAGCAACTGAGCAGCTCGTACCCATTGTCCATAACACGACATATGAGGCTCTTCGCAACGTGAGCTCCCTGCTCGCCTCCCGAAGTGGCCTCAGTACCGAAGAAGACACTATGACAGTGGTGGCAGACAAGCTGGCCGAGCTGGTTGTTATCTAGCTTCACGTGGGGAAGCATTGATGCTGAAAACCGATACCCGTCAGGCAAACTGGCGACGAGCGAATCCAGCCAAATATGACGCTCATCTTGCCGTGCAGCGGGCGATGAAAGCAGGTGAATTGGAAAAGCAGACATGTGAAGTGTGTGGGGCTCAGGCAGTCGATGCTCATCACGACCGATATGACGAGCCCCTGAAGGTACGTTGGCTATGCCGTCTACACCATACCCGTCTACACCACCGCGGCGAAGACATGTTTCCGATTCGACGCCGAAATGATTGATTAGAAGGAACTAGCGAGTATTTTCCACCTGTAGGGCTATCGTTGCCTATCTTCAGCCTGGCACGTAGGGGTGCCGTCCACCGGTGCATTCTGATTGGAGCATGATGGCGTCACAACTCGATTTCTTCGCCTCCGCCGTTGCACCGACGGCTGCAAAGGCAGCCAGGGCACACGTCGGTGTCAGGGGAGGGCAGGCGGAGACCGACCTCGATGAGGAAGTGATGGCCCGTCATCTGGAAGCGACCGGCAGCTACCGCGTCTTGCGAAAGCTTTTGCCGCGAAAAATTGCAAAGGATGCTCGGCCCGGGTTTCCGCGACAGGCCATAATCCTCGACACTGAAACTACTGGCCTCAACCACCGATCCGACGAGATCATCGAAATCGGCGTAATTGCCTTCACCTTTGACGACGCAGGCGAAATCGGCGATGTCACGGGTGTCTATGGCGGGCTTCAGCAGCCGACTGCTCCCATCCCGGCCGAAATCACGCGCCTGACCGGGATCACCGATGACATGGTCGCTGGGCAGACAATCGACATGGCGCGGCTCCAACCCCTCGTTGATTCAGCTGATCTGGTCATTGCTCACAACGCTGGCTTCGACAGACCTTTCTGCGAAGCCTTTTCTCCGATCTTTTGCAACAATGCATGGGCCTGCTCCGTATCAGAGGTCGACTGGTCGGCGCGTGGGTTTGAGGGGAGTAAGCTCGGCTATTTGATCGGACAGTCGGGCTATTTCCACGATGGTCACCGGGCTGTCGATGACTGTTTCGCACTGCTCGAAGTGCTCGGGCAGACGCGGCCCCGCTCCACCGCGACTCCATTTGCGGAACTCCATCAGGCCAGCCAGCGATCACGGGTTCGCATCTATGCTGAGAACAGCCCATTCGACATGAAGGACCAGCTCAAGGCGCGCGGTTACCGGTGGTCGGATGGTTCCGATGGCCGTCCGAAATCCTGGTGGGTTGAGCTGCCGGAAGAGAAGCACGACGAGGAACTGCATTTTCTGCGGACAGAGATCTATTGCTGGGATGCCGACCCGCCGGTCAAGTATCTGACGGCTTTTGATCGCTTCCGCGCTACTTGAATGTTCCGAATGCAATGACGACCGTTCTGGGAATTGATGCAGCTTGGACGGCGACACAACCGAGTGGTGTCGCTCTGGTTTCCTCCATGGGTGGCGTTTGGCGCCTGATCTTCGCTGGAGCGTCCTATCGTCACCTCTTGATCTATGCCGATGAAGGCGTGATCTCCACGTCCCGCCCTTCTGGCTCGGTCGCAGAACCCGCGGCTCTCCTTGCTGCCTCAGGAAAAATCGCTGGAGCACCTGTCGATCTCGTGGCCGTGGATATGCCCCTATCTCGCGAGCCGATTGCAGCGCGGCGCGTGTCGGACAATCTTATTTCGGCAGCTTACGGCGCTCGTCACTGCAGCACCCACACACCAAGCGCGATCAGGCCCGGCAAGATCAGCGACAATCTAAGGAGAGGTTTCGAGCACTGCGGATATGGCCTGCTGACGAGGAAGGTTAGCGCGCCTGGCCTGTTGGAAGTCTACCCGCATCCAGCCCTGGTCGAACTGATGCGCGTCGAAAAACGGTTGCCTTACAAGCAGGGGAAGACCCGCAGTTACTGGCCAACGGAAAACCCTGCCAGCCGGCGCAACAAACTCTTCGAAACCTGGCGAATGATCGTCGCCTGCCTCGACCAGGAAATACCAGGCGCCTCTGAGGTCTTGCAGTTGCCTCCGCTTGCGTCCCCATCATGGCAGCTGAAGGCGTTTGAAGACATGCTCGATGCGGTCATCTGCGCGTGGGTTGGGATATGTGTCTTCGAGGGAGCTGCCTTACCTTTTGGTGACGACACTTCCGCGATCTGGATACCCCGTTCAGAGCTTCTGGCATCGCGGCGGGGGCGGTCATGATTGGTTTCCTGCGGCAATTGATCGAACACCGGCGAGCGATCCGCCGCCGTTGGCAAGAAGATGCCAGGCAACTTGCTGCAACTGACCCGGTCAACGCCTACTACGAGGCGCAGCGAAGAGCCGCGCCTAGTTGCGCGCAAGGTCATACCAACGAACACTGGCATTGGGCCAAGGTCGCCAGCGAAGTCGCCCGTATCAACCCCGTGCTGAGATGGACTTTGAAATCGTCAAGGCGATGGCGGATCAGGAAACCACAGGTCGTCGCTGAACACGTGCGTAGTGCTTCGCGGTCAGTAAATCATCGAGTATTTTCAGACGTCTGGGGAATATGACAGATCCGTCGTTCGTTCGATTCCCTTGAAGGCGGTTAAAGCTATTTGCCTGTATTCTCCGATACCGTCGTGTCGGCTTTGTTGGCGCGCGCCTGGATTTGCGCGCATCGCTCGATCAGGTGCTCGAACGGTTCGGAATCGCCGAGCAACAAACCGTCGTCGACCATGCGCGCATAATCTTCGCCGAGCGGGCGCAGACCTTCTCCGGAGGGTGCCAGAACAAGATTGCCGTTGACGGCAGCGGCGTAGTCGATCGGCGAGCGGTCGGCCGCCTTTTCCGCAAAGAACATGGTTTTGTGTTTCGCCACGGCATTAGCAAGCTGCCGATCGGCGAATGCTCTACTGGCGAAACCTGCATCATCCAGCCGAACGACGTCATGCCAGTGGCGGGCAAACCGATCGCCGCGGAGGCGCTGCTGCAGGCAGAATACATGGATTGCTGTCGCTTTCTCCCAGAAAGTCCGCTCCGCGTGCATGACGCGGGGACGCGCTTTCGGAAATTCGACACCATCGACCTGACCCGACGCGTCGCAGTCCACATTGCGGATACTGGCTGGCTCGCCGGTTGACCGGGCGCCGAATTCGAGCATGACGCTCGGGGCGACATAGCCGGATCCGCTGCTCACCGCTTCATAGTCCAGGTAAAGCATATCGCCCTCGAGGCGGATTGCCGCCGGGAGAGATTGATCGCGGAGCGCGCCGGCGATCACCGGCTCCACCGAGTCCGCCACCCAGACCGGAAGCCGCTTTCGCACCTCACTGGTCCACCGTTTCTCCTCGCTGCGGGTTTTCGGCAGTGCTTCGTCATTGTCGCCGACCAAGTCCGGCGCCAGGGCGCGGATATCGTAGGTCAGGTCGACATCCTCGGAGAACCTTTTGATGACCCCATAGGCTTTCGAAAGCGAGGTGCCGCCCTTGAAGACGAGATGCTCGCCAAGCCTGGAGGAAAAGAGCGTCTGCAGCGTCCAGACGACCCAGACATCCTTTTCGAGCAGATGAATGGGCAGTCCGGTGCGGTCGGCCGCCACGGCCAAGGCTTCGCGCCGGTCATCCTTTGACAAGGTCAGGAACAGATCAGCCATGCGCAGCCCTTCCCACGCTTCTTGCAAGCCAGGTCGGGAACTGCGGAGCCGCCGCCACCAGCTCGCCGAACGCGTCCGGCTGCAGCTTTCGCTTGATCCGCGATAGTGCTTCATCGGCCTTCTCTGGCCCAAGCCAGGCGAGCGCACGGACGGCCACGCCGGCGGGCCGGTCGGCCAAGGCCAGTTGCCAGCGAGGCACATGCCTGAGCTCGACCGTCTGCTGTCCAAGGTTCATCGTCCGGCTACGGCCGGATGTCAGGTAGACGGAGCGGACCGGAACCTGAGTGGTCAGGCCCAGGGCATTTGCCGCGGCGGCACCGTTTGAGACGATGATCTCGCCGCGCTGCTGCGCCACCGCTTCAACCGCCTGTTCGACCGTCGGCGGCCGGCTGCCAAAACGGCTTTTGACAGGCCGCATATAGATGCCACGGCCGGCCCGGACGAGCTCGCCGCGCTCGGCCAGTCTCGACAGAGCCTGGTCCAGGGCGGCACGATTTGCGAGATGCAGAAAGCTTTTCGCCGAAAGCGCGGATCCTTCCGGCAGTCGTTCAGCATGGCCAATGATTTGTGACGTCAGCTTTTGCATGGCACTTCTCCTGTCAGAAATATAAGCGGTTTTCTGACAGTTTGCAACGGAATGAGAAGGGCAGGGGAGCCAAACCGGGCTTCGGCCTATGCGGGTCACAATCACATCGCGCAGCTCGCCAAGGCACGCTTGGACGAGATGGGGAGGGCGCCGGCGCGCCCGCTTCCGCAAGGAGCATCCGCCTACAGGCGGATGCGCTTCTGCACCGTGACATTGCCGCTCTTACGAGAGGGCGCAGATCAGGCCAATGGGCAAGCGCGCGCGAGGGCGCTATCGGCCGTCGAAAAAATAGGCTTTCACCGCTCCGCGCCGATCCTTCGATAGCCTCGGCATGCGGTTTCGTGAGGAATGGCATACGCTGGCCCATGTCATGGGTGGCTGGAATGCGAAGCTCCGCGGAGCCGAGCGGGAAGGGAAGGGTGCCGCGTCGGCGCCCCCGCCAGGAGCGCCCGGCATCGCCGGCGTGCAGCCTCTCAGATCGCGCGCGCCGGAACCAAATGAACCATCCATTAATGTCGAAAAGCCGGCCAGCTTAGGCCGTTCGAGGTTTCAAGGCAGGATTGAGAACGGTCTCGATAGACGCCGACGCCGTGTTGAACCGATGTCGCCGTTTGCCTGCCCGAGCCACTATCCAAGCGGCGTCAGGTCAGGGCGGGAGGGGTGCCCCTGGCCCCCCTCGAAACTCCCCGCCCGCCCTGAAAACGGAGCGCAAGGAGCAGGGGCAGTCGGTCCCGCTTCCCCTCCGGGCCACTATGTTGAAGCTCCTGCGGCTGCCCTGATCCGCTCCTTGCGCGTCGAGAGTTCCCGAAATCCCGGCCAGCGGCCGGCGCTATGCTGATTTCTCCGATACTCTTCATCGTTTGCTGTTCGCGCGGAGCGCAGCAGTAGGCAGGCTACTCAGGAACGATGAGCGCTTTGCTCCAGACCGTGACAGCATTGCCGGTCTGTGGGTTTCCAAACGTTGGGCCAGGTTGGAATCCGGCTTTCTTGAACATGCCTTCACTCGGGCCGTTCCCGGCACGGATAGTGCATTGTATCAAACGCGCCCCATCTTCCCGCGCCCTTTGCTCCGCGACAGCGATGAGACGGCCGCCGAGGCCTTGGCGAACAAAATCCGCATGCGTGGTTACATGAGAAATCTCAGACTGATACCACTGCACGCGTTTGAGCTGGCAACAGCACTTTATGCGACCATCTTCCGAGAGATCGAACAGATATTCATCTGCTTTTTCCAGAACACGTTCGGCGTCGTACTCTATTGCCAGTTGATTGTGCTTGTTTAGCAAATCGGCGATCTGCGAAGCGTGGCCATGCTCCATATTCATAGTCCCGTCTTCCAATGCTCGTAGATCGTTTTGCGACGGGCGAATGCCTCCGGACCGCCTTCCATGATCCTGATGATGCGCGTCTGGCAGTCGGCGACGTCGATGCTTGCAGACGAAACGGCGATCTTGTCGTCACTCGAGCTGAATGCCGACACCAGTTCCGAGTCTCCAAGGACTGGAAAGTTCGCGTTGTGTGTGGCGAAGATGAACTGCCTGCCAGATTTGATGTCGCGGATGCGCTTCACGACCTCTTCGTAAACTGTCTGGCTATCGAGATCGTCTTCAGGCTGATCGATGAGAACGAGGTCATGTTCCTGCTGGCTTAGCAGGAACAGCATCATCGCGGATGCGCGCTGGCCGAGAGAGTGGGAGCGAAGCGGGCGCCCGTGATAGTTGATTTCGTAAGTGTTGGGCACCTGGAAAGTCAGGAGTGCCGGCAACGATTTCAGAAAGTATTCTCGGAATGCGTCCGCGCGCCCTTTGGCGAGCGCACAGGCCCCATCGAGATCAGCGTATATTGCCGCGAAGTCCACGTATTTCTCGCAGATCGCCTGGATGCTATCGCTTCGCACGCTGCTGCCCTTCATCGCCGTCTCAAGTCGAGTCGTGAAGGTTCTCTTGTCGCCCTTAAAGGTCGGGGTGATCTTCAGTTCAGTCTGGGCGGCGTTGATTTTGTCGAGAGCTGCCGCCGTTACCCGATACTCCTCGAGCCATTTTTCGTTGAGCGCACTGCTCGTCGTGGCGACCGAGCCGCTACGCTCCTCAGCCTTGGAGGTTGCGGTTTCAAGTTCGGCGATTTTTCCGTCGATCACAAGTTTGCGGTCTGTGCTCTTTAGGTAGTCGTCCGGCTGCAGTGCCGTAACGCCCCTGCTGGCGAGGGCTTCCAGGAGTTCACGCTCAACGGAAGCGAATTCATCCTTCAGGCCACTGATCGTGCCGTTGAGCGTCGCGTGCCTCTCGCTCAACTTGTCACGAATGTTGTCGATCGCTGATTGGACCGATTTGATCGAGGCGACGGATGCTTTCAGTTCTGCCAGCACAGGCGCGTAGTCAGAGAAAAAATCGACATTGTACTTAGATCCGGGGACTGCAATCGTTTCCAGAAGCTCGGCGCCCTCCTCCGCGAGACTACCGACAGCATCGCTCCAGCTTTCAGCTTTCTCATCAACCGAGGTGACGAATGCTGCGTCCTGATTATAGGCAAGCTGCTTTTCCAGCTTGTCCTTCACGCCATGCTTGTCGAACTGCTCGATCTGATATTCGAGCGCGGATAGTTCCCGGCGAAGCTCGGCGAGCTTCTCGGTGTCGGTTTCGATCGCCTGAAGCAGCCCGACCGCAGCGGTAAGCTCGCCTGCTTTCTCGGCGATCGCCTCTCGAACAGGTCGCAGCGACTCGCCTACCAGCTTCTCGACCAGGTCTTTCCCAAAATCCTGGCCCGCAGCCGACAGATCCTTCTGCCCGAAATATAACGGGTTTCGGATCACGCTTTGCCGAACAGCGACCCCTTTGCGGAGGACGCCATTCAAAAATATCTCCGGGTCATGTCCCCAAATTCTGCGAATTTCGTAAGAGGATCCGAGAGGATCGACAGCCTCCACGACAACTCGGCCACCACTTTTCAGGACAAAGGGGACCAGATCCTCCTTGTATTTTCGGTCCTGCGGGCGCTCGCCGAATGGAATGTCGAGCGCCCATCGAAGGCACTCCAAAGCCGATGACTTGCCACTTCCCTGGATTCCGATCAGACAGTTCAGGTTCGGCGAGAAGGGCATGCGAACGCCATCAAGCAACCCGCCCTCAAAACGTATGGCGGTAACAAAGCCGTGGCCCGCTTTCGGTATTTCCGCCGCGACACGGTATCTGAAGTCGCGCAGCGCGAACTTGACCGCCTCAAACGTCAGGTCCCCGAGCTTGAGCACACAATGTTTGCCTTTTCCAATCTGCTCAATGTTTTTCGGGTCGCTACCTTCTACTTCCGCAGGGTATTGCGGCCACCATTGTTTGACTTTCAGGCGGCAAGCCCTGTCGGGCACATCGTGCGTGCGAACCTTCTGGAAGCCGAGGCAGTATTTCTCCACCAGAGGATTGGTAGCCAACTCCTCCATGCGCCCGCCCTTCAACTCGTTCCACAGGCCGCTCGATGCTTCGACGTGGGCAAATATAAGGAAGAAGTCTCGATTGAAGCGTTCGAGCGCTGTCAGGGTTGATACGATGTCATCATTTGATCGGGAGTTCTCATTTTCATACTGAGAGGGCGTGCGGCCGCTGAAAGTGTTCCCGAGAAACGCGTTGATGTAGTCATGACCGCCCTCAAGCCACTCATCGGAAAATACGATGAGGGTGTGGACACCGTTGCCGCCGTCATTCACGGACAGTTCCACGCCAGGGAGCAAGCCAATACCCTCGTGCCTTGCGGCACGTCGCAGGGCTTTGAATTCCTGCAGGTCGAACTTGTTATGGTTCGTGACCACGCCTAAGCGGATACTCGCAGCCTTTAGGCCAGCAATGTAGGCGCCGACGAAGTCGTTAGCTTGGCCTCCAAAGGTGAATTCCTTGTCAGCCTTGGTGTGCAGATGAAAATCTGTCCGGACCCAAGCGGATCCATTGGGGAAGAATGTCTCGAAATTATTCGCCTTCTGTTGGTCGTGGAGCATGTCGCATGAGTATCATACGCCCAGGAGTTGCGCGATATGAATCCTTGGCG
>Ga0268362_100176_pt1 | contig 11420 bp, 15 predicted proteins | sample MetcocultureR2M_FD_197214 | JGI IMG/M metagenome (GOLD analysis project Ga0268362, IMG submission 197214) | Soil microbial communities from Anza Borrego Desert, Southern California, United States - Methanotrophic co-culture R2-M | ecosystem: Environmental > Terrestrial > Soil > Desert | place... | reverse complement strand
GCGTCGCGCGCGACCTCAGCCGGCGCGGCGCCCATCGCGCTGGCGACCAGCGCCTGATCGTCGGCGGGCCTGGGGGCGGAATGCTGCGCCGTGGCCGGCGCCGCGGTGGCGCCCAGCGCGGCGGCGAGCGCGGCGAGGGCGAAGGTGGATCGCTTCATGGCGGACTCCTGTCGCGCGGTGTGCGCCCCCGTCGCCATCGCGTGTCGTGACCGGCGCACACCGCCGGCATCCGGGACAACGCCGCGACGCCGGGCCGGCGGACAGCGCGCCGGATGAATGCGCGCGCATGGCGTGCCGGTCACGTCGCGCGTGCGAGGGTTGGAACATCCCGTCAGTCCGCAGGAGGACGCATGAACCGACGCGACCAGGACGCCGGCGCCCGCAACGACCCGCGCACCCGCGCGAGCGGCGTGGCCAGTTCCCGCCACCAGCCGCTGGGACGGCCCGGCAACGCGGAAGAAACCGCCGACGTGCTGCAGCAGGCCGGCGCGGCCGACCGTGGCGCGGGCGTGGACGACCACCTGCGCGACCGCGACAGCAAGGGCGTCGCCGGCGGCTACGACGATTCGATCGACCGCGACGGCGCGCACTGACGCGCCGCGGCGTCAGGCGCCGACGCGCCGGCGCACCGCCTCGAAATCGCGCACCGGCCGCACCTCGATGCTGCCGGTGCGCGTCCACGGGAAGGCTTCGGCCATCCGCACCGCCGCCTCCAGGCTGTCGGCCTCGACCAGGTTGAAGCCGGCCAGCACTTCCTTGGTTTCGGCGAAGGGCCCGTCCAGCACCTGGGTGCGGCCCTGGCGCACGCGCACCGACTTCGCCGTCGACGGCGCCTCCAACTGTTGCGAGGCGAGCAGCCGGCCGTCGCGCTTCAACTCGTCGGCATGCTCGATGCAGCCCTTCATCCAGCGGTCGAATTCGCCTTCGGGCAGCGCGTCGAGCAGCGCGGGATCGGTGTAGACCAGGAGCAGGAACTGCATGCGTCGGACCTCCGCCGGGCGGGCCGCCATGATCGCGCAGCCGGCCGCGGAAGGCATTCCCCCGGCTTGTCGATTTCCCTCGCCCCCAGTCGTCGCCGGGACAGGGACGCGATCGGGCGTCCCGCGAAGGAAGGAGACACGACGATGCGCGTGATGGTGATGATCAAGGCCACGCCGGCCTCGGAGGCGGGCACCCTGCCCGGCCGGCAGCTGCTGGAGGACATGGGGCGTTTCAACGAGGCGCTGGTGCAGGCCGGCGTGCTGCTCGCCGGCGAAGGCCTGCAGCCCAGCGCGAAGGGCGTGCGGGTGCGCTTCGACGACGGCCGCCGCAGCGTGGTCGATGGCCCGTTCGCGGAGACGAAGGAACTCGTCGCCGGCTTCTGGCTGTGGCAGGTGCATTCGCTGGAGGAAGCGGTCGAATGGGCGCGCCGCTGCCCGCATCCGTTCGAGCACGGCGAGGCCGAGATCGAGATCCGCCCGGTCTACGAGCTGGAGGATTTCGGCGACGCCCTGCCGCCGGAGGTGCGCGCGCAGGAAGAACGCCTGCGCGCGCAGCTCGACGCCTGACCCACCCGGAGAGGACATCCCATGCAGATCGAGCCCTACCTGTTCTTCGACGGACGCGCCACCGAGGCGCTGGACTTCTATCGCGACGCGCTCGGCGCCCAGGTCGAAATGCTGATGCGCTACCGCGACTCGCCCGAACCGCCGCAGCCCGGTTGCGAACCGAACTCGCCCGGCGACGTGCTGCACGCGAGCTTCCGCATCGGCGACACCCGGCTGATGGCCTCCGACGGCCCCGTGCCCGGCACCTTCACCGGCTTCGCGCTGTCGCTGGGCGCGGCCGACGACGCCGACGCGCGCCGCAAGTTCGACGCGCTCGCCGCCGGCGGGCAGGTGCAGATGCCGCTGGGCGAGACCTTCTTCGCGACCAGCTTCGGCATGCTGGTCGACCGTTTCGGCGTGCCGTGGATGGTGGTGTGCAGCAAGCCGATGTGAGCCCGGGCGCGGTCCGCGCGGCGCGGGCGCGTCGCGCGGAGCCGGACGCGGACCGCCGCCTCCGCGCCCACCCCTTGCGCCACGGGGCGCGGCGGTGCTGTGATCGGCCGATGACGGGCGACGTGGCACGCACGGTGGAAGCGGTCTGGCGCCTGGAGTCGGCGCGGGTGGTCGGCGGCCTGACACGGATGCTGCGCGACGTCGGCCTCGCCGAGGAGCTCGCCCAGGACGCCCTGCTGGCGGCGCTGGAAACCTGGCCGCGCAGCGGCGTGCCGGACAATCCCGGCGCCTGGCTGATGACCACCGCCAAGCGGCGGGCGATCGACCGCCTGCGCCACCACCAGCTGCAGGCGCGCAAGCACGAGCAGATCGCCGCCGACGGCGAGCTGCAGCAGGCGCTGGACGACGGACCCGAAGCGGCCGCCGACGACCACGTCGGCGACGACGTGCTGCGGCTGGTGTTCATCGCCTGCCATCCGCTGCTGTCGACCGACGCCCAGGTTGCGCTCACCCTGCGCCTGCTCGGCGGCCTGACCACCGACGAGATCGCGCGCGCCTTCCTGGTGCCGGAGCCGACCATCGCCCAGCGCATCGTGCGCGCCAAGCGCACCCTGGGCGAGGCGAAGGTGCCGTTCGAGTTGCCGCGCGGCGAGGAACTCGCCGACCGCCTCGGTCCGGTGCTGGCGGTGCTGTACCTGGTCTTCAACGAAGGCTACGCGGCCACCGCCGGCGAGCACTGGACGCGGCCGGCGCTGTGCGAGGAGGCGCTGCGCCTGGGCCGGATCCTCGCCGGGCTGATGCCGGGCGAGGCGGAAGTGCACGGCTTGGTCGCGCTGATGGAATTGCAGGCCTCCCGGCTGCCGGCGCGCGCGCACGCCGACGGCACCCCGGTCCCGCTCGCCGAACAGGACCGCGCGCGCTGGGACCGGCTGCTGATCGGCCGCGGCCTCGTCGCGCTCGAGCGCGCACAGCGGCTGGGCCCGCCCGGGCCGTACGCGCTGCAGGCGGAGATCGCCGCCTGCCACGCGCGCGCGGCGCGCGCGGAGGACACCGACTGGGCGCGGATCGCCGCGCTGTACGCGCAACTCGCCGCGCGCGCGCCGTCGCCGGTGATCGAGCTCAATCGCGCGGTGGCGGTGGCGATGGCCGAAGGCCCGGCCGCCGGCCTCGCCCTGGTCGACGCGCTCGTCGACGCGCCGGCGCTGCAGCGCTACCACTTGCTGCCGGCCGTGCGCGGCGACCTGCTCGCGCGGCTCGAGCGCCACGCCGAGGCGCGCGCGGAGTTCGAACGCGCCGCCAGCCTGACCCGCAACGCACGCGAGCAGGCGGTGCTGGCCGCGCGCGCCGGCGCGGCAGCGCGTGCCGCGGACATGAGCGCGGGCTAGTCGCCTGCGCCGGCCGTTTCGATCGCCGGTGGCGACGCGCTCAGCCGCGGCAACGTCAGCGTGTAGTCCCAGCCCGCGCCCGGCGCGTTGCGCTCCAGCGTCGGCGCCGCGAGCGCGCGGGGGAAGCGCGTGACCGGCTGCTTCGCGCACGTCGAATGGCAGGCCCAGGCCTCGCCGGCCGCGCCGCCGATGTCCACCGACACCGGCGCGAGGTCGGCGAGTGCATGGCCGGCGGTCTCGAGCACGATCCGGCGACCGTCGAGGAACATCTCCTGCGGCTGGGTCATCGCATGCACGTTGCCGGTCAGCACGACCAGCCGCGCCTCCGGCGCCAACGCCGCGGCCCGGCGCAGAATGCGCGCCATGCCGCGGTTGCGCGCGTCCATGTCGCCGGCGCCAGGATCGAAGGCCAGCAGCGCGACCGGCGCGCCGGCGGCGCGCAGCGCGCGCATGCGCTCGACCAGGCGCAGCATCGCCGCGCTGTCGCGGCCGTCGTGCATCGGGTCCCGCCAGTGTTTGCCCGCCAGCAGCGCCACGCGCGCGCTGGCGCCGCCGTCGGAGGCGAGATAGCGCGAAAGCAGGGGTTGCTGCCGGCGGTCGATCTCCAGCGCCAGGATGACCGGGCCCGTGCGCGCGCTGCTCGCGACGTACTCGCCAGCCAGCCGCGGCGCCTCCTGCGTGCCGTGCAACTCACCCAGCAGGACGACGCGATCGGCATCAACCGCGCGCTGCAGCAGTGCCAGTGCCGGATCGTCCGCGGCGGGCGCTGCCGCGGCCTCCATGCAGGCGATGCCCAGCACCGCGACCATCGCCAGCCACCGCCATCCCTTGCGCATGCGCGTTCCTCCCTGGTGTGCCGGCTTGATGCGGACGCGCAGGGAGAACTTCAAGGCCGGGCGAGGCGCCCGAACGAGCAGCGTCAGCCGGCCGGCACGAACTCGATCGCCGCCGCCGGCTGCAGCCACGGCAGCAGCCAGTGGTCCAGCAGCAGGAACGCGAACAGCGCCATCAGGTACACGATGGAGTAGTTGAACACCTTCATCGCGTAGAACTCGTCTGGCGGGTCCATCAGCTTCCACGCGTGCCACAGGAACACCAGGCCCAGCACCACCGCGCCGCCGAGGTAGAAGTTGCCGCTCATGCCGACGATGGTCGGCAGCATCGTCACCACCACCAGCAGCACGGTATAGAGCAGGATCTGCCAGCGGGTGTAATCGACGCCGTGGGTGACCGGCAGCATCGGCACCATCGCCCGCGCGTAGTCCGCGCGGCGGAAGATCGCCAGCGCCCAGAAATGCGGCGGCGTCCACACGAAGATGATCAGCACCAGCAGCAATGCGTGCTCCCATTGCCAGGGGTGCTGGATGTCCGACACGGCCGCCCAGCCGAGCAGCGGCGGCGCGGCGCCGGCGATGCCGCCGATCACGATGTTCTGCGGCGTCGCGCGCTTCAGGTAACGCGTGTAGACCACCGCGTAGCCGATCAGCGAGGCGAAGGTGAGCGCCGCCGCGATCCAGTTGGTCGCCCACAACAGGATCGCCATCGACAGCGCCGCCAGCACCAGCGCGAACACCAGCGCCTGGCGCGGGGTGACCTCGCCGACCACGATCGGACGCCACGACGTGCGCGCCATCTGCGCGTCGATGCGCGAATCGAGGATCTGGTTGATCGCCGCGGCGCTGGAGGCCGCCAGCCAGATGCCGAGGAAGCCGAACACGGACTCCTTCAGCGGCGGCAGCCCGGGCACGGCGAGGAACATGCCGATCGCCGCGGTGAACACGATCAGCGCCACCACCCGCGGCTTGGTCAGGCTCCAGTACTGGCGGAACAGGCCGGCGCGCATCATGCCTCCGGCGGGCGCACGCGCGCGCGCAGGCCGACCAGCACGAACAGCAGCAGCGCCGCGCCGGCGTTGTGCAGCACCGCCACCGGCAGCGGCAGCGCCAGCTTGACGTTGGCAATGCCGAACGAGACCTGCGCGCACACCAGCAGCGCCACCAGCGCCCCGTGCCCGCGCATGCCGGGCGTGCGCAGCAGCCGCGCCGCCAGCCACAGCAGGTAGACGAACACCACCACCGCCATCATCCGGTGCGCCATCTGGATCGCGATGCGCGCCGCGCCGTCGAGCACGCCGCCCTCGTAGTCCACGCCGATTCCGCGCCAGAGCACGAAGCCTTCGCCGAAGTCGTGCGGCGGCCACCACTGGCCGACGCACTTCGGGAAGTCGAGGCCGCACGACAGCGCCGCGTAGTTCGCGCTGGTCCAGCCGCCGAGCGCGATCTGCACGGCGAGCAGGGCGAGGCCGAGACCGAGCAGCCGGCGCAGCAGCGCGCCGTCCGGCAAGCGGATCGGCAGGTGGGTCGCGCGCCAGGCCATCCATGCCAGCAGCGAGAAGGTGAGCAGGCCACCGAGCAGGTGGCCCATCACGACGATGGGTTTCAGCAGCCAGGTCACCGTCCACATGCCGAGCAGGGCCTGGAAGACGATGGTCGCGAAGGTCAGCATCGCCACCCGCGCGAGGTCGGCGTTCGACCAGCGCAACGCGGCGGCGAGCAGGATGCCCTCGCCGAGCCCGGCGAGGATCGCCGCCGGCACGTACTGCGCGCGCATGTACAGCGGGATCGAACAGGCGACCAGCAGCGCCGACACCAGCACCTGGGCGATGCCGTGGCGGCGCCGGCGGGCGGCCAGCAGCGCCAGGCCCAGCACCAGCACGCCGAGCGTGCCGGCGAGCATGCGGTGCACCTGTTCCCGCCAGGCCTTGTGCGGTTCCAGCGGGCGGATCGCGCTGGCGGCGTGGTTGGCGATGTCGGCGGCGGCGGTCGGCCACGCGGCGCGGCCGTAGCAGGTCGGCCAGTCCGGGCAGCTCAGGCCGGCGTTGGACAGGCGCACGAACGCGCCGAACACGATGACGCAGAAGGCGAGCGCGCAGGCGAGCCAGGCGAGGCGGTGGAAATGGCGGTGGACCTGGGGCCGGTGGAAACCGTTGCGCATGTCACATCAACCTGAGCAGCTTGCCGAGATCCTGGCGCAGCCCGGCCGGGTCGAAGCCGGGAGCGTAGCGCAGAATCACGAACCCGTTGGGATCGATCACGTACACCGGCAGGCCGCGTTCCAGGCTCGCCGGATCGATGGTGTTGCGCGGCAGGCCCGCGCGCAGCGCGGCGTCGAAGCGAACCCGGCGCAGCGACGGCTCGCGCGCCAGCCGGCCGGGCACCGCGCAGTCGCCCTCGGCCGGACACAGCCACAGCACGTCGACGTGGTCGGCCTTGCGGCCGAGCAGCTGCCACACGAGATCCACCTGGTCGGCGACCCGCGCGCAGGCGTCGCCGCATGCGGCTGGCGGCGCGAGCGCGATCCGCCAGCGGCGCGCGACCGGCTCCCAGCGGTATTCCGCGCCGTCCGCCAGCCGCGGCGTGAGCGCGCGCAGGTCGCCCGGCGGGTCCAGCAGCTCGCCGTTGTTCTTCGTGTTCGCCGGCCGCCAGCCGGAGAACCGCAGCGCGCCCGCGACCAGCATGCTGCCGAGGAACAACGCGACGATCAGCAGCAGCAGGCGGCGGTTGCGACGGACCTGGTCGGGCGTCGGCGTCATGGCGAAGGCCTCTTCGGTTTGCGCAGGGTCAGCACCAGCGCGATGACCAGCACGGTCGCGGCCAGCGCGAACCATTGCACCGCGTAGCCGAGGTGGCGGTCGGGCGGCAGCGTGTTGGGGAGGATGTCGAGCGTGCGCGGGTAGGCCGGCGGCAGCGCCGGGTCGAGCTTGAGCACGCGCGGCGCGAGCGCCGGCAGGTGCAGCGTGCGCCGCAGCAGCGGCAGGTCGAAGGACACCAGCAGCAGGCTGCCGTCCGGCTGCGGCTGCGCGACCGGCTGCGCCAGCCCGGCCGAAGGCGGCGACGCCAGCAGGCCGGCGACCTCGCGCAGCGCGGGCACCGGCACCGACGGCATCCGCCGGTCGCCCGGCACCGGCAGCCAGCCGAGCTCGACCAGCAGCGGCGCGCCGTGCTCCGGCTGGAACACGCGGTAGGCGCGTACGCCGATTCGGCCCGCGTGCTCCTGGTTGTCGAGCAGCACCGCCGGCGCCGCGGTGAAGCGCCCGCGCCCTTCCGCCCAGTCGTAGCCGCGCGCGCGCGCCGGGTCGGCGGCCAGCGCCAGCGGCCGCGGCGTGCGCGCCTGCAGCGCCGCCTGCGCGGCGTCCAGCCACGCCTGCTTCTGCCGCATGCGGTCCAGCTGCCAGGCGCCCAGCCGCGCGAACAGCGCCGCGACCGCGAGCGCCAGCAGCCAGCCGGCCAGCAGGGTTCGGCGTGCCGTCACCGGCGCGGCGCCCGGCGCTGCGATAATGCGAGCCTCGCGCCACGGGCGCCCCGCAGGAACGCCACCATGAACGACTCGCTCAAGACGCTGCTGATCATCGCGTTCCTGCTCGTCATCCTGTGGAACCTCGGCGCCGGCCTCTATTACATGCTGGTGGACAAGGGCACCACCAAGCGCACGGTCAACGCCCTGACCAAGCGGATCGCCCTGTCGGTCGCCCTGATCCTGCTCGTGGCCCTGGCGATCTGGATGGGCTGGATCACGCCGCACGGCGTGGGCGCCTGAGACGCCGGCCGGCGGCGCGCGAGGCGCGCCGGGCCGCCGCCCCAAGCAAAAAAGCGGCGGACGGGCCGCCGCTCTTTCGCGCCTTCCCCGGCCGCGCCCTGCGCGGCGTCCGGCTCGGTCAGAGCACGTAGACGAACAGGAACAGCCCGAGCCAGACCACGTCCACGAAATGCCAGTACCAGGCGACCGCCTCGAAGGCGAAGTGGTCGTCCGGCTTGAAATGGCCCTTGAGGCAGCGCAGCCAGATGACCGCCAGCATGATCGTGCCGAGGGTCACGTGCGCGCCGTGGAAGCCGGTGAGCATGAAGAAGGTCGAGCCGTAGATGCCCGAGCCCAGGGTCAGGTTGAGCTCGGTGTAGGCGTGGATGTACTCCTCCGCCTGGAAGAACAGGAACAGCGCGCCGAGCAGCACGGTCGCACCGAGGAACCACAGCAGGCGCGCGCGGTGCCCGGCCTTGAGCGCATGGTGCGCGATGGTCACGGTCACGCCCGAGGACAGCAGGATCAGCGTGTTGAGCAGCGGCAGGCCCCACGCCGGGATGGTCTGGAAATGGCCGCCGACCGCGCCCGGGCCATTGCTGGGCCAACCGGCGGAGAAGCCCGGCCACAGCAGGGCGTTGGTCTGCACGCCGTCGCCCTCGCCGCCCAGCCACGGCATCGCGTACTGGCGGGCGTAGAACAGCGCGCCGAAGAACGCGCTGAAGAACATCACCTCGGAGAAGATGAACCAGATCATGCCCATCCGGAACGAGGTGTCGACCTTCTTGTTGTAGTAGCCGCGCAGCGACTCGGTGACGACGTCGGCGAACCACTTGAACAGGATCGCCGCCAGCAGGGCGATGCCGACGAAGAAGGTCGCCTTGCCCCAGCTCGCCTCGTTCAGCCAGGCCGAGAAGCCGACCATGGTCACGAACAGGCCGACCGAGGCGAACACCGGCCAGCGGCTGCCGTGCGGCACGAAGTACACATTGGGGTCGTGGGCGTCGGTATGCGCTTGGGCCATGGCGGTGTTCCGGTGGTTTTGCGTTCGTTGGTCAGGGCGCCGCGTGCGGCGCGGCGGCGGAGCCGCGCGCGTCGAGCTGCGCGGTGAGCTCTGCGTTCTTGTAGAAGGTGTAGGACAGGGTGATCGTGTTGACGTCCGCCGGCAGCGCCGGATCGACGATGAAGCGAACCGGCATGTCGCGCGATTCGCCCGGCTGCAGCGTCTGCGCGGTGAAGCAGAAGCACTCGGTCTTGCTGAAGTAGCCCGATGCGCGCGCCGGCGCCACCGACGGCACCGCGTTGCCGACGATCGCGCGGTCGCTGGTGTTGCGGGCGAAGTATTTCGCCTCGTACAGCTTGCCCGGCTGCACCCGCATCTTCAGCTGCTCCGGGTGGAAGGCCCACGGCAGGCGCGCGTTGACGCCGCCGTCGAACTCCACCGTCACCCAGCGCTCGGTCTTCGCCGCGCCGGCCTCGGCGACCTGCGCCGGGCCCTTCTCCAGGCGCACGCCGAACACCTTCTCGCAGGTGATTCGGTACAGCGGCACCATCGCGAAGGCGAACGCGAAGGCGCCCAGCGAGACGCCCAGCATCTTGCCCAGGCCGAGCTTGCCGCCGCTCATCCGCCCTGCCCCGCGTAGAGGATCGAGCCGACGTAGACCGCCAGCGCGATCGCGGCGACGATCCACGCGGTCCGGACGGCGCCGCGCCTGCGCGCGGCGGCCTGTTCGGGGGTCAGCGACTGGATCGGGTCACGCGCCATCGTCCGCTCAGTGGTAGTCCTGGTGCACGAAGTCGCCGTGCGCGAGGTCGCTGTCGCGGATCACCGGCGGCGTGGCGAAGGTGTGGTGCGGGGCCGGGCTCGGCACCGTCCACTCCAGGCCCTTGGCGCCTTCCCAGGCGCGCGCCCCGGCCGGGACGCCGGAGCGCTTGGAGCTCCACAGGATGTAGAACATCAGGAACGGCGTGATGAACATGCCGAACGCACCGATCGAGCTGACCAGGTTCCAGTCGGCGAACACCGCGTTGTAGTCCGGGATGCGGCGCGGCATGCCGGCCAGGCCGAGGAAGTGCTGCGGGAAGAACAGCAGGTTGACGAACACGATCGTCCACCAGAAATGGAACTTGCCGAGCGTCTCGTTGTACATGCGGCCCGACCACTTCGGCCACCAGTAGTAGATCGCGCCGATGATCGCGAACAGCGCGCCCGTCACCAGCACGTAGTGGAAGTGGGCGACCACGAAATAGGTGTCGTGGTACTGGAAGTCGGCCGGCACGATCGCCAGCATCAGGCCGGAGAAGCCGCCGATCGCGAACAGGATCACGAAGCCGAGTGCCCACAGCATCGGCGTCTCGAAGGTCAGCGAACCGCCCCACATGGTGCTGACCCAGTTGAAGACCTTCACGCCGGTCGGCACCGAGATCAGCATGGTGGCGAACATGAAGTACACCTCGCCACCGAGCGGCATGCCGACGGTGAACATGTGGTGCGCCCACACGATGAACGACAGGAAGGCGATCGAGGCGATCGCGTACACCATCGCCTGGTAGCCGAACAGCGGCTTGCGGCTGAAGGTCGGGATGATCTCCGAGACGATGCCGAACGCCGGCAGGATCATGATGTAGACCTCGGGGTGCCCGAAGAACCAGAAGATGTGCTGGTACATCACCGGGTCACCGCCGCCGGCGGCGTTGAAGAAGCTTGTGCCGAAGAAGCGGTCGGTCAGCAGCATGGTCACCGCGCCCGCCAGCACCGGCATCACCGCCAGCAGCAGGAACGCGGTGATCAGCCAGGACCAGGAGAACAGCGGCATCTTCATCAGGTCCATGCCCGGCGCGCGCATGTTGAGCACGGTCGCGATCACGTTGATGGCGCCCATGATCGAGCTGATGCCCATCATGTGCACCGCGAAGATCGTCATCGCCACGTTGGCGCCGCCCTGCAGCATCAGCGGCGGGTACATGGTCCAGCCGCCGGCCGGCGCGCCGCCCGGCATGAAGAAGGTGGACAGCAGCAGCAGGAACGCGAACGGCAGGATCCAGAACGACCAGTTGTTCATGCGCGGCAGCGCCATGTCCGGCGCGCCGATCTGCAGCGGGATCATCCAGTTCGCGAGGCCGACGAAGGCCGGCATGATCGCGCCGAAGATCATCACCAGCGCGTGCATCGTGGTCAGCTGGTTGAAGAACTCGGGCTTGACCAGCTGCAGGCCCGGGATCGCCAGCTCGGCGCGGATGCCGACCGACAGCGCGGCGCCGACGATCGCCATCAGGAAGCTGAACAGCAGGTATAGCGTGCCGATGTCCTTGTGGTTGGTCGAGAAGAACCAACGTTCGACGAAGCTCTGGGTGTGGCCGTGCTCGTCGTGGGTGTGCGTGTCGACGACGGCTTCGTAATGCGTGGACATGGGACTACCTCGGGGAAAACGGGTCTTGAGGAGTAGCGGCGCGCGGCTCAGCCCGCGTCGGCGGGCTCGGC
>Ga0268362_100174_pt1 | contig 11536 bp, 9 predicted proteins | sample MetcocultureR2M_FD_197214 | JGI IMG/M metagenome (GOLD analysis project Ga0268362, IMG submission 197214) | Soil microbial communities from Anza Borrego Desert, Southern California, United States - Methanotrophic co-culture R2-M | ecosystem: Environmental > Terrestrial > Soil > Desert | place... | reverse complement strand
TCGACATCCTCGCCTGCCCGGCGACGCGCCAGCCGCTGGCGCTGCTGGAGCCGCGCGGCCTCGAGCTGCTGAACCAGGCCATCGCCGCCGGCGCCCTGCAGCGGGCGGACGGCACGCCGCAGGCCGAACCGCTGCGCGAGGCCCTGATCACCCGCGACCGCCGCCTGGCCTACCGCATCGACGACGGCATCCCGGTGCTGCTGGCCGAGGAAGGCATCGCCACCGGGCAGGTCGCCGACTTCCCGCGCGAATGAGCGCGGTCCTCCCCGACGTCGCGCCGCCGCCGGCCGAAGTCATCGCCGCCGACATCGCCCGCGCCCTGGCCGAGGACCTGGGCAGCGGCGACGTCACCGCGCAGTTGCTGCCGGACGGCGCCGCGGACGCCTACCTGCTGTGCAAGGAGGACGCGGTCGTGTGCGGGCGCCCCTGGTTCGACGCCTGCCACCGCGCGCTGGACCCGGACGTGCGCATCCGCTGGCGCGTGCGCGAGGGCGAGCGGGTCGCCGCCGGCACCGTGATCGCCACCCTGGCCGGCCGCGCCCACACCCTGGTCAGCGCCGAGCGCACCGCGCTCAACTTCCTGCAGACCCTGAGCGGCACCGCGACCACCACCGCGCGCTACGTCGAAGCGGTCAGCGGGACCGGCACCCGCATCCTCGACACCCGCAAGACGATCCCGGGCCTGCGCCTCGCGCAGAAGTACGCGGTGCGCGTCGGCGGTGGCTGCAACCACCGCATCGGCCTGTTCGACGCGGTGATGCTGAAGGAGAACCACGTGCGCGCCGCCGGCTCGATCGCGGCCGCGGTCGCCGCCGCGCGCGCGCTGCACCCGCAACTGCCGCTGATCGTCGAGGTGGAATCGCTGGAGGAACTGGCGCAGGCGTTGCGCGTCGGCTGCACCCGCGTGCTGATCGACGATTTCAGCCAGGAGATGCGCCGCGAAGCGGTGCGGATCGCGCGGGCGGCGCCCTTCGATGGCCGCATCCCGCTGGAGGCGTCCGGCAGCGTCGACCTCGCCGGCCTGCGCGCGGTCGCCGCCGATGGCGTGGACTACGTCTCGATCGGCGCGCTGACCAAGCACGTGCGCGCGATCGACCTGTCGATGAAGCTGGGCCCGGCGCCGGATCGCGCCGCGTCCTGACCGCTGTCGCGCTCAGCGCAGCAGCGCCGCCCCCCAGATCGCGGCCAGGCCAAGGGCCGCCAGGCCGACCCACCACCACGGGGAGATCCCGCGGCGCACCGCGGCCGGCTCGGTCCTGGCAGCAGGCGCCTGCAGCGGCTCGGCCTGCCCCGGCGCGACCAGGCGGAAGCGCAGGGTATCGAAGCCGACCTCGTCGCCCGGCCGCGCGATCCCGCGCTGGATCCGGTGGCCATTGAGGAAACTGCCGTTGGTGGAGCCCAGGTCCTCGATCTGCAGGCCGTCGTTGGTCGGCACCAGCCGCGCGTGCTGGCGCGAGAGGCCAGCCTCGTCGAGGTGCAGCGCGCACTCGCTGGAGCGGCCGATCGTGGTCGGCCCGACCAGCGGGTAGCTGCGCCCGAAGCCTTCGCCGGACACCCCGCGCAGCACGTACCTGGGCAGCACCGGCCTGACCGCGGTCGCGCCTGGGTCGTCGTTGGCCGGCGGCGGCAGGTTGCCGGCGTGCGGTTGCTGGGCCGGGGACGGCGTGTCGATCGCGGCGAGGCGGGCCTGGATCCGGTCGAAGCTGACGCTGTCGCCCGGGCGCAGCGCGATCAGCCCGTCCACCGCACGGCCGTTGACGCTGACCGTGGTGCCGTGCGGCACCTGCAGCATCACCCCGTTGGCGGTGACGTGCAGCTCGCAATGCTGCGGCAGTACGCCGGGGCGGTCGATGACGATGTTGGCGCCCGGATCGGAGCCGACCCGGTTGATGCCGGGGCCGAGCAGGACCTGCGGGTGCTCGCCGCCAGGAAAGACGAGTTTCATGCCGTCACCGGATGCTGCTGGGAAAGCGGAAAGGTTGATCACGCGGGCGTGAAGCCGGCGCCAAGTCTAGCTTGCCGGCGGCCCCCGGGAACCGCACAGTAGTCGCATGCCGAGCCTGTTGTTGCTGATGATCGCGCTGGCGATCGGAGTCCTCGTCTGGACCAGCGCCCGCGCCGCCGCCGAACGCGCGGGCGAGGTCGGGCGCGCCGCCTGCGAGGCGGCGGGGGTGCAGTGGCTGGACCAGACCGTGCACGCCAGTGGCCTGCGCCTGTGCCGCGGCGAGGACGGGCGGCTGGGCCTGGAGCGCAGCTTCCGGTTCGAATATTCCGAGGACGGCGCGGATCGCCACGTCGGCCGGCTGGTCCTGCGCGGGACCCGGCTGGTGTCGTTCAGCGGGCCGGTCCGGGGGACCTCGGTGGTGCGGATGCACTAGCCGCAAGGCCCCTTACTTCACCACCCGCAGGTGCGGCGCGCCGCGGCGCGGCGGCGCGGGCGCGTCGCCGCCGTCCTCCGGCGGCGCCGGGGGCTCGTCGTCCGGGCCGGTGGCGAGGCCGTCGTCCGGCAGCGCCATGCCCTGACCGGTCTCGCGCGCGTAGATCGCCAGGATCGCGCCGACCGGCACCACCACCGGGTAGCTGACGCCGCCGAAGCGGGCGGTGAAGCTGACCGCGTCGTTGCCCATTTCCAGGGTCGCGACCGCGCGCGCGGCGATGTTGAGCACGACCTTGCCGTCGTTGACCGCGTGCGCCGGCACCTGCACGCCCGGCTGGCTGGCATCGACCAGCAGGTGCGGGGTCATGCCGTTGTCGGCAATCCACTCGTACAGCGCCCGCAGCAGGTACGGACGATGGCTGGTCATCGCGTGGGCGGCATCCGTCATGCCGGCAGTGTAGCGGCTCGCAACGCGACCGGCCGGCCGGAATGCGACCGGCGTCAGCGGATGCGGTCCCAGCCGCTCTGCTTGCGGCGGTCCTTGCCGCCGCGTCGGTCGTTCTTGTCCAGCTCGAAGCGGATTTCCTCGCGGCGGTCGTGCCCCTGCCGCCGGTCCTTGCCCGAGCGCCGCTCGGGTCCGCGGTAGCCGCCGGGTGTCTGCTCGTTGGCCATGGCTGTCCCCCCTGCGGCCGGACGGCCGCGGGCGCAGGGTCACGTGCCGGACGGCCGCCGTCAAGCGGCCGCCCGGCGTGGCGCGACCGCCGCTCAGTCGCCGATGTGCGTCCTCAGCCAGTCGTTGACCGTCTCGTGCCAGAGCACGCTGTTGCGCGGCTTGAGCACCCAGTGGTTCTCGTCCGGGAAATACAGGAACTTGGATTCGATGCCCTTGCGCTGCAGTGCGGTGAAGGCGGCGATGCCCTGCTCCACCGGGATGCGGAAGTCCTGCTGGCCGTGAATCACCAGCATCGGCACGCGCCAGTCCTTGACGTGGTTGACGGGGTTGAACTGCTCGTAGGCGTCGGGGTTGTCCCACGGCGTGCCGCCGTTTTCCCATTCGCTGAACCACAGCTCCTCGGTGCTGTAGCCCATCATCCGCGCGTCGAACACGCCGTCGTGGTCGACCAGGCACTTCCACGGCTGGTTCCACACGCCGGCGATCCAGTAGACCATGTAGCCGCCGTAGCTCGCGCCCAGCGCGCAGGCCTTGTCGCCGTCGAGGAAGGCATACCGCTGCTGCGCGGCGGCCCAGCCCTTCTGCAGGTCCTCGAGCGGACGATCGCCCCAGTGCCGGCTGATCGCGTCGGTGAACGCCTGGCCGTAGCCGGTCGAGCCGTGGAAGTCGATCATCACCACCGCATAGCCCTGCCCCGCGTAGGTCTGCGGGTTCCAGCGGTAGCTCCAGCCGTTGCCGAAGCTGCCCTGCGGGCCGCCGTGGATCAGGAACGCGACCGGATAGGTCTTGTCCGCCTGCCAGTTCCACGGCTTGACCACGTAGCCGTGCACGGTCTCGTGGTTCCAGCCCTGGAAGGTGAACTGCTCGTAGTCGCCGAAGCGCACGTCCGGCAGCAGCTCGGCCGCGCTCGGCGTGATCGCGCGCTCGGGCGCGCCGCCGATGCCGCCGACGAAGACCTGGTCGCCGCTCTTGAGGCTGTTGCGCGTCCACGCCGCGGTCTGGCCGGCGAGGCCGAAGCTGCCGATGCTGCCGTTGCCGATGGCCTTGGTCGCCTCGCCGCTGGCCACGTCCACCGCGAACAGCGGATGCTCTCCCATGTCCTGCGCGGTGGTGTAGATGGTGCGGCCGTCGGCGGACAGGGTGATGCCATCGGCGGAGCGGTCCCACTGCGGCGCGATCTCGCGCAGCTCGCCGCTGGCCAGGTCCATCGCCATCAACGCGAAACGGTCGGCTTCGAAGCCCGGCCGCTTCATCGCGCGGTAATACAGCGTCGTGCCGTCGGCGCTGAACACCGGCCCGGCGTCCCAGGCCTTGTTGGCTTCGGTGAGGTTGCGCGCCTTGCCCTTGCCGGCCGCATCGAGCTCGTACAGGTCGAAGTTGGTGGACCAGGGTTCGCCGCGGTCGGACTTGCGCGCGCTGACCACGAGTGCGCCGCCGTCCGGCGACCACGCGACGTCGCCCATGTCGCCGAAGGGCTTGGACGGCACGTCGGCGACCAGGTCGGCGCCGACCAGCGTCGCCGTCTTCGCCATGCCCTCGCCCGCCGGCAGGTCGACCACGAACAGGCGGTTCAGGCGGCCGTCGGCCCAGGTGTCCCAGTGGCGGATGAAGAGGCGGTCGAAGACCACGCCGCTCGACGACGGCCTGGCCTCGAGCTTCTGCTTCGTGCAGGCCAGGTCGCCCTGGCAGTCGGGGAACGCGCCGACGCTGACCACCACGCGCTTGCCGTCGGGCGAGAGCTTGTAGGCGTCCACGTCCACCGGCAGGTCGGTCAGCTGGCGCGGCGCGCCGCCCGCGGCCGGGATCGCGTACAGCTGCGAGCTGCCCGACTGGCCGCTGAGGAAGTACACGCTGCGCCCGTCCGGCGCGAACGACGGCGAGTTGACGTTCCAGCCTTCCGGGGTCAGCCGCACCGGCGGCGCGGCGTCGCGCGCGACCAGGTTCTCGATCCACAGCGAAGTCGCCGCCTTGTTGGCGTCGTAGTCGACCACGCGCTTCGCGAACACCAGTTGCCGGCCGTCGGGCGACAGCGTCGGCGCGGAATAGCGGTCGAGCGTCGCGAGTTCGCGCGGCTGCAGGCCGTGCGGCGCGGCCGCCAGCGCGGGCAGCGCGACGGCGAGCAGCAGCGGCAGGAGGACATGGCGTGGGGACATGGCGAAGATTCCGGCTTGCGAAGAGGAGACGGCAGGCGGCGAGCGCCGCCGGCGGGAGGCGCCGCGCCTAGCGCGGGCCGGGCTCGACGTCGCCCAGCGCGTTGCTGCGCGCGCCGGTGCGGTACAGCAGCCAGCCGACGATGGCGAGGACGGCAAGGCCGACGAGTTCGCCCTGCTGGAAGCGTTCGGGCAGGGCGAGCACCTCTCGGTCCTTCGACACGTAGATCGCGACGCCCACGCCGATGCCCATCAGGGCCTCGCCGGTGATCAGTCCCGCCGCGAACAGCGTGCCGGGGCGATGGATCCGGTCACGCGCGGATTCGTCTTTGGTCCCGACCATGCCGTGGCGCCGCTCGACGAGGTAGGCGAGCAGGCCGCCGAGGAAGATCGGGACCATCAGCTCCAGCGGGAGGTAGATGCCGATGGCGGCCGCCAGCACCGGCATCCGGAAGGAGGCGCCGCGCGCCTTCAGCCATTCGTCGAGGGCGATGATCACCGCGCCGATCACCGCGCCGATGCCGATGATGCCCCACGGCAGCTCGCCGCCGAACAGCCCCTTGGCCACCGAGGCCATCAACGTGGCCTGCGGCGCCGACAGCGGATTCGGGTGCTCGGCCGTCGGCGCGCCGATGCCATAGGCCTGGGCCAGGATGTTGAGCACCGGGGCCATGATCAGCGCGCAGGAGAACGCGCCGATGCCGAGCATCAGCTGCTGCTTCCAGGGGGTCGCGCCGACCAGGTAACCGGCCTTGAGGTCCTGCAGGTTGTCGCCGCCGACCGCCGCCGCGCAGCAGACCACCGCGCCGATCATGATCGCGGCCACCGCGCCGATCGGGGAATCCCTGCCGAGCAGCAGCATCAGCACCACCGACGCGAACAGGATCGTCGCGATGGTGATGCCCGACACCGGGTTGTTCGACGAGCCGACCAGCCCCGCAAGGTAAGCCGACACCGACACGAATAGGAAGCCGGCGACGATCATGATCACGGTCATCGGCACGCTGACCGTCCAGTTGCCGACGATCGCCTGGTACAGGGCCAGCAGCGGCAGCACGAACGCCACCAGGGCGACCAGCATCCACTTCATCGGCAGGTCGCGTTCGGTCTCGGCGACCGGGCCGCCGCCGCCCTTGCGCGCGGCCGCGATCCCGCTCTTGACCCCGGACAGCAGCGACTTGCGCAGCGAGAACAGCGTCCACACGCCGCCGATCAGCATCGCGCCCACGCCGAGGTAGCGGATCTTCGCCGACCAGATCGCTCCCGCTGCATCTTCGGCGCCGGCATTGGCGATGCTCGCGGCCAGGACCGGATCGGTCCCCTGGAAGAAAGCGTGGTAGATGGGAATGGCGATGTGCCAGGACAGGATGCTGCCCGACAGCACCACGATGCCGATGTTGAGTCCGACGATGTAGCCGACGCCCAGCAGTGCCGGCGACAGGTTGGTGCCCATGTAGCCGAGGTAGCGGCCGAAGAAGCCGGCGCCCGCCGCGGTGTCGGGGATCAGCCGGAAACCGCTCGCCGCCGCCGCCTTGAGCACCGCCCCGATGGCGGCGGACATGGCGAGGATCTTCAGGCCCGGGCCGGGATTCTCGCCGGCCTTGAGCACTTCGGCCGCGGCCTTGCCTTCGGGGAACGGCAGCGGCTCCTCGACGATCATCGAACGCCGCAGCGGGACCGAGAACAGCACGCCGAGCAGGCCGCCCAGGCCGGCGATCGCCAGCACCCAGGAATAACGGAAGTCCTGCCAGTAGCCGAGGATGATCAGCGCGGGGATCGTGAAGATCACGCCGGCGGCGATCGAGGAGCCGGCGGAGGCGCCGGTCTGGACGATGTTGTTCTCGAGGATCGTGCCGCCGCCGAACAGGCGCAGCACGCCCATCGACACCACCGCGGCCGGGATCGCGGTCGCGACGGTGAGGCCGGCGAACAGGCCGAGGTAGGCGTTCGCGGCGGACAGGATCACCGCCAGCACCATCGACAGCAGGACGGCGCGGAGGGTCAGTTGCGGCACGGCGGGCTGGCTCATCGCGTCCCCAGGCGAAATGGAATCCGGGCACCGTACGGCCAATGCCGCGTGCAAGTCCAGTGCGCGGCGGCCGCTCCCGGGCCGCCGCGCACTGCGAGTCAGTTGCCGCCGACGGCCTTGGCGCCGTCGCCGATGTACTTGTCGAAGAAGGCGAGCATCTTCGTGTACAGGTTGAGGTTGGCCTCCTCGCCGTAGAAGCCGTGCATCTCGTTCGGCTGCAGGATGACGACCTCGGCCGGGTGGCCCGCCGCCCTGAGGGCGTCGCGCATGGCCTCGGTGTGCTCGTGCGGCGCGCGCACGTCCTTCAGGCCCGCCGCCAGGAACACCGGCGCCGTGATCCTGCCGGCGAGGGTGACCGGCGAGCGGCGCTGGAGCTCGGCCTTGTCCTCGCCGATCGTGCGTCGCAGGTAGCGCCTGCCCGACTCGCGCTCGGGCACGTCGCCCTTGGTGTACATCATCTCGAGGTCGTAGACGCCGACGTAGCCCACCGCGCACTTGTACAGGGCCGGCTCCCTGGCGACGCCCATCAGCGAGGCGTAGCCGCCGTAGCTGCCGCCGTAGATGCAGATCCGGTTCGGGTCCGCGTAGCCCTGCTCGACGACCCAGCGGGTGACGTCGGTCAGGTCGTCCTGCATTTTCTCGCCCCACTCGCCATGCCCGCTGTCCTCGAAGGCCTGGCCGTAGCCGCCCGACCCGCGGAAGTTGAGCTGCACCACGAGGTAGCCGCGGTTGGCCAGCATTTGCGCCTCAGGGTTGAAGCCCCAGTCGTCGCGGACGCCGATCGGGCCACCATGCGGATTGATGATCGTGGGCAGTCCCTTCGCCCCGCCGCGCGGGATGGTCAGGTAGCCGTATTCGGTCACGCCGTCGCGGGTCCTGAAGGAAAACGCCCGCACCTCCGCCATGCGCGCAGGATCCAGGCCCGGCCGGTTCTTCATCAGGAAGCGGACCGAGCCGCTGTCGCGGTCGTACAGGTAGAGCTGGCCGGGATCGGTGGCGCTGCGCACCGACACCACGACCTTCTTTCCGTCCCGCGTCGCGCTGGTGAAGTCCACCAGCTTGCCCGGGAAGGCGCTGGACAGCGCGGCATAGACCTTCGCGTCGGGATGTTGGCGGTCGACCAGTTCCACCCGGGGGTCGCCGGCCATGGTGACGACGCCGAGCACGGTGCGGTCGTCCGACGCCATGAGGAGGCCGGACGGCGTGGCGACCGGGTCCTGGTACAGCGTGCGGAAGCCGTCGGTGGCCGGATCGAGCAGGCCGAACGCCGCGGGCCCCTTGCCGTCGTCCGACAAGGCGTAGATGCGGCCGTCCACCCCCGTCCCGATGACGTTGACCTGGCGGCCCTTGTCCTGCGACTTGCTGAGCAGCGTCCAGTTGCCCTCGTCGTCGCGCCGGTAGAGCTCCGAATGCTTTTCGTAGCTGCCGTCGGGCGCCTTGTCTTGGTAGCAGTTGGCGAAGCGGGGCTCGCGCCCGGCGTCGAGGATCAGCTGGCAGTCCTCGCGCGGCGCGCGCGCGAGCACGCGCCTGCGCCCGGTCACCGTGTCGATCGACACGACCTCGTTGCGGCCGCCCGGCGAGGCGTCGTTGATGGTCATGATCGCCGAGGATTCGTCGTCCGGCAGCGGATCGAGCATCGAATAGCGCTCGTTGAAGTGCACGACCTTGTCGCGGCCCTGCAGGCTCTGCGCGCTGTACGACACCAGCGTGCGCGGCCGGCTGCCGTCGGAATCCATCGCGTACCACTCTCCGGTGCCGAAGGGGGACGCATAGGTGCCGTAGTTCTTCGCCGACGTGTACATCAGACGGTTGGGGCCGACCCAGTAGAAGCTGCCGATGCTCTCGTTGTTGGTCAGGCTGGTGACGCGGATGACCTGCATGTCCTCGAGGCGCAGCACCGCCAGCGACATGGTCTCGTCCTGCTGCACGGTCAGCGCCAGGAAGCGGCCATCCGGGGAGATCTTGGTCGCGCTGTACTGCGCGTGCTTCACGAATTCCTCGATCGGGATCAGGTCCGCCGCCCATGCCGCGGCCGGCGCCATCCCCGATGCGAGCGCCATCAGTCCCATCAACATCCTGGATCGCATTGCGTGTTTCCCCATGTAGAAACCGGCGGCCGCGTGCCGCCGTGTGTTACGGCATCACCGTGCCGGTCAAGGTGCCGCGGTCGCCGTGGCGGCCGCCGCTGGCGCCGCTCCCGCCGACCCGATGTTGCGGTCCAGGAACGCGAGCAGCCGCGAATAGAACTCGGCACGGTGCTCTTCGGTGAAGAACCCGTGGCCCTCGGTCCGCACGAACAGGGTCTCCACCGGAACCCCCGCCGCGCGCAGCGCCTTCTCCATGCGCTCGCTGTGCTCGATCGGCGCCCGCTCGTCCTTCCCGCCGGCGGCGAGGAAGACCGGGACCTTGATGCTGGTGGCCAGGTTGACCGGTGAGACCTTGCCCAGTTCGGCCGGTTCGCCGATCCACTCGCGCAGGTAGGTGCGGCCCGATTCCAGCTGGCGCGTGTCCCCCTCGCGGAACATCAGCGGCAGGTCGTAGACCCCGACGTAACCCGCGGCGCAGCGGTACAGCGACGGCTCCCTGGCGGCCCCCATCAGCGCCGCGTAACCGCCGTAGCTGGCGCCGTAGATGCAGATGCGGGCCGGGTCGGCGATGCCCTCGGACACCGCCCAGCGGGTACCGTCCGTGACGTCGTCCTGCATGAGGCCGCCCCACTCGCGGCCGCCGGCCTGCTCGAACGCCCGGCCATGGGCGCCGGAACCGCGGAAATTGATCTGGAGGACGGCATACCCGGCCGCGGCGAGCACCTGCGGGTCGGTGTCGTATCCCCATGAATCGAAGATCCCGAAGGGCCCACCGTGCGGCAGCACGACCATCGGCAGCTGCTTGCCGTCGCTGCCGCGCGGCAGCGTGACGTAGCCGTGGATGCGCTGGCCGTCGCGCGCCGCGAATTCGATGGGCCGCATCGTCGCCATCGTCTCCGGGTCCTGCCATTCGCGGCGGGCGAGCATGAAGCCCGCCTTCTTCTCGACCGTGTCGAAGAGGTAGAAGGATCCCGGATCCCGGTCGCTGCTGACCTCGACCACGGCCAGCCTGCCGTCGGCGGTCTTCGAGGTGATGCGCACCGTATGGCCGGCGAACGCCGCTTCCAGGCTGCGGTACAGCTTCGCCTCGTCCGAGGACTCGTCGAAGAACAGCGTCCGCGGTTTGGCGTCGGCGACGAACGCGCCCACCGGGGCCGGGTACGCCGTGCCGAGCGAACGGATCACCTCGACCGGATCGCTGTCGTCGTCGCGCAGCACCTGGCGCCGGCTGCCGTCGCGCGGATCGAAGGCGACGATCGCATCCGGACCCTGCGCCTGCTCGACCTTCAGGTAGGCGATCTTGCCGTCGGCGGAGAAGCCGAGGGGCACTTCGACGTGGCCGCTGGATGCCTCGTTGTTGAGTTCGCGCCACGCCGAGGTGTTGGTCCAGTCGCTGTCGGCCGCGTCGCGGTAGAACAGCTTGTTGCTGTTGTCGGTGTTGCTGCCCCAGGCGAAGCGCACCACGCCCGAAGGATCGGTCGCGTACCACGCATTGCGCACCGGCGAGCGCGCGACGGGGCTGCGGCGGCCGCTGTAGGCGTCCATCCGCTCGACCCGGCTGTAGCTGTCACCGGTGAAGCCCGAGACCGAGACCAGCACGTAGCGGTCGTCGTCGGGCAGCGTGTCCAGCAGGAAGGCCGCGACCATCTCGGTCTTCTTCTGCTGGATGTGGGTGCCGGTGCTCATGACGTTGACGTCCTGGCCGACAAGGATTTCCTTGCCGCTGCCGTCGGCATTCATGCCGTACAGGTTGCCGGTCAGCTGGGGCTCGTCGAGCGCGCCGAACTTGCGCTTGGTGCCGAAGACCACGCGCTCGTCGTTCACCCAGGCGAAGTCCGCGATGTAGGTGTTGCGGCCGAGGCCGAAGCCGGCGATCGGCTGGTTGGTCGCGCGGTCGAGGATGACCAGCACCGAGTTGTCTTCTCCCGGGACCGATGCGGCGTAATAGGCGCCGGTCGGGGAGATCAGGATGTCCTCGAAGGAATCGTTGCGCAGGTACGGCGCGAGATCGACGTTGGTTTCCGCGCGGGCGACGCCCGCGCACAGCACCAGCATCCCTGCCAGGATCAGGTGTCGCATTCCATTTCCCCTTTCATCGCGGCCTTGCGCCGCGCCTTGCTATGTAGCGCGCCCGGCCATCCGGTCGAGCACGCCCCCCAGTGCATCCTGCCACGACGGCGGCCGGATTTCGAATTCGCGCTGCAGTTTTCCGGTGTCCAG
>Ga0268362_100173_pt1 | contig 11665 bp, 9 predicted proteins | sample MetcocultureR2M_FD_197214 | JGI IMG/M metagenome (GOLD analysis project Ga0268362, IMG submission 197214) | Soil microbial communities from Anza Borrego Desert, Southern California, United States - Methanotrophic co-culture R2-M | ecosystem: Environmental > Terrestrial > Soil > Desert | place... | reverse complement strand
CTGCCCGCGGACGACGCCGCCGCGCGCGCCGCTGTCGCGCGCGATCCGGCGATCGTGCGGGCAATGGGCCTGTACGCGATCGACCGCGCCGGCTGGGCGCAGCGCGAGTGGGACGACGCGCTGTCGCGCTTCGACGACACGCAGCGCCGGCTGGCGGTGGAAGTCGCGCAGGACCACGGCTGGTTCGACCGCGCGGTGTTCTCGCTCGGCCGCACGCCGGAGGAGCGGCGGCTCTACACGCTGCGCTTCCCGCTGCACCACGACGCGACGATCCGCCGCGCCGCGCTGGAGAACGACATCGACCCGGCCTGGGTCGCCGCGGAAATCCGCGCCGAAAGCGTGTTCAACCCGAACGCGCGTTCGGCCGCGAACGCGATGGGCCTGATGCAGGTGCTGCCGACCACCGGCATGGCGGTCGCGCGCCGGCTCGGCCTGGCCTGGGGCGGCGCGCAGTCGCTGTACGACCCGGACACCAACATCGTGCTCGGCACCGCCTACCTGCGGCAGCTGCTGGACAAGTACGGCGGCCAGCCCTACTTCGCGATCGCCGGCTACAACGCGGGCCCGACGCCGCTCGCGCGCTGGCAGGCGCAGCGGCCGGGCATGGATCCGGACTTCTGGATCGAGACGATCAGCTACAAGGAGACGCGCGACTACGTCGCCCGCGTGCTCGCCTTCAGCGCGATCTACGACTGGCGCCTCAACGGCAACGCGCTGCCGCTCAGCGAACGCATGCGCGGCAACCTGCAGGCGCCACGCAAGGCCTTCGCCTGCCCGCTGGCGCAACCGCCGGCGGACGCGCCGCCCGCGCAACCCGCAACGCGCTCGCGCTGAGCCGTCGCGGCCTCACGGGCCCGCGCCCGGGAGGCCGGGGGTATTGCTTTTCCCTTAGCTGGGCATCCATGCCCAGATGCGGGCGCGCGCCATCCATGGCGCGCTGACGCAACACCCCCGCCCTCCCGGTCGCTCGGACGGATCCTCGCGATTTGCCGTAGAGCGGAGCTTGCTCCGCTGATTTTCCCGCGACGGAGCAGCGGAGCAAGCTCCGCTCTACAGCCAGATCGCGGAAGCGCTGGGGCGCGTCGGGTGGGAGAGGTAGGCAGGACCGTATGCGCCATGGATGGCGCATCCGGGCCTCCATGGACGGATTCACGGCGTGTCCTGACTGCCTCTCCCGCCCGACGCGCTCGCGTGACGCGTTGACGAGTCACGCGCAGCCCGCACTTCGGCAAAAGCTCGGAACGAGTGCATCGCTGGTTCAGGCGACCTACTTCCTCGCCTCGAGGATCGGCGTGATCCGGTCCGGGACGCCCTCGATGCGCTCGAGGTGCGGATAGCGCAGGCCGTCGTGGTAGTCGATGGCCACCGTGCGGTAGCGGTCGAACTCCTTCACCAGCAGGCGGATCGGCGACTGGTTGGTCTTCGCGGCCTTGATCGCGTCGGCCAGCGTGTCCTTGTCGTATTCAATGTCGTTGACCGCGACGATGGTCGTGCCCGCGCCGAGGCCCGCGTTGAACGCCGGGCTGTCCCAGCGCACCTCGCCGATCTGGCCGCCCTTGCTCACCGCAAGGCCCAGCGAATAGACGAAATCGCCGCCGCCGCCCTTGGACATCGCCTTGGCGTAGGCATTGGGCTCGTCCCTGTAGACGAGCTTCCAGCCGCCGGCCTCGAAGCCGCCGGTGATGTCGACCTTGCCGTCCAGGCGCTCGCGCAGGAACGTCGCCCAGTCGTCGTGGACGATGCCGTCGAGCGTCTTCACCACGTCCTCGAAGGTGTACGGGTTCTGTTCCTTCCACTCGCCGTCGTTGACGCCGAAGAACGCGCGTGCGAAATCGTCCAGCGACTTCTTCCCCTTGGTCAGCGTGCGGATGCGCACGTCGGCCTCCAGCCAGATCATCTGGCCGGCGCGGTAGTAGTCCTCCGACAGCTGCCAGTTGCGGTAGGGCTTGGGCCGGCGCTTGGCGATGATCGGGTCGTTTGTGGTGTCCTCCACGCCGCGCCAGGCCAGGCCCGGACGATTGTCGCGGTAGGTCGCGGCAACCAGCGCCAGCGCGTCCAGCGAGGCGTTCAGCGGGCGCATGCCCGCGCGCGCGGCGAGCACGTTGCCCCAATACTGGGTCTGGCCCTCGTACACCCAGAGCAGGCTGCCCTGCATCGGCACGTTGTAGTTCGGCGTCCACAGGTCGGCCGGGCGCCGGTACTTGCCGTTCCACGAATGGGTGTACTCGTGCGCGAGCAGGTCGCTGAAGCCGACCTTCGCGTCCCAGCCGGTGAAGTAGTCCTTGTCCTCGCCGTTCTCGCTGGAGCGCTGGTGCTCCAGGCCGTTCTGCACCAGTTGCTCCGACAGCGAGAACAGGAAGTCGTAGTGGTCGTAGTGCTGGGCGCCGTACAGCTTCTTCGCCTGGGTCACCAGGTTGCGGTGGACCTGCAGCTGCTCCGGCTTCACCTCGAGATATTTCGGCGCTTCGGCGAACACGTTCAGGCGCACCGGCACGTCGGCGTCCGGGGCGAGGTCGAGCTGGCGGTAGTGGCGGCCGGCGTACACCGGCGAGTCGACCAGGATGTCGAGCGGCACCTGCGCGTAACGCACGGTGTCGCCCCGGGTGCCGGCGACTTCGAGCGCGGTCGCCGCGTGCCAGCCGGCCGGGTAGGTCACGCTGGCGTCGTAGGCGATCTGGCGCGCGTAGTGGCCGGCGGGATACAGCACGACGGTGTTCCACTGCAGGTCGAGCATGTTCGGCGTCATCACGATGCCGCCCTGCGAACGGTCGGTCGGGGTGATCTGCTGGTATTCGGCGACCACGCTGGTCGCGCCGGCCGGCACCTCGACGTGGAAGGCGTAGACGTCGAGCGGATCGCGCTTCCACGCCAGCGGCTTGCCGTCGGCGCTGAAGCGCAGGCCGGCCAGGCGCAGCAGCGGGCCGGTGTCGGCGTGGTTGCCGGGCAGCCACTTCGGATACAGCAGGGTCAGCGTGCCGGGCGCCGCGGGAATGGTCTCGCGCACCCTGACGATGCGCTGCGACAGGTCGGTCGCGTCCACCTCGAGCCGGATGGCGCCCGGCGCGTACGGCGTGTCCACCGGCGCCGGCACGCGCGGGCTGCTCATCGCCGACGGCGGCAGGTCCTGGGCGAAGGCCGCGTTCGGCAGGGCGAGCGGCGCGAACAGGGCCAGCGCGCACAGCGCGGGCAGCAGGCGGACGGCGGGTCGGGACATCGCGGGGCTCCGGTCGGCGGGCAATCCGTCCGATGCTAAGGGCGCACGACCCGCCCGCATCCCCCATTCGGCATGGTCGGGGCGCACCGCGTCCCACTCCGCATGCGCCACACGCCGGCGTATCCATGCCCGGCGCTTTGCCCCTTGCCCCCCAAGCGCGGGACAATGGCGGGCCGCGCGCCACGTTGCGCGTTCCCCGCCTTCCTTTCGCGAGTCCGCAATGCCGACTTCCTCCCCGACTGCCGCGCCGACGATCCTGTACACCCTCACCGACGAAGCGCCGTTCCTCGCCACGCAGTCGCTGCTGCCGATCGTTGCGGCCTTCGCCGGCACCGCCGGCATCGCGGTGGAAACGCGCGACATCTCGCTGGCGGGCCGCATCCTCGCCCAGTTCCCCGAGCGGCTGTCGCCGCAGCAGCGCGTCGCCGACGACCTCGCCGAACTCGGCGCGCTCGCCACCACGCCCGAAGCCAACATCATCAAGCTGCCCAACATCAGCGCCTCGGTGCCGCAGCTGAAGGCCGCGATCAAGGAATTGCAGGCGCAGGGCTATCCGCTGCCGGACTACCCGGAGGAACCGCAGACCGACGCCGAGCGCGAGACCAAGCTGCGCTACGACCGGGTCAAGGGCAGCGCGGTCAACCCGGTGCTGCGCGAGGGCAATTCCGACCGCCGCGCGCCGGCGTCGGTGAAGCAGTACGCGCGCGCCCATCCGCACCGGATGGGCAAGTGGAGCGGCGACTCCAAGACCCACGTTGCGCACATGGCCGACGGCGATTTCTACGGCAGCGAGCGCTCGCTGACCGTGCCCGCCGCGACCAGGGTGCGGATCGAGTTCGCCCCTGCCGGGGGCGGCGCGGCGACCGTGCTCAAGCCGGACTTCGCCCTGCAGGCGGGCGAGGTGCTGGATGGCGCGGTGATGCGCTGCCACGCGCTGGCGCAGTTCATCGACGCGCAGATCGAGGACGCGAAGGCGCGCGGCGTGCTGTTTTCGCTGCACCTGAAGGCGACCATGATGAAGGTCTCCGACCCGATCATGTTCGGCGTCGCGGTCAGCCGCTTCTACCGCGACGTGCTGGTCAAGCACGGCCCGGCGCTGGAGCGGGCCGGCTTCGACCCGAACAACGGCATCGGCGACCTGTATGCGCGCCTGCCGTCGCTGCCGGAGGACCTGCGCGCCGCGATCGAGGCCGACATCGCCGCCGAGTACGCGCAGCGCCCGGGCCTGGCGATGGTCAACTCGGACAAGGGCATCACCAACCTGCACGTGCCCAGCGACGTCATCGTCGACGCCTCGATGCCGGCGATGATCCGCGACGGCGGCCGCATGTGGAACGCGGCCGGCCAACTGCAGGACACCAAGGCGGTGATCCCGGACCGCTGCTACGCCGGGATCTACCAGGCGGTGATCGAGGACTGCAAGGCGCACGGCGCGTTCGACCCGGCGACCATGGGCAGCGTGCCCAACGTCGGCCTGATGGCGCAGAAGGCCGAGGAATACGGCTCGCACGACAAGACCTTCCAGTTGCCGGCGGCCGGCACCGTGCGGGTGGTGGACGCGGGCGGCAAGGTGCTGCTGGAGCACGCGGTCGAGGCCGGCGACATCTGGCGCGCCTGCCAGACCAAGGACGCGCCGATCCGCGACTGGGTCAAGCTGGCGGTGACCCGCGCCCGGCTGTCGGGCACGCCGGCGGTGTTCTGGCTGGACGCCGCGCGCGCGCACGATAGCGAGCTGATCGCAAAGGTCGAGCGTTACCTCGCCGAGCACGACACCGCGGGCCTGGACATCCGCATCCTGGCGCCGGTGGACGCGATGCGCTTCTCGCTGGAACGCATCCGCCGCGGCGAGGACACGATCTCGGTCACCGGCAACGTGCTGCGCGATTACCTCACCGACCTGTTCCCGATCATGGAGCTCGGCACCAGCGCGAAGATGCTGTCGATCGTGCCGCTGATGGCCGGCGGCGGCCTGTTCGAGACCGGCGCCGGCGGCAGCGCGCCCAAGCACGTGCAGCAGTTCCTCGCCGAGGACTACCTGCGCTGGGATTCGCTGGGCGAGTTCCTCGCCCTCGCCGCCTCGCTCGAGCACCTCGCCGAGCGGCATGGCGATGCGCGCGTGCGCGTGCTCGCCGACGCGCTCGACCAGGCCAACGCGCGCATCCTCGAGAACAACCGCTCGCCGGCGCGCAAGGTCGGCGAACTCGACAACCGCGGCACCCACTTCTACCTGGCGCTGTACTGGGCGCAGGCGCTCGCCGCGCAGGGCACCGACGCGACGCTGCGCGCGCGTTTCGCCCCGCTGGCGCAGGCGCTGGCGGACGCCGAGCAGCGGATCCTCGAGGAGCTGGTGGCGGTGCAGGGCAAGCCGGTCGACATCGGCGGCTACTACCACCCCGACATGGCGAAGGTGCGCGCCGCGATGCGGCCGAGCGCGACCTTCAACGCGGCGCTGGGGCAGCTGGCCGGCTGATCCGCCCGCCGGCACGGCGGCCCGCGTCGTCGGTCGCCGTGCAGTGCAACGCGGACGGCCTGGCGGCGAGCAGCAGCGCGACCGCCAGCAGGCCGGCCGCGAGGCCGGCGGCGAATGCGTCGCCGGCCACCGGCGCGACCGTCGTCCAGCCCGCCGCCGCGACCAGCATCGGCAGTGCGGTTTCCCGCGCGCGGTTGGTCGCGTCGTCGCCGCGTCGCATCGCCGTCGCTCCATTCATTGCTGCAGGAACGGATGCGCGCGCGCGACGAAGCGACGCCAGGTGGCGAACAGTGCGCTGCCCAGTGCGGCGTAGGCGACGAGCCACGACCCGACGAGCACCAGCGGCACGCCGGCGCGCATGTTCAACGCGAACACCACGCTCACCATCGCCAGCAAGAGGCCCGGGCCAGCGACCAGCAGCATGCGCAATCCATCCAGGCGCTGGCCGGCGAGCGGGCGCAGGCAGGCCAGCGCCGCGGTCAACACGATGCCGCCGACGGCCAGGCCCAGCAGGCCGAGCCGCGCGCCGTCGAGGCCGGCCTTGGTGGTCACCACCAGCAGCACGGCCACCGCCGCCAGCGCAGCCAGCGTCGGCGACCACGCGACCGCGCGCAGCAGCAGGCCGCGCGCGCGCGCCGGCTCGCTCCAGCCGGGCAGCAGCGCCAGTTCGTCCAGCTCGCCGGAGCGGCGTTGGCGCAATGCCTCCAGCCGCTGCCCGTACATCAGCACCAGCACCGCGCCGCCGCCGAGCACGCCGCCGGCGAGCCCGGCGATGTCGGCGCGATGGCCGGCGTGCGCGGGCGCGGCGATCAGGAAAACCAGCACCAGCGCGCCGAAGCCGAACTGGATCAGCCGCTGGCGTCCCGCGAGCGGCGCGAACGGCGTGCCCAACAGGCTGCGCATCGCTCGCACCGGTCGCGCCGGGCCGGAATGCGCGGCCTGTCCGGCCGGCCACAACCAGTCCGGCAGGTTGGCGCGCCAGTGCTCGCTACTGCCGGTGAGCATCGCGTTCCAGCTCCAGGCATGGCGCTGCGCCGCGATCATCGGCTGCCCCCAGGTACCGGCTGTGCCGCTGGCGGCGTCGCGCAGACAGGCTTGCCAGCGCCAGGCCGCGAGCACGGCCAGCACCAGCGCCAGCCACGGCAGCTGGTCCGGGTGCGGCTGCCAGTGCGGCAGCGCCACGCCGGGCAGGCGCTCGCCGAGCATCCGCAGCAGCGACAGCAGCAGGGGAACGAAGCACAGCAGCAGGTACAGCACGGTCGGCAGCAGCGCGAACAGCAGGCCGCCCAGCGCCGCGGCGGCCAGCGCCGACGACGCGAGCGCCGGCGTCGCGCCGGCCCAGGCCAGCGCCGCCGCGGGCAAGGCGACGGTGGCCAGCCCGGCGCCGGCCAGGGTCGTGCCGATCGCGTGCGCCAGCCCCGGCATCCGCGACTGCCGCGCCTCGATGTGCAGCAGCAACAGGCGCGAGAACCACATCGCCCACAACGCGGCCACCGCGAACGCCGCGGGCAGCAGGGCCGCGTCCGGCTTGCCGCGCGCGGCCAGCACCGCGGCGATCGCGCCCAGCGGCACCGCCATCAGCAGCGAGACGCCGCGTGTCCACGCCGCCGCGCTGCGCGCGAGCAACAGCGCCGGCAAGGTCGCCGGCGAGCGGGTCGAGGCGGCGTTCATTCCGCGACCTCCACGAACAGGTCCTCCAGCGACAGCACTTCCGAGGCGACGCCCGGCGCGCCGGCCAGCGCGGGCCATGCCGCGCCCTCCGCGCGCACGATGACGATCGACAGCGCGCCGTCGGGCAGGCGCCGCCGCGCAATCTCGCCCGGTACCAGGCCGGCCAGCTGCCGCGCCGCCGAGGCGGGTACGCGCAGGCGCAGGTGGCGTTCCTTGAGGGTGTCCAGCTCGACCTGCAGCAGGATCCGTCCGCCGTGCATGAAGGCCACGTGCGAGGCGACGCGCTCCAGGTCCGACACGATGTGGGTCGAGAACAGCACCGTGGTGCCGGATTCGCCGGCGCGGCCGGCGATCTCGCGCAGCAGCTCGCGGCGCGCGACCGGGTCCAGCGCGGCCGCCGGTTCGTCCAGCACCAGCAGTTCCGGGCGCGGCGCCAGCGCGCGGATCAGGGCGACGCGCTGGCGCTCGCCGGGCGACAGCCGTGCCAGCACCTTGTTGCGCGCCAGCGACCAGCGCGCCAGCGTCGCGTCGACGAAGGCCTGGTCCCAGCGCGGGTAGAAGCGGCCGACGAAGTCCAGCATGTCGCCGACCCGCAGCCAGGACAGCGCCTCCGGCTGCTGGGGAACGTAGCCCAGCCGCTGCTTGGCGTCGTCGTCCAGCTGCAGCGCCGGCCGGCCCCACAGGCGGGCCTCGCCGGCGTCGGGTTCGATCAGGCCGAGCAGGGCGCGGATCAGGGTGGACTTGCCGGCGCCATTGCGCCCGATCAGGCCGAGCACGCTGCCGGGCGCGAGGTCCAGCGAGGCGCCGGCGAGCGCGGCCTGGCCGTCATAGCGCTTCTCCAGGCCGCGCGCGCTGATCGGCGCCGACGCGTCCAGCGGGAAGGCGACGGCGGCGAGCGCGGTCGACGCCCGGCCGAGGGTGGCGACGGTCATGCGGGATCCTCCATGCGGTGGCGAAGCCGGGCGACGACGTCGTCCGGCGCGAGTTCGAGTTCGCGGGCCTGGCGCGCGAGCGCGTCCAGGGCAGGGTCGAGCAGGGCCCAGCGCTGCGCCGGGGTGTGCCCGGGGCGGGCCTGGGCGGCGACGGCCATGCCCTTGCCGCGCAGGCGTTCGAGCACGCCTTCGGCCTCCAGCTGGCTGTAGGCCTTGGACACGGTCATCGGGTTGATCGCGTGGGTCGCGGCAACCTCGCGCACCGACGGCAGGCTGGCCCCGGCCGTGAGCTGCCCGCCGGCCACCAGCCGGCGCACCTGGTCGGCGATCTGGCGGTAGATCGGCTCCGGCGCGGCGGGGTGGATGTGCAGCATCGATGCGTCCATGTGTATTAGTACAACTATACACATCGGCCGTGTCAAGCCCGCGGCGGTGCCGTGGGATGCGGAAGCGGGATGGGCGAGCCGGAGCAAAAAAAGCCCCTCTCCCGGCGGGAGAGGGGCATGCGCGCTGCGTTGGGGAGGGAAGCTGCCGGCGCGCTGGGTCCGTCAGCCGCAACCGCCGGCGACGCAGCCGGCCTGGACCGGCTCGGCCGCCGCGGCGTGCCCGAACCAGGCGCGCGAGGCGTTGCGGTTGCCCAGCGGCGGCGCGATCCGCTCGCCCAGGCTGGCGGCGCCGTAGCGCGGGCGCTGGTGGCGGTCGACGAAGTCCGCGGTGTTGACGTAGCCCTGCAGGAACAGCAGGCCCTTGAAGATCTCGTGGGTGTTCATGGCTGGCCTCCTCGTGTCCGGAGCGGCGCCCGCTCCATTGAATGATTCGCAAGGTAGGCGCATTCTCTGGCCACGAAAAGCGAGGCTTTTGCAAGCCAGCTTTCGATCTCATTCAAGGCTAAGGACCGATGAGCCGGCCCCCGCTGCACGCCCTGCAGGGTTTCGTCGCCGCCGCGCGCAGCGGCAACCTGTCGCGCGCGGCGGAGGCGCTGCACCTGACGGTGAGCGCGCTCAGCCACCAGATCCGCGGACTGGAGGAGCGGCTGGGCCAGCAGCTGTTCGTGCGCGAGGCGCGCGGGGTCAGCCTGACCGCCGACGGCCGCCAGTTGTTCGAGCGGGTCGCGCCGCACTTCGACGCGCTGGAGCAGGCATTGCGTCCGTTCCGCGTGCGCCGCGAGGACGTGCTGACACTGACCCTGATGCCGTCGTTCGCGGCCAGCTGGCTGGTGCCGCGACTGCCGCGCTTCCTCGCCGCGCATCCGCAACTGGAAATCAACCTGCAGTCGTCCACCGCGCTGGTGGACTTCGACCGCGAACTCACGGTGGATGCGGGCCTGCGCTTCGGCGCGGGGCAGTGGCCGGGGCTGGAGGCGGTGCACCTGCTCGACGACTGGATCACGCCGACCGCGAGCCCAGACCTGCTGGCGCGGCTCGGCCGGCCGACCCTGCAGACGCTGGAGCGTTATCCGCTGCTGGGCGCGCCGGGCGGCGGGTGGAAGGACTGGTTCGCCGCGTTCGGCGGCAGGCTGCCGGCTCGCTTCGTCGCCACCTTCGACGATTCGGAAACGCTGCACCGCGCGGCGGCGGAAGGACTCGGCGTCGCGCTCGGGCGAATGACGCTGGCGCGCCCGCTGGTGGACGCCGGCCGGCTGGTGCCCTTGTTCCCGCAGCGACTGAAGGCCGCTTTCGCGCACTATCTCGTGTACCCGCCGCGCTCGTCCGGGCACGCCGGGCTGCAGGCGCTGCGCGCGTGGTTGCTGGAGGAAGCCGGCGCCGATCCCGGACTGCCTGCGCCATGCTGATCGCCTTCAACAAGCCGTACGGCGTGCTGACCCAGTTCACCGACCGCAGCGATCCGCCGCGGCGCACGCTCGCCGAATTCGGCCTGCCGCCGGGGGTCTATGCGGCCGGCCGGTTGGACCTGGATTCGGAAGGCCTGCTGCTGCTCAGCGACGAAGGCGCGCTGGTGCACCGTCTCGCCGATCCGCGCCACAAGCAGCCCAAGACCTATTGGGTGCAGGTCGAAGGGGAGCCCGATCCGGACCAGCTCGCGCGGCTGCGTGCGGGCGTGATTCTCAACGATGGGCCGACCCGGCCCGCCGACGCGCGCCGGATCGAACCACCCGCGCTGTGGCCGCGCGATCCGCCGGTGCGTTTCCGCAAGCGCGTCCCCGACGCATGGCTGGAACTGGTGCTGCGCGAAGGCCGCAACCGCCAGGTCCGGCGCATGACCGCGGGGGTCGGGCTGCCGACCCTGCGCCTGGTCCGGGTCGCGATCGGCGGCATCGCCCTGGAGGGGCTCGCGCCCGGCGCATGGCGCGTTTGCGACCCGCGCCATGCCGTCCGCTGAACGGTTCACGGTTCGTTACCCGAACGTGAAAGCCGTGTGCGCGAGTCTGCTAACGTCGTGGATTCGTCCGGCCGTCTCGGATGCGGGCCGGACCGGGCCGCAACAGGAAGCAGCATGCCCAACCAAGCCGCCCAACCCGGCCGACTCCTGGTCGTCGACGACCAGCCCGCCAACCTGAAGGCGGTGAGCGCGCTGTTGTCGCGCCAGGGCTACGAGGTGGCGACCGCGAGCCAGGGCGAGCAGGCACTGGAGTTGGCCGCCGCGCAGGCGCCGGACCTGCTGCTGCTGGACATGATGATGCCGGGCATGGACGGCTTCGAGCTGCTCGCCGAACTGCGCAAGCGGCCGGCCCTGCAGCAGGTGCCGGTGATCTTCCTGACCGCCGCGCAGGACCGCGAGCTACTGCTGCGCGCGTTCGCCGCCGGCGCGGTGGACTACGTCACCAAGCCGTTCTTCCCGGAGGAGTTGCTGGCGCGCGTCAACGCGCACATCGGCCTCAAGCTCACCCGTGACCGCCTCGAGCGCGTCGCCCACGAACGCCAGGAACTGGTCAACCTGGTCGCGCACGACCTCAAGAACCCGCTCAGCAGCGTGCTGTTCGCCAGCGAGGTGCTGCAGCAGGGCGCGTGCAAGCCCGAGCGGGTGCCGCGCTACCTCGCGATCATCCACGAAAGCACGCGCGACGCGATCGGCTACATCCGCCGCTACCTCGAGGCGCAGAAGCAGGTCGCCGCGGCGGGCGCGCGCGGCGGCGTGGTCGAACACCCGGCCTGCCTGCACGGCCTGCTCGAGTGGCTGGTCGAACGCTACGAACTGCAGCTGGAGGCGCGCGGCATGCGCCTGCGCGTCGAACGCGCCGGCGATGGCCCGCTGCAGGTCGCGATCGACGCACGCGTGCTGCGCCAGGTCGCCGAGAACCTGGTCAGCAACGCGATCAAGTACGCCGCGGGCGGCGGTGAATTGACCCTCGCCGTGCGCCGCGGCGCCGGCGGCCACTGGCAGCTGCGGGTGGAAGACCGTGGCGACGGCGTGCCGCCC
>Ga0268362_100172_pt1 | contig 11709 bp, 9 predicted proteins | sample MetcocultureR2M_FD_197214 | JGI IMG/M metagenome (GOLD analysis project Ga0268362, IMG submission 197214) | Soil microbial communities from Anza Borrego Desert, Southern California, United States - Methanotrophic co-culture R2-M | ecosystem: Environmental > Terrestrial > Soil > Desert | place... | reverse complement strand
AGCCGCGGCAGCGGCGCGGTGCTCAACGAGCGCCGTGTCCGGATCGGCGAGCGCAAGGAGCTCGCCGGCGCGATGCTGATCACCGGCTTCCCGCCGCGCGAGCGCGCCCGCGTCGCCCCGCAGCTGGATGCCCTGCGCGAGATGCTCGGCGAGGCCGAGGACGTGCGCCGCACCGGTTCGGCGGCGCTGGACCTGGCGTGGACCGCCTGCGGCCGCGCCGACGCCTACTTCGAGGCCGGCCTGCAGCCCTGGGACATCGCCGCCGGCCTGCTGCTGGTGCGCGAGGCCGGCGGCCGCGTGTGCGATTTCCGCGGCGCCGCCCTCGCCCGCCTCGACGTCGCCGACGCCCGCGGCCGCCAGGTCGTCGCCGGCAACGTCAGGATCAGCGAGGTGGTGCAGAAGGTCGTCGTGGCTTCCGGGTACGCGGCGAGCTTCGGTTGAGCTGATCGCGCAACCGGGGAGGCGTCGCTCGCAGCCGGTCCCGCCGAAGACGTTGCGAGGTCCAGGTCCTTCCCGGTAACATCGGGCCACATCGGTGTCCATGGACCGCGCACGGATTGCGCATGTCGGGCACTGCCAGGAGGCGATGCGGGCGCATGGACAGCACCCATTTTCCGGACGGGCTCTTTCGCAAGGAGCTGGCGCAGCCAACGCGCTCCTGGCTGCCGACAGTCGTCGTCCGTTCGCCGAGGGCCGGCTGGTTGACGCTGGGCGTGGGCCTCGCGTGCATGGCCGGCCTTGGCGTGCTTCTCCTGCTTGGCTCCCACACCCGATACCGGATCGCACAAGGCGCGATCGTCAGCGCCTCGGATGCGAAACCGGTCGGCAGCGCCATCCCGGGCATCGTACGCGACGTATTCGTCGAAGTCGGCCAGCGCGTCGAGCGCGGCACGTTGGTCGCCATCGTCGATGCCGACGTACGAGGCGCGACGGGCGCCAACGCAGCATCGAGGCGCGGGGAAGAGCTGGCTGCCAGTCTTGCCATCGAGACCGGGAGAATCCGTGCAATTCGCGAGCATGCCGGGCAGCGTGAGGAATTGCTGCGGAGCCAGCTTGCCGACCTGAACAAGCGCTCGACGGCACTGGCTCTCGAACTCCGGAACCAGGAGCAGCGCGTGGCCAACGCGCGCCGCATCTACGACGCGTCGGCAGCCGCCGAAAGAGAGCGACTCATCAGCAGAATACAGCTCTACGCCCAGAAGGACAGCCTGCTTGCCGCGGAAAACCAGGCGATCGTTCAACGGCGGATGGTGCTGGAAGCGCGCGAACAGACCAAGGCATTGCGAGGCCAACTCGAAGCGCTGCAGGCGGACACCGAGCGTGAAATCGGCGACCAGCAGGTAAGAATCGCCGAGATGAAAATGCGCCTTGCCGACGTGCGCTCGGCGAGCACGCGTCGGATTCTCAGCCCTTCGAGCGGATGGGTCAGCGATCTCCTTGCCCAGCCTGACGCGCCAGTCAAGGAGGGCCAAGTGCTCGCGGTGATCACTTCGGAGGCCGGCCCACCGCCTCGAATCGAAGCTTTCGCGCTTCCGGAACTGCTCCGAAACGTTCGCGTCGGCCAGCAGGTCGCTTTCAAGTTCCGGAAGCCCCGGTCCAGGGACATGACGGCCCGGATCGTCTCGTTCTCCGCGCCGCTGTACGACAAGGAAGGCAACCTCTCTCCCGGCAGATCGGCAAACCGGAAGTATTCGCGCGTGATCCTGTCATGCGAGGGTTTCGGCGGCGACTCGCTGTCCGTACCTGATGTCGGCCTCCCGGTCGACATCCTCTTCCCGGTCGGATCGAGCAAGCTGTATGAACTTGCTTTCGATTGACGCATGGCGGCGGCCGGGATCCGCGCCGCTCGTCCTGCAGAGCGAGAAGGGCGAGTGCGGCCTGGCCTGCATTGCCATGGTTGCGGCTGCCCATGGCCACCATCGCTCCCTTCGTGATCTCCGGCGCCAGTTCGGTTCATCCAGTTCCGGAACGAGTCTCAAACGATTGGCGGAAATCGCCACCGCCCTCGGCCTGACGACTCGCGCCTTGCGCGCGGAACCCGAGTACCTGCGGATCGCTTCGGCGCCGTGCATCCTGCACTGGGACATGGATCACTTCGTCGTCCTGCTGCGCATCAGGGGCAACACCGCACATCTCCACGACCCCGCGGTCGGTCGGGTGCGAATGGCGCTGGATGAACTGGGCCGGCACTTCACCGGAGTCCTTCTCGAAGCCGAGCCCGGCCTGCAATTCCAGAAACGCGCGCCGGAACAGCGGGTACCGCTGGCCCGGATATTCGGGAAGACGCCCGGTCTGAAGGCTGCGTTGGCCCAACTCGCCGGACTGTCCCTCATCGTCGAGATGACGACCTTGCTCGGCGCCACCCAGTTCAAGGTGGTCGTGGACGATATCCTCCCCGCGGAGGACCTGTCCCTGCTCGCGCTGATCTCGGGGGCCTATCTGTTGCTGGCGGGTCTGGTTGCCACGACGGATCTCGTCCGCGGCCAGATATCCGCGTGGCTCGGTCCGCGGCTGGGCGCCCAATGGTCCGCCAACCTCACCAAGCACCTTCTGAATCTGCCCCCCGAGTATTTCGACAAGCGACACCTGGGAGACATTCTTTCGCGCCTCGCTTCCGTGCGCTCCATCCAGAACGCACTCTCCACGGGGGTTGTCGACAGCATCGTCGACATTCTCGTCATCGCCGTGGCCCTGCCGATTCTTGCAACGATCAGCCGGGAAATGCTGCTGCCGGTCATTCTTGTCAGTGCGTTGCACGCCCTCATGAAGCGGTTCCAGGTGGAGACTGCACTCGACATCTCCCGACGGACGGTCGAGCTTCAGGCGATGCACCAGTCTGAACTCATCGAGTCGGTCAAAGGCATCCATGCGATCAAGCTGGCGAACCAGCAGTTCTCGCGTGGGGCCCAGATCAGCTCGCGCCTGCATGACCTGGCCGCGCTGGACTTCTCCCTCGGGGCGCTCAACTCCCGGGTGAGTGCCGGTTCCAAGGCGCTTGCCAGCCTCAGGCGAATTGCCCTCCTTGGCGCGGGCGCATTCCTGGCGATCAAGGGTGTCGGATCCGCGGGCGCGGTCATCGCCGGCGTGGCCGTCGCGGACCAGTTCGGGGCCAAGCTGTTCAACGTGTTCGACCGCTACAGCGAATTGCGGCTGCTCAAGATCCACGTGGAAAGGATCGCGGACATCGCGCTTGCCGATCCGGAGCCCTCGTCCGGCGGCGAGCCGGAACAGTGCACGGACATCGAAAGCATCGAACTCCAGGGAGTCGGGTTCCGATATTCGCCCACCAGCCCCTGGATTCTCAGGAACTTCAGCGAAACCTTCCTGGCCGGCGAATCGGTTGCGATAACGGGTGCATCCGGATGCGGCAAATCGACCCTCGCCCGGATCCTGGTCGGTTTGCTCGAGCCCGAAGAAGGGCGCGTCCTCGTCAATGGGGTCGAACTCGGTGCGTTCGGACTGGCCAGGTTCCGCTCCGCGCTTGGCGCCGTGATGCAGGGCGACCTCCTGTACTCCGGGACGATCGCCGAGAACATCTCGTTCTACAGCGAGGAGGCAGGCCAGGACGAGATACAGAATGCCGCCCTCCTGGCCGACGTGCACGGGGACATCGCGAGGATGCCGATGGGATACAGGACGCGCATCGGCGATTCAGGCATCGCCCTGTCCGGCGGCCAGGTGCAACGAATCATTCTGGCGAGGGCCTTGTTCCGCAAACCGCGAATCCTCCTGCTCGACGAGGCGACGAGCCATCTGGATGTCGAAAGCGAACGCAGGGTGAGTGCGCATATCAGGATGCTCAGCTCGATACGGATCCTGATCGCGCACCGCCCGGAAACAATACGTTCTTGCGACCGCGAGGTCCGGCTCGCGAATGCGCACGGGGCAACAACCTCACCCAAGGAAGAAGTGCAATGTCAGTGACGATCATCACCGGGGCGGGCGATGTACATGCCCGGGCCGTGGAGTGGGCGCTTCACCGCCGCGGAATGCACACCGAAATCCTGATGTACGGCGATTATCCGCAACTGCTGCGCGCGAGCGAGTATCGCGGACGCAAGCGCTCCTGGGAGCAGTTGAACCACTCGATGCTCGGCAGCTATTCGCGCGAAATTGGCTCGCTCTGGAGACGGAGGCTGTGCAGCCCGATGCCCAGCGGCGACCTCCATCCCGCGGATTCGATCATCGCGCGCAGGGAGAGTGAATGCGTGCTCGAGTCACTGGAACTCCTGCTCGACCATCGGGCAAGCCTGAGCGCCAATTCTTTCGAGGCGCACGCCAAGGCAAGGCAGAAGCCGCTGCAATTGAGGCTGGCGCACGAAGCGGGTTTCTCGATCCCCGAGACTCTCATCAGCAACGATCCCGAGGAGATCAGGAAGTTCGCCCAGGACCATGACGGCCGGGTCGTCATCAAGTCGTTTACCTCTCCCACCTGGAAAGGAGAGGATCGCTCCTACTTCACGTTCACCAAGGAAGTGCCGGCAGGGTTGCTTCATGACGATGCAGCCCTCGCGGCATCGCCCGCCATCTACCAAGGCAGGATCGCCAAGAACTTCGAAGTCAGGGCCTTCTTCGCTGGAAGGGCGTGCCTTGCGGCGAAGCTGAACTCCCAGACGGTGCCGAAAGGGGTCGACGACTGGCGGCGCGCGGGATCCGACAATCTTTCCGTGGAACCGCATTGTCTGCCGAGCGGCATATATGACCGCTGCCTGGACTTGATGTCGAGGCTCGGCATCGTCACCGGGTCTTTCGATTTCGCCGTGGATATGGCCGGCAACTACGTGTTCTTCGAAGTCAACGAACAAGGGCAGTTCCTGTGGCTTGAACAGAGGTGCCCGGCGATTCCCGCGCTCGAGGTATTCACCGACTTCCTCATCTCGTCCGACCCGCAATTCCAACCCGGCCCCCGCCGGTCGGACATCAGCTTCGGTGCATTCGAAACCGCGGGAGCCTGGCCCGGGATCAAGGAGGCCGAGCAAAGGAACCATTTGATCGTTGCGATGCGGGCTCCATACGAGGAATGAACGGGTGATGGCTTCCCTTCGAAACCTGCTGTTGACCTGCGCCGCCACGCTGCTGCTGACGACCTGGCACGCCGGAGTGGCCGGCGAGGCACCAGCCGATGCCCGGAAGGTAATAGTGTTTGGCGAGCTGCATGGCACCGTCGAGATGCCCGAATACTTCGAGCAGCAGGTGATGGAGCTCGCGGCAACGAGCGAACGGCCCCTTCTGATCGGCCTCGAAGTGCCGCAGCGGGCGCTGGAGGACGCGAAAAAGGAAGCAGCGAACTGCCTTCACCAGCACGGGTGCGGCCAAGGCTTGTACAAGTCCCCGTTCTGGGCGCAGTCGCGCGACGGGCGTTCGAGCAAAGCGTACTTCGCCCTGATCGCAGCCCTCCATGAGATGGAACTCGCCAACGAGGTACGCGTGGTCAGCATTGACAGGAGGAAGAACGGCCGCGAGCCATTCGGAGAGATCGCGGCGGACTCGCTGACGCAGGCCATGGCGGGTTCCACAGTGCTGGTCCTCACGGGAAACGGACATGCCCGCCTTGACGGCTCCGCCAACAGCGTCGCGAGCGCGCTGCAGGATCGCCACATCCCGGTGGCGTCCCTGATTCTCCAAGGGACAGGCGGGTCAGCATGGGCATGCAGCGGCGGAAGCTGCGGAGTAATGGATGTCCCTGGCAACGAATGCAACCCGGCGATTCGACCGACGACGAGGACCGGTCAGGAGCAATTCGTTTGTCTAGGCCGGCTGACAGCATCGCCGCCGCTTGTCGATTACGAGGCGTTCAACCGTGATGGTGCGGAACACCATCGATCGCAAGGAGAGTAGTCAGCATGGATAAGGTTCGCATCGCGGTACGGCAAGCAGCTACCGAGCTCGGGATGAAAGACATGGAGGCCGTTACCGGCGGATTGAAGGCCGTCGGCACGATCATGAATACCCCCTACCAGTGTCGCCAGGATGTTTCCACCGATTGCTGGATTGAAGGTGGCACCTGGGTCGCCAACGACGACGCCAGCTGAGCCAGTCGAACGCAATGCCCCGACGTTTCGGGGCATTGCCTTTTCCCGCCTCGCGAAAATTTCCGGGCGCTCGAAGCGCCGCGAGGCCTTCCCCCCGGGGACACCCTGCGGTCGAGCCGGGACCCGCGGCCGGTTCCCGCTGGCGATGCCGTACAACCGGCACGCCCCGCCTGTTCTGGAGGTCGCCAGGACGCGGCGCTTCCCGGCCCCTTTCCTCCATTCCTCCACCCGGCGAGGCGCTAGGGGCGCCGCGCCAGGGCGGCCTCGTCGCGCGCCTTCGGCATCAGGTCCTGCTTGCTCACGCCCAGCCACATCAACAGCGGGCAGGCGACGAAGATCGAGGACAGGGTGCCGACCACGATGCCGATCATCATCGACTCGGCCATGCCGCGGAGCGAGCCGCCACCGTACAGGTACAGCGCGAGCACGGTCAGGAAGGCGACGAACGACGTGATGACGGTACGCGACAGGGTCTGGTTGACCGAGGCATTGAGGATCTCGCGCGCGGGCGCACGCATTCCGCGGAAGTTCTCGCGGACGCGGTCGAATACCACGATGGTGTCGTTGATGGAGAAGCCCATCACGCCCATGATGCCCGCCAGCACCGTCAGGTCGAATTCGTGTCCGCTGACGGCGAACCAGCCCGCGCACACCACCACGTCGTGCATGGTCGCGAGGATCGCCGCCACCGCGAACTTCCACTCGAACCGGAACGAGATGTAGGCGAGGAATCCGATCACCACGAACAGCATCGCGTAGACGCCGTTCGTCGCCAGTTCCTTGCCGACCTGCGGGCTGATCTCGGCGCTGCTGCGCTTCTCGGCCCTGTTGCCCGGCAGCGACGCCGCGCGCGCGACCTCGTCGCCGACGCTCTCCGGGTTGTTGCCCGAGGCCTTGTCGGCCTGCAGGCGCACCAGCAGGTCGGTGCCGCTGCCGTAGGTCTGCACCACCGCGCTGTCGAAGCCGGCGCGCTCCAGGCTCGCGCGCACGTCGTCCACGTCGGGCGCCTGCTGGTAGCGCAGCTCGATGCCGACGCCGCCGGTGAAGTCCAGGGCGAAGTTGAATCCCTGCGCGGCCATCGCGCCGATCGACACGACCAGCAGCAGGATCGACAGGCCGGTCGACACCCAGCGCAGGCGCATGAAGTCGAACTTGCTGTCGTGCGGGAACACGTTGAACTGCATGGATGCGTGCTCCTTGGATCAGATGGCGACGGACTTCAGCTTGCGCCGGTGCCCGTAGATCAGGGTGGCGATGCCGCGCGAGACGGACACCGCGGTGTACATCGAGGTCACGATGCCCGCGATCAGCGAGACCGCGAAGCCCTTGACCGGGCCGGTGCCGAAGGCGAACAGCGCGAAGCCGGCGAGCATGGCGGTGAGGTTGGCGTCGGCGATGGTGCCGGACGCCTTCTCGTAACCCGCCGCGATCGCCGCCTGCGGCGGCATGCCGGCGCGCAACTCCTCGCGTATGCGCTCGTTGATCAGCACGTTGGCGTCCACCGACATGCCGACGGTGAGCGCGATGCCGGCGAGGCCGGGCAAGGTCAGCGTGGCGCCGAGGAAGGACATCACCGCCACCACCATCAGCAGGTTGATCAGCAGCGCCAGGCAGGTGATCAGGCCGAACATCCGGTAGTAGACCAGGAAGAACACCAGCGCGAAGCCGAACGAGTACAGCACCGCGGTCAGGCCGCGCTCCACGTTCTCCTTGCCGAGGCTGGGTCCGACCACGCGCTGTTCGACGAAGTCCATCGGCGCGGCCAGGGCGCCGGCGCGCAGCAGCAGGGCGAGGTCGGCGGCGACCTTGGGGCTTTCGAGGCCGGTCGTCTGGAACTCCTTGCCGAACACGCTCTGCACGGTCGCGACCGAGATCACCTGCTCGCTGGTGCGGGTGGTGCGCACTTCCTTGCCGTCCGGGCCGGTGTGCACCTCCGGCACGCGTTCGACATAGACCACCGCCATCGGCTTGCCGACGTTCTGGCTGGTGAAATCGAACATGCGGTCGCCGCCAATGCCGTTCAGGCGCACCGACACCATCGGCGTGCCGCTCTGCGAGTCGTAGCCCGAGCGCGCGTCGACCAGCTGGTCGCCGGTGGCGATCACCCGCTTGTTGAGCAGGATCGGGATCGGCTTGCCATCGGGGCCGAGTTCCTTGCGGTAGTACACGCGCGCGCCTGGCGGCACGTTGCCGGAGCTGATCGCGTCGTAGGCGTTGCCGTCGACCACCGCGCGGTACTCGAGGGTCGCGGTCGCGCCGAGGATGCGCTTGGCCTGGGCGGTGTCCTGCACGCCCGGCAACTCGACCACGACGCGGTCGGCGCCCTGGCGCTGGATGATCGGCTCGGCGACGCCGAGTTCGTTGATGCGGTTGCGCAGGGTGCCGATGTTCTGCTCGACCGCGTCGGTGATGATCTGCGACAACTCCTGCTCGGGCACGCGCAGGGTGATCGTGTTGCCCTGGCTGTCCGCGCGCAGGGTCGGCATGCTCTGCGCGATCAGCCCCTGCGCGGCGCCCACGTCGGCGCCCGCGGCCAGGCTGACGCGCAGGCTGTTGTCGGGCAGGCGCTCGACCGATTCGTAGCGGATGCGCTTGTCGCGCAACAGCACGCGCAGGTCGTCGGCGTAGGCATCGAGGCGCTTGTCCAGCGCCGCCTTGCGGTCCACCTCCATCAGGAAGTGCACGCCGCCCTGCAGGTCGAGGCCGAGCAGCATCCGTCGGGCGCCGATCGCGTCCAGCCAGCCGGGCACGGTGGACGCGAGGTTGAGCGCGACCACGTAGCCGCTGCCGAGTCCGGCGTTGAGCACGTCGGCGGCCTTGGTCTGCACGTCCACGCTGTCGAGCCGGACCAGCAGGTTGCCGGTCTCGTCGACCTCGACCTGCTTCGGCACGATCCCGGCCTGCTTCAGCTCAGCCGTGACCCGCTGCCGCAGCGCCTCGTCGATGGTCGAACCGCGGTTGGCGGTGATCTGCACCGACGGGTCCTGCGGGAAGATGTTCGGCAGGGCGTACAGCGTGCTGAGCGCCAGCACCAGCACGATCACCAGGTATTTGAAGCGGCCGTATTCGAGCATCGCAAAGCCTCGCGCGCGACCCGCTTGCCGGGCCGGCGCCGTTCAGACGGGAAAATGCCGGCTCAGGCCGACTTGAGGGTGCCCTTGGGCAGGACGTTGGCGATCGCGCCCTTCTGGATCCGCACGCGCACGTTGTCGGCGATCTCCACGGTCACGAAATGCTCGCCGAGCTCGCGCACCACCCCGGCCATGCCGCCGTTGGTGATCACCTCGTCGCCGTTGCCGAGCTTGTCGAGCATGGCGCGGTGTTCCTTCTGCCGCTTCATCTGCGGGCGGATCATCAGGAAGTACATCACGCCGATCAGCACGATCGGGAACAGCAGGCCACCGAGGCCGCCACCGAACAGCCCGCCCGGCGCCGGCTGGCCGGCGGCCTGGGCGAAGGCGGGGGAAACGAGCAGGTCGAGCAGGTTCATCGTCATGTTCCAGGCGAGTTAACGCGCGATTATGCCACGGAGGCCGGCCGGCCCCGGGACGCGGGGCCGATCCGTCCGCCTTCAGCCGCCCCCGGGGACGGCCGCGGCGCGGCGCGAAGCGTGGAATGACTCGCGGAACGCCCCGAAGGTTCCCTGCCCGATCGCCTCCCGCATGTCGGCCATCAGTTTCTCGTAGTACCAGAGGTTGTGCAGGGTGCCCAGGATCGGGCCCAGCATCTCGTTGCAGCGGTCCAGGTGGCGCAGGTAGGCGCGGCTGTAGCCGCCGGCGCAGGCCGGACAGCCGCAGCCCTCCTCGATCGGCCGGGTGTCCCTCTCATGCTTCGCGTTGCGGATCCGCACGGTCCCGGTCGAGGTGAAGTAGTGGCCGTTGCGCGCGTTGCGGGTGGGCATCACGCAATCGAACATGTCCACCCCGCGCGCGACCGCCTCGACCAGGTCCTCCGGGCGGCCGACGCCCATCAGGTAGTGCGGCCGGTCCGGCGGGAGCTGCGGCACGGTGTGTTCGAGCATGGCGTTGCGCTCGGCCTCGGTCTCGCCGACGGCGAGGCCGCCGATCGCGTAGCCGTCGAAGCCGATCGCCTTCAGGCCGTCCGCCGACAGCGTGCGCAGGTCGCGATGCACGCCGCCCTGGACGATGCCGAACAGCGCGGCGTCGTTGCCCTCGTGGGCGCGCTTGCTGCGCTCGGCCCAGCGCAACGACAGCTCCATCGAGCGACGCACGACGTCGGCGCCGACCGGCGCGCCGTCCACGTGCACCGGCGGGCACTCGTCGAAGATCATCACCACGTCCGAGTCGAGCACGCGCTGGATGCGCATGGATTCCTCGGGGCCGAGGAACACGGTCGAGCCGTCGGTCGGCGCCTGGAAGGTGACGCCCTGCTCGGTGATCCTGCGGCGGTGCGCCAGCGAGAAGACCTGGAAGCCGCCCGAATCGGTCAGGATCGGCCCGTTCCAGCGGGCGAAGCCGTGCAGGCCGCCGTGCGCCTCGATCACCTCCAGCCCGGGCCGCAGGGACAGGTGGAAGGTGTTGCCGAGGATCATCTCCGCGCCGAGCGCGCGCAGCTGCCCGGGCAGCATGCCCTTGACCGAACCGTAGGTGCCGACCGGCATGAACGCCGGCGTCTCCACCGTGCCGCGCGGGAAGGTCAGCCGGCCGCGGCGCGCCGCGCCGTCGGTGGCCAGCAGTTCGAACGCCATCCGGCTCATGGCCGCGCCCCCGCCTCCGGCCACAGCAGCATCGCGTCGCCGTAGGAGAAGAAGCGATAGCGTTCGCGCACCGCGTGCTCGTAGGCGGCGAACACCCGCGCCTTGCCGGCGAACGCCGACACCAGCATCAGCAGGGTGCTTTCCGGCAGGTGGAAGTTGGTCAGCAGCGCGTCCACGCTGCGGATCCGGTAGCCGGGGTAGATGAAGATCGCGGTGTCGCCGGCGAATGGGTGCAGCTCGCCGTCGCGCATGGCCGATTCGAGCGCGCGTACCACGGTCGTGCCGACCGCGACCACCCGTCCGCCGCGCGCGCGTGTCTCGCGCACCTGGTGCACCAGCGCGGCGCCGACGTTGAGCCACTCGCTGTGCATGCGGTGCTCGCGGATGTCGTCCACCCGCACCGGCTGGAAGGTGCCGGCGCCGACGTGCAGGGTGACGTGGCCGAGCTGCACGCCGCGCGCGCGCAGCGCCTCCAGCAGCGGCTCGTCGAAGTGCAGGCCGGCGGTCGGCGCGGCCACCGCGCCTTCCTCGCGCGCGAACACGGTCTGGTAGCGCGCCGCGTCGGCGGCGTCGGGCGCGCGCTGGATGTAGGGCGGCAGCGGCAGCTGGCCGGCCTGCTGCAGCCAGTCGTGGAAATCGCCCGGGACGTGGAAGCGCAGCCGCCAGAAGCCGCCGTCGCGCTCGACCACCTCGGCTTCGCCACCGGCGTCGAGCGCGATCCGGCTGCCCGGCCGCGGCGGCTTGCTCACGCCGAGCTGGGCGCGCGCCTCGCCGCCGCCCGCCAGGCGCTCGATCAGGATCTCGACCCGGCCGCCGCTGGCCTTGTGCCCGTACAACCGCGCCGGGATCACCCGGGTGTCGTTGAACACCAGCAGGTCGCCCGGCTGCAGCAGGTCCGGCAGGTCGCGCACGCCGCGGTCGGCGAACGGCGCCGGCGCCGGCGGCACCACCAGCAGCCGG
>Ga0268362_100171_pt1 | contig 11868 bp, 8 predicted proteins | sample MetcocultureR2M_FD_197214 | JGI IMG/M metagenome (GOLD analysis project Ga0268362, IMG submission 197214) | Soil microbial communities from Anza Borrego Desert, Southern California, United States - Methanotrophic co-culture R2-M | ecosystem: Environmental > Terrestrial > Soil > Desert | place... | reverse complement strand
CGCAATAGCAATCCACGTGATCCCCCAAGCAGCTGTGGTCTTCCATCTCCAGGTTCCACGGCGCCCAAATTTTCGAGGAGGGATACACATAAACCCCTTTGCCGATACGAGCTCCGAATAGTCTCAACAACATCCGCCGCCAGCCGTGGAATGTCCTCGGACTGGGGCGGTACAACAACAGCCACAGCCACCCCCATATCGCTCGCAAGACGCGGTTTCCCAATGGATGCGGGCTGCCAGAACGGTGGGAAAGCTTCGCGAATCTGGACATAGGCTGTGACTGAATAAAGAGCTGTATCAGGAGTAATTCTCGATGGTCGCACCGTCATCCAAGACCGCCCGAACTGCGTCGAGAAAACCTTTAACGCTATGCTGGACACCCATCTCCTCCGCGATGCGCAGAGATCGCTCTTCCATGCGACGCCTGAGGTTGGAATCAGCGATAACGGTGCTGATTGCATTCGCCAGGGATTGAACGTTCCCGCTGGGATAGACAATGGCATTTTCATTTGGCCGTGCGGCGTCGCTTTCTCCGACACAACCGATCTGGTCGCTTACGATCAGCGGCAATCCCACACAAATGGCCTCGCGGGCCGAAAGACCATAAGGTTCGCGATCCGAGGGAAAAACCAATACATCGGACATCGCATAGATTGAGGGCAGCAGGTCTACGTTGATGAACCCACCGAATATCGCCGGCAGATTTTCACGACTAGCATAGGTTTCCAACTCGGAGCGTAACGCCCCGTCTCCCGCAAAGAAAGCCACAACCTCTCTGCTTTCTGATGGTTGCCCACGCAAAAGCAGCAAGGCATCCAACAAATCCCTAGGCCGTTTCCAAGGTACAAGCTTTGCCACGAGCAATAACACTAAGGCGTCCCGCGCTATTCCATATTTGTCTCGCAAGAATTCCCGAATCTCGAATCTCCGATTCCATGCCTTTGAAAACGAACCTTCATCCACCGTAAACGGACAGCGGTGAAACTTTTCCGATGAAACGCCATAATGCCGGTAATAAGCCTCATTGTTATCACCGGTAGAGAGCACTCTGTCGAATTGACTCATCAGAAGAGTAATAGCTGGACGTTTTATCAAGCTCTTGATTCTCCCCCGTTGAAACAATAAAGAGCTATCCGACCATAGTAAAACAGGTATCCGCTTCCATCGGCACCAAACTAAAGCGCGCAACAAGGTCAACTGAGCATATCCGTGAAGCTGTACCACCTGAGGCTTAAATGCCGCTAGCGCCTGAGTAATGCTAGGATTATTCACCGCCCACAATCCGGTCTCCCTAATACCGTTGGCTTCAGGCAAAAACTCGTGAGCATAACCCTCAAGCAAATCGGTATTCCAGCGGATTTCCACACCCATCTGCCGATCAAAATAGCTCTTTGCACCGATATTTGACGCGAAGAACACCTTGAGCTCAAATTCGGGCACGGCAGCGAGTGCTCGGTATAAATGAACATGGTGCTGGATGGGATGAGAAACGACTATCGCAACACGAATTTTATTCTTCGTTGTGTTTCCCGGTTCGAATGACGTTTTATTAACTACTTCAGCGACTGTCATTCTTTTGATCTCGACAACACAAAAACAGCTCTTTTACCAAAAACCCACGATCCGTGATTTAGATACGGCCTCTCGAAAAAAAACCAAAATGCAGCCGCCACTATTACATGTACTACAATTTGGCTGCCAATCAAAACGAAATACGGAGTTTCCGCAGGTAGTATTCGGTCGGTAAATGCTAAAACAATGTTAAGGTTGAACTGGTGAACGAGATAAAGGCTGTATGAAATCAGACCAATGCTTCCAAGAATAAAGCTCGCACGGGAACTCCTATACCAGTTTTCAAACCGGTGTAATGCAATCAACAGTAGTCCAAACCCTGAGGCGAACATCAGATCGTCATACCGAGTTGCCTCCCAATCTCGTTCAGACCCGAGAGTAACCATCATCGCAACAATCCAACCCATGGCAAGAAACAGATCGATGCTCCATCGCATGGGGTTGCCTTTCAGTCGGGATAACCTGTAGTACACAAGACACCCAACTCCAAACATGGCGAAATATTCCAAAAATAAGCCGTACGATAAGTGATCTATAAATAGATTGAATACAACACTTAATGCGACGCATATCCAGACAAGCCTAAACATGTCTCTCGCTCCATTCTTCCTCTGCACATATGTAGCTATAAAAAGAGGAAGACCCATTAGCAAATAAAATTGCTCTTCATAACAAAGAGACCAATGAGCAGTTACAAAAAGACTGGGATTATCAATTGGATTTGTAGCCGGAGAAAAAACTAATGTCAACCACTGCGTGAGTGTAGCCGATTGGATAAAGTCGATTACCGGTCTGTTTAGATCGTTAATACCCGTCGTAACTAGTTTTATAATTCGAGTGCTGATATAAAATAGCAACGAAGCCAAATATGGCGGATAAATACGATTGATCCGCCGTCTCATGTAACTCCCAAAAGACATTCCGTTACGCAGCGCCGCCTCGGCACTCGCGGTAATGCAATAGCCACTAATCACAAAGAAGCACATGACGGCAGGGCCGCCTACCGGCACATGTGATACATGATGAAACACTACAGCAAGCGCAGCCACTCCCCGCCACCCATCTAGCATCGCATACCGCTCATGTACTCTATTCGCCATCTATAAACCTTAAAAGCAACAACTAGGACGGACTAACTTCACGACATGCATTAACTACGCAGGACTACCAAGGCAACGCGATTACAAAAGCGACTCGTTAATCGCTCCACAGCCAAAAATATGTTTGCTAGCGCCAAAGTAAATATAATGGAGATTGCTATAATAACGAAAATAAAAGAGTTTGTTAGAGTATGGTTAGCATATGACCATACTATCAAATACGAGGTTACCGATATTATTACAGCAAATTGGCATAGATAGACTGGAAACGAAATCGCCCCTAGAGCCCTCGAAATTCTCGATACAAAAATGCTTTGCAAAAAGTTATTACAATAAATAACGTAGAGCACGATAGCTCCCATAATAGTATTGAACCATAAATGTCCTCCACTTATTCGATTCGAAAGTCCGCCCAAAACCAATATCCCCATAACAATGACAGCAGCGCCGACCGGATTGGCAACGAATCGTTTCGAGCGAAAAAAATGGCCAATACTCCTTAAATAACATAGTAATACGCCGCACATAAATGATGCATAATGCAGATCGAAAACATAGAACATTCCAATCATGGCACAAAGAACGACAATAGGATGCCTTAACTGTTCATACATCTGGAGATACAAAAAAACAACCAATGATCCAACCAACTCGATCGACATCGTCCACAAAAATGGATTATATGAATTCGCAATAGAGTGCTTTGTGAATACCCAGACATAAGAGTAATATAGCATCCTTAATGGATCAGCCTTAAATGGCAACATTCTCCCCAACCAATCCTCTCGGTTTACAATATATGCCGCTTTCGCCGAGTAATTAAGATTCATTTCCATTAATAGATAAACCGTGAAACAGGAGAAAAAAATGGGGATAGCGAGTCGAAAATAACGTTTTACGATTTGTCGGCCAATTACACTTCTCTGGCGCGAACTAAAAAATGACGCGGAGAGAGCATCCCCAGATAGTATAAAAAATATCGTGACTGCTAACGGGGCATTAAAAATCATTTCACATACACCCTGTTTAAAAGCAGGATATATCGTACCAAACGTTTCCGAGAATAGATGAAATAACAGGACTATGAATGCCGCCCACCCCCTAATCCCATCTATTACTTCAAACCTCGTGCTTGATGCATTCAACGTTTCCTTCCCGTGATTCATACCATTTTCTCATACACCTGATTGCGTTACCCGGCGACTCCTCATAATAAAATGAAGAACCAGAATTAATACTGTCGACCGAAGGAAAAGTGCATATTGCTGAGCTATCCCCGTTTCAGACTTTATGACTAGAAGATAAGCTGCGCTTGCGAGTATCAAGACACGCGTGACAGTTAAAGTATTCTGTAAACTACTGATAACACCAATCACACCAAGGCTAGCTCCAATCAGAAACATGCCTAGCATCACACCCAACCACGAATAGTTCCAATACAATTCGCCAAGGAATGATGTCGATATATAGGTATCTGGATTTAAAGAGAGATGCAGTTCCCTGTTGAATAACTGCCCCACCGGTATGTGCGGCTTATCCGGCATAATCAACCTTGGTATAAAAACGAGTGGCAACTCCACCAACGTATGCCCGTCCTGATATGGCACATCTTTCCCGACCCGAGAAACTATCAACTCCACTATAGATTTAAAGTCAACACGACCAACCGTAGCTCGTATACCCGATATAACGTCGTTGGTTTTTTGATTGGCTGTTAACGCCTTATTAAACAGGCTGGAGAAATCGCCAATACCTTGAGCAGCAGATAAATGCCGTTCTCCAAGTGTTGCCCTATAGGCATACGATAGAGGGACGTAGAAAATAACGAGTGAAATTCCGATGATTGCCCAACGTTGGGGAATCTTACCGTCGTGAAGCCACTTGGTTGTGATGAATATCAATATAAAAAAAAATCCAATCTCCTTGGAGTTGAGCATCAAGCCCATCGGAACCTTCATTGCAGCGATGCTCAATATCAGAACCAGCAGAATTCTACTTTTGGAAACTAAATAAGCATGTGACAACAATACTGCTCCCGGCAGCTCTAACATACGCGCCAATACTAGCAAACTATCCTTGGTCGCACCTTGACTTACGTATTTTTCCCATCGTCCCGATGTCAACAATATGTCCCATGTCGACCAAAGGGATAGCCCGACGCAAATTAAACCAAACCACACCAATTCGCGTAACCGCCAATCCGTTATTAACCATTTATCGGCACGTCTACGAAAAACTGCTACGCCAACGACGTAGCCGATAAGCCAGAAACTAAGCCCAGCCAAAATGGCAAGTTCGGCGTCTGTCAGCATCGAAGCCGATGGTGCTTTCCATCGACCAGGTAAGTCGATCAGGTATGACAGAAAATCGCTCGCACCAAAGAATAAAAAGAAGACGGGACCCGCCATGACTGAGATCATGAGCGGGCCTTTCTTTTGGTCTATAAAAAACATGGGGAACGAAAGCAACGCGAAAAGCAATACAAGGTAAGGTGCGGGGTCGTGTCCTGTAGGTGTGTTGGCGAAATCGATAATGAAAAGAATCAGAAGAAATAAGACATTCGTTCCACCATAAAACATTAAACGCGACAAAAACCCGCGTCTTTTTTCTGGGACAACTCCTTTTGAAGCATGATTGCCACGGAGGTACGAGTGTGGACCTACTGCAATAGTCATTATTGGATTAGCAAAAAATCGGAGATTTAGTTATTGTCAATAGACCCGAAATCAAGCGCTCACGATATTGAAAGACAGGCCTCAGCATGTCATTCCTCTATCTAATAAAAACTTCGATGACAGAGAACCCATCCTCTTTCAATCGTCACTCGCATACTCCGGATGACACAGATGATGCGGTAATTTTTTGGGTATTACTGCCTTTGTCCTTCACACGCAACTGGCTTGCAACGTTGGTGCATGTATTGGAGTACAGCGAGGTATTCCAAACCGTTGCTGCATTTGTGAGCAAACCAACACGGCCGAGTTGTCCACCGACACAAGTTTTTATCGGTGCGGCCCCAACTACGTCCTTGATGACGTTGTGGTGAACTAGCGTGTTGTTAATGACCTTCCATTTGTTGGGTGTCGGACCATCCCACCAACTCGGTACCATGGATATCGCCCCACCGGCAAAGCCGTCCGCCTGAATCACGGTATTTCTCGCGATGGAAATCCCATACGCAGCTATTGGCGGCGTGGAAGCAGGTGTCGGCGAAGCCCCGTACGATGCCATGATTCCCGACCAGCTACAGTCCGAGTTCCAGTTGTATTCGTGATCGATGGTGTTGCCCCGGACTTCGAGGAAATATTGGAAAAAGGTCGATGCCTTACACTCCGGGCAGACGGAATCGACGGCACTATAGAAGGGATGCAAGGTAATACCGGAGGTGTCGTATTGGTGATTGCCTTCGATGACCGAGTCGGCGGCCTGAGCCCACATTCCGATCACGCCGCCGCCCTCTGGATCAGTCGGTTTACTTTTGCGATTGCTCTTGAGGCAAAGCGGTGAGCGATGGTCTACCCGATTGTCCACGGTGTAAACCTGCCAGAATTCCCGACCTACGGTTAACCGACTTCCCGCTTTAGGGACTACGTCCCAAGCCGGCGAGACAGTTAGCGTCACTCCCGCAGCATCGGTTTGATAGGAAACGATGCGGCGCACCTGCCCAAGGCCCCGTCCCTGAGCAATCTGTACCCAGTGTTCGTCGTAATAGCTTGAGGATGTCGGTTTCCCATTTTGCTGCTTGACCAGAGGACCGGGTACTCTGACGGTATCGGACGTCGCCGCCAGCACCTTCTGTGCCTTGGAAAAAGCAAAGGTGTTATGGTTGTTGTCGAATGCTATCGCTTCGCCGTCGCCGGTCTTATCGGCCGTACAGGTTGCCGTGTTCTGAGACACCAGTACATTCTCCTGGTTATTGCGCAGGTGCCAAAAGAAGGCGGCGCGCCAGCCTTTCGGATCGGTCGCCGGGTTGTATAAAAACTTGGTCGAGGCTCCATCCGCCGTATTGCCGCTGAAATCGAGCCGCCTGGATGCACCGATCTGGCTGGCAATGGTTCCCTGCCTGATCGAAACGTCCATATAGCTGCCGGGTTTGAACGTATTGAACGCGACGACAGAATCGTCCATGTGGAATTTTTCGTTCACATTGTTCGAGTCTCCATCTATGAATAACGCGGTATCGTAAGCACCGAACTCGTTGTAGGTGACGAAAAGGCGCTCGACCGACAGCCCGCCATTAACCACAGCGCGAAACGGTTTATCGAAAACATTTCTCGTAATCACGACGTCCTTGACTGCTTTCGGCTCCTTTTCATCATTTGCCGTGTACCAGATTTTGCCCAACTGCAAGATGGAAGCCCGGCGAGCGGTCGACTTGTATTTCCGGGCATCCTTGAAGGTAATGCCCTGTACCGTATTGCGCCCCAGCAGGGTAAAAGTTGGAGACGGTCCCTGATGGTTGTCGTCCCATCCGGCACCACGAATCACGGTCGTTGCAGCGGCGCCTTCGCCGACTAGGTTCACACCCTCGGGGACAACAATGCCCGCCCTATATTGCGTAGCCGAACTATCGCTGAGGTTCCACACGCCTTTGCCAAACAGCACGGTGCCGCCGAGAGGCCCTTCTGCGGCATCCTTTATGGCATCGTAGACACAACGGGTGTCGTCTTTTCCATCGTTGGGAAAACATCCGTAGCGGTAAACCGGAAACTCGACCATTTCTTCCGGATCGGGCCGTACTGACAGCTTCTGCTTATCCAATCGAACCCAACTCACGCCGTCACGGCTGACCTCGACCGTGTAAACACCTGCCGGCAGGACGGCAGGCAAATCGACTCTAGCCACGTAGTGCTCGATCGCAGTGTCGGGATTGCCGTCGTCGGAAGCAGAAAGCGTGTAAGCCGGTTTCGACGGATCGACATTGACGAGTCTTACCTGCGTCAGTTTGCCGGGAACAGGCTGTAAATTCCGACCGACGACCTTCAGATAACGGGGCAGCGACGCCACCGAGTCGGTTTCATAGACGTACGCCGGACTGATCCAGAGTGGCCGGGCGTCGTTGATCAATACACCGTTGCTCCATTGCTGATCTCTACCCCGCACCCACAAGGCATAGGACCGGCCATTCTCTACGACCTTCGGCAGCTTGATGGTCAACGAGTCGGGAACATTGCCGTTGCTGATTACTGGCGCAATACCCGTGTTAGACGTCGAATTCGTCGGTACCGAGGATGGAGGGCGGAGTTCCCGAGTCGTATCGTCAACGGCCTCATACACCACGATATCGTCCGGAGCGAAGCCATAGCCGGGCAGAAGCAGAAGATCATCCGGTTCGGCCCGCACCGGACTTTGGTAGGCCGGCTGACTGTATAGCGTTGCGGAAATTGTCAGCTCAGGCATCGCCGCAAACAGCAACCCGACAAGAGCCGGAGCCCATGAACCAAATAGAGGCCGCGAAGGAGACGAACCGCCACGTTCAGTCGGTGCTTCTGAGGAAGATATGTTTCTCTTGCCCATTTCGCGCCTCAGGAAATTACGAAATCAGGTTTTGGCTCATCGGCGAGCAGCCATCCATAAACAGCGTCCATCATTCCGGCGATCTTCAGCCACCCAAAGTCCTCCTCGATCCACTGCCGTCCCTCGCTGCCCATTGAATGGAGTTCCTCGTCCGTAAGCCGCATGGCCGAGGCCAGCACTTGTTTCAACGCCTCCAGATCCGGCTGTATGCACCATCCGCAGCCGCGCTTGTCCAGTTCAGTCCAGGGAGTTTCCACAGTGGTAATGACCGGTGTCCCTTGCGCTAAGGCTTCGGCAATGGCGATCCCGAAGTTCTCGGAGAAGGTCGGCAATACGAATAGTCGGGCCGATGCTAAAAGTTGCTTTTTGTCCTGTCCCAAGACTTCGCCCAAAAATCGCAAGCGAGGTGCGCCACTTTCCCGCGCCAGCTGCACCATACTGTGGCCGTAGGACGAATCGATTTTCCCGGCGATAAGCAATTCCCATTCGCGATACTGATCCGCGATCGCGCACCAAGCCGGGATCAACAGGTGCAAGCCCTTTTTCTCATGAATGCGGCTGAGAAAAACGAGGCGTTTCCCCTCTTTGGGGATATCCGACACATCCGGAATATCAACGCCGTTGGGAATGATCGCCACCGGTTGCCGAAATCCCAGCCTTCTGACATCGTCCAGTTCTAACGGCGCAGTGACGTGAAAACAGTCGACCCGCATAAGCGCTGGCCTTTGCAAGCTATACCAAAAGGGCCTTTTCACGGCGGCTTTGTATGCCCAACTCCAGGGACTGAACATGCCGCGTGGACTCCAAACCAGCTTGACCGGAGGCCGTGCTCCGAGAAAGAGCGGAAACAGATTGGCGATACGCCAGACTCCGTGACCGTGCAGAATTCCCGGTTGGCGAATCATTTCCTCCTTGAAATACCGAACGGCCGCCCTTGGCGCCATCCCGACGCGGCACGCGGGACCGTCGAAGGTGCGTAGCAGCGCCTGATGCGGCCATTCTTTTGGATCTTTTCCGAGAGCCGCGACCGTAACATCGTGCCCTCGAAGTTGCAGATGATGCGCAAGCGCGCCAACCGAATAAGTCGGCCCGGCCGAAGGGTTATCGACGCTTTGCAAAACTTGGTGGATTTTCATTTCGAGACAGTCATCAAACGCCGATCATCTTGACCATCATTGCGAGTTTGTAGACTTTGGACGCCTTGCTCCGAACTGCTTGCACCCGCCACGATCATGTTCATGACCATCTGAAGGCCGAAGTAAATCGGCACGGCGATGGCGGCGCCCGGCATGCCCCAGAGGACGATGCCGTAATATGCAATCAGCAGTCCGGAGACGGCTGCGATGCTTCGAACAGCCAAAATACGTCCGGTAAAACCGTATGCGTAACAAACTTTCTCGAAAACGTTCGAAATGACGAGCAAGCTGTAACCGCCTGCAATCCAGGGTATGAGATTCGCACCTACCCAGTATTCCCGCGCCAGGAAAATTTCCACAATAAAATCCTTAAGAAGGAACGATAAAACGAAACCCGCCCCCGAGATGAGAATGATCAGGACGAGCCATCTCCTCAATATCTTGTGGGCATGATCATGATTGCCGGCAGCGACACTCTGGTAATAAACGGGACGAACTGATAAATCGAAGGTACCGGCCATCATCAAAAAAGGCCGGCTCAATAATCCATAGGTGGCGGCATAGACGCCCGCCTTATCCACGCCGAGCAATGCAGCCAGGATGTAGCGATCTCCGACGCCGCTCACCGAATCCATGATGGCCAACGGAGCCAGCGGCAGAGAATACCGTGCGACGGCATGGCGCAGCGTCGGACATACCGCCAATTTCGTTTTGCCGGTACTGATCCTGCCTTCCGGCTGCACCAGCAGGTAAATCAGAATCAGCGTCAAGCTCGTTGCTATCGCATAGCCGGCGAAAACCGATTCGACGCTCGATTCCCACAACAAGATCGCCGCGATAGCCAACAAAGGCCTGCCCCAAGCCTCGAAAATGGTTATCAGGGAATAGGCCCGTTGGCGCCGAGCTGCGTTCAGCAATACCGTTTCGAGGTTTCGAAACCCCTCCAAAACAAACAGTAACGCCATCAACACCACCACGCCGAGTGAACTCACCTTAAAATGATTGATGATCGGCCAACTCAACGCCAAAGTGGCTAGCACAATGAGGATTCGTCGCCACAGCATGCTCACCAAAGTTTTCCGAAAAAGAGCGAGCCTGGATTCGGCATACTCCGGATAGAGCCGAAGCGAAGCCTGCATAATCGGGTTTATCAGCGTGCCTTGCACGACCGTGAAAGCACCCAGCAGCAGCGTGATCGAGCCATAAGTTTCCGGTGGGGCAAATTCGGTCAAGGCCCGTACTCCCGCCAAAGCGCCCAAGGCCGACATCACCTGGGCCAGGGCCGCCCAACCGCCTTCCCTGATCAATCGGCTTCTCGATTCCATGCTTTTCATCTACTTATTGCCAGACAGTCTTCGAACGCCTGGTGAACACGCTGCCGATAGCTGGCATGTGAGAAATAATCCAGCTCCTCCGGAACCCTGCGAGGCTTCTGCAAGGCTTTCAAGATGCCCCGCATGATGTCCTCGGGATCGAGCGGGTCGACCAATTCTCCGAGGAGTCCTTCGCGGAGCGCTTCACGGCTTCCGTCCAGCTTGCTGGCGACAACGGGAATGCCACAGGCCATGGCTTCCAGCAGAACAATCCCGAAACCCTCTCCGCGACTCGGCATCACATAGGCATCGGCAAGCCGGTAGTGATCGGCTTTTTCCGATTCCGCGACCATTCCGCTGAACACGACACGGTCGGCTAGCCCCAGGGATTTGACTTTCCCTTCCAGGCGCATCCGGTCTTCGCCGTCGCCCGCAATCAGGTAGGCAATGTTCGGAATCTCCTTCGCCAGACGGGGCAGGACTTCGATAACTTCGTCGAAGCCTTTGTGCCGCTCGAATGACGGCAGACGGCCCAGGGTCAAGAGCACCGTCCGATCCTCCAAACCGTAACGGGCAAGCAGTTCCGTGTTTTTCGGGCCGGGCCGGAAGGCGCTCAAATCCACGCAGTTGGGCAGCACGACTCCCTTCGCTGGATCGATCCCGGACCATTCGGCAAAACGCTTTGAGGTCAATTCACTAACGGCGATAAAAGCCGACACATACCGAGCTAACCGGTTGGCCAATCGGCTACGGGTGGGCGTCCAGGCATCTATGCCGTGCACAATCAGCACCAGCGGACATTTCGCCAACTTGCTCAAGAGCCAGGCGATAGGCAGAAGGTGGATATGTCCGCACACTACCAAATCGAAGCGCCTGTCGCGTAGCATGTCTATTGCGATCGTACGCACGTAACGAAGGCGACCTCCGACGCCGCGAACTTCATAATCGAGGCCTGGGGGAAAACTTTCGGTAATCGGAAATTTCACCAGCCGAGGATAAGCGACCACTTTCGGAGCTTTTGGATGGCTGCACAATGCGCCAAGAAAATCCTTATTGAATCGGGAAATTCCCCCATGACCGCCGAACGCGTCGGTGACCAATACGAGAATTCTTGTTCTTGTCGCTTTTTCAGGATTTTGCATCGATTCACAAGTTCTGTTTGTAAGAAAAGAAGCCTTCCTTCGATTACCCTAACCCCTGCCCTCTCCCAGAGGATGTGGCCTTCTTTTC
>Ga0268362_100167_pt1 | contig 11884 bp, 14 predicted proteins | sample MetcocultureR2M_FD_197214 | JGI IMG/M metagenome (GOLD analysis project Ga0268362, IMG submission 197214) | Soil microbial communities from Anza Borrego Desert, Southern California, United States - Methanotrophic co-culture R2-M | ecosystem: Environmental > Terrestrial > Soil > Desert | place... | reverse complement strand
CAGACCACTCCTCGCGGAGTTGCCCTTGCCGTCGGCTAGTAGTTACATTGGCCCAAAGAATGGGCATTACAGGTACTCCTACAGGGGACTCTCACCCCATCAGTTCATGCCCATGTCGGGCGTACACTCGGCATTCCAGCCGACCGCTAACGCGGCGGCTGAATTTGTTCGTTAGGAGTCAAGGTGAGTCTCACGCGCTTTCACAAAGAAACTGCCGAGAACCTTGGCCTATTCAATGCCTCTACTCATGAAAATGACGTTCTGCGGGCGCAAGCCCGTGTAGGGCGGAATAGCGTACCCGCGTATTCCGCCGCATGGAGAACCTTCCATTCGGCGCATTACGCTGAAGCTAATGCGCCCTACGCGGGCTGGAATTTGCTCAAAGGGCATTTTTTCCGTGCCGTCGAGAAAAGCGAGCGCGTGTCGGAAAGTCGTGGCAAACGGCGGGAACGCGGTTTATGGCAACGCCGGTTTTGGGCGCATTTGATCACCGATCAGGTAACTTTAACAGCCACATGGATTGCATCCACTGGAACCCTGTCAAACATGGCTGGGCAAAGCGGATTACCGATTGGCCGTATTCGAGCTTTCACCACTTTGTGGAACGAGGTTTTTATCCAGCCACGTGGGGGCATTCAGGGGAATTCGAACTTGATGCAGGTGAATGACTCGAAAGATGCGGTCCGGCACCCTTCGGGCGGCTTTGCCGTGCACCAATTCGCTCGGAGCGAATTGGAACGTGCGAAGCACGGCCCGAAGGGCGAGTCTCATGGATGAGACGAGTAAATCGGCCTCGCCACGTTGCGCCTCGCCCTGCCGATTTGTCGTACCTCAGCGCATCCTATGAACTCCGTCGGCAAAGGATTGCCGACCTACGACTCGGTAAGGGATACCGGGATGAAAACGCTCAGGTGCGGCACTGTTTCTACAGCATTAAGGATGACGTGCCATGGCCAAGAAACGTTTCGGCAAATTACCGCCGCGCTACCTGTTCGCACTCAACCCGTACAAGGAAACGCGCTTCAGCCGTTGTCCGAAGTGCGAACGGTTGACTTATCCGAGAAAGTTTCCGCTGTTGATTGTTGTGCCTGGCCACGGACTTTTTGTTCTCGGCAAAACCTGTCGATACTGTCCGAAATGCGAGTTCATCATCGCCCACCAGGATGAGCTGGACAGCGTGTTGACAACGATGTTCCCGGAGCGCACTCGCGATGAAACCGGCAAGGAATACTTCGTGCTCGGCACGGTCCAGACGAGGGTATGGCGTAAAGCGCTGGATGACCCTTCGAGCTTTAAAAACCTGGAAGATATACGAGAGCACACGGCGGATATCAAGCGCTACATGGAGGTTAAATACGAACCGGGCGGGTGGGGCTTCGCCGGTAAGACAGAGACCTGATAGGGTAACCGGCGTTATTGCGGCCCAATCGACACTTCTGTCCCCATGCGGCGGAATAGCGTACTCGCGCATTTCGCCGCATGGGGATATCCCTTTCGGCGTATTACGCTGAGACTAATGCACCCTACGCGAGCCCCATAGGTGGGCTTCTGCGCGTTATCAAAAGAGGATGGAGCGCTCCGGTCGATCTGATATGATGGGGCCTCGGTTGACATGGAAAGTCGAGGTCATGTTCGATTTTTTCGTCAAATCAGGACTCAAGCGCATTCTGTTCCTGGCGTTATGCTGGTGGGCCTTGACGGAGGGGTCGTCGGCCTGGGCCTTCGGCGTGCCGGTCATTCTCATCGCGCTTGTTTCAAGCTTCCTCATCAATCCGTCCGGATACAGGCCCCTGTACGGTCTGCCCCGTTTTCTCGGTTTCTTTCTCTGGCACTCGCTGCTCGGCGGCATCGATGTCGCGCGGCGCGCCTTGCATCCGAAAATGCCTCTGGCGCCGGCATTCGTGGATTTTTCCCTGCGGCTGACAGACGAGGCGGCCTGCGTACTTCTCATCAACACCGTCAATTTGCTGCCGGGCACCCTGGTCGCCGAACTGGACGAGCAGCGGCTGCAGGTTCATGTCCTAGACAAGGGGCTGCCCATTCTCGAATCCCTGCGAACGGTGGAAGAACGGGTTGCGGCTCTGTTCGGCCTCTCCTTGAATCAAGCCGGGGATACGCCCCATGCCTGAACTGAACCTGGCGCTCGCTTTCTTTCTGCTCCTCAACATCGCCGCCGGATTGCTCCGGATCGTGCGCGGTCCTACCTCGGCCGATCGAATGCTGGCGGCACAGTTGTTCGGCACGACCGGCGTAGCGGTCTTGCTGTTGTTGGCGGAGGCGCAAAACTTGCCGGCGCTCCGCGATGTCGCCTTGACTTTCGTGCTGCTCGCGGTGCTTGCGACAGTGGCGTTCGTAAGGCGGTTTTCCGATCGCAGCGACGGGGATGACGAGTCGTGAACGAGATTGCGCTTCAATGGCTTTCTGCCTTCTCGCTGTTTCTTGGCGTTTCATTCTTTTTTGCGGGAACCGTCGGTCTATTGCGCTTTCCCGATACGTACACCCGAATTCATGCCCTCACCAAAGCCGATAATTTAGGGTTAGGCCTGGTCATTTTCGGTCTGATGCTGCAGACCGAATCCTGGGCGGTGATACTGAAACTCTTGCTGATCTGGCTGCTCGCGCTGCCGGCCAGCGCCACGACCTGTCATCTGCTCGCCCGCCATACCCTACGATCCGAACACCGGACCAGAGTCTCCACTTGGCAGGAACCACAGTGATGCTCGGCGAAATACTGGATTTTTCGTTGGCTGCAATCCTGATTTGGATTGCCTGGCGGACCGTGACAACCCCTGATCTGTTCAATGCGGTGGTGCTGTTCATCGCCTTCGGCCTTCTGATGACGCTGGCCTGGGTAAGGTTGCACGCTGCGGACATCGCCCTGGCCGAAACCGCCATCGGGACCGGGCTAACCGGAGCCCTGATGCTCGACGCCGTGGCGCACATCACCGGTAAACGCGGACGCCGGCGTGCGGGAAGGAACCCATCATGAGCGCGGTGTACGGACCGATCCGACAGATCGCCGCCGCGCTCGCTTGGATCTTGGGCATCGGCCTTAGCGCCGCGATAGTCGCGCTTTCCCGCCCGGACTTCGGCTTGGCGGAACTCGTCGAAGCGCATCTGGAGGAAAGCGGCGTCCGACACCCGGTAACGGCCGTGCTGCTGAATTATCGCGGCTACGACACTCTTCTGGAGATTGCCGTGCTGTTGTTGGCCGTGCTGGGAATCCTGGCATTCCGGCCTCCAGGCCCCGCCTCCATACCCGACGCCGCGCCCGATTCGAGCCCCGTGCTCGCGGCTCTGAGTCGCTTGATAGTTCCGCTCATCGTTCTCGCTGCGGGATATCTGTTATGGGCGGGCGCGCACCGGCCGGGTGGAGCATTCCAAGCGGGGGCTGTGCTCGCGGGGGGCGGCGTTCTGCTGCGCCTGACCGGCACGATTCCAAGCTTCGAGTCGCCGAATGCATGGTTGCGTGTAAGCCTCGTTGTGGGCCTCGGGGTATTTCTTGCGGTTGCCGCTCTGCCGCTGTTCGAGGGTTCGAGGCTGTTGGAATACCGAACGGCGGAAGCTGCGATGGTTATCCTGGTGGTGGAATCGGCGCTGACCGTGTCGATCGCGGCGATTCTCGCAACCGCTTTCATCGGCGCGGCACCTCCCCGCATTCGATGCATGTCACCGTCCCGACCGGCACACTCGGCGGAGGGCGAAAGAGCGGGACAGTCATGATCGGCGGCGGGCTGATCTATGCCATGGCCGGCGTGGTTCTGTTCGCCCTCGGCTTTTACGGCTTCATCGTCCATGCTCATCTGGTACGGAGACTGATCGCATTCAACATCATGGGCAGCGGCGTGTTCCTGGTCCTCGTGGGGCTGCCGCAGCGAGTCGCCGGAACGCCGCCGGACCGGGTTTCGGAAGCCCTGGTACTCACCGGAATCGTCGTCGCGGTCAGCGCTACCGCTTTTGGGCTGGCGCTGGTCCGGCGTCTTTACGACTTGACCGGAGAAACTCGCCTGCCGAACGATCCTCGGCCCGAGCCATGACCGGCATCTCGTCCGCCGCGCCATGGATACCCTTGCTGATTCTGCTTCCTCTGATGGCCGGAGCTCTTTCCTTCCTGTTCGGACCGCGCGGCCACCGAAGCCTGCTGGCGGCAACGATGACCGGCATTTGGTTCTCGCTGATACGGCTCATTCTCGATTTCGAAAATGCGGGTCTCCAGCACTATCCGATCGGAGGCTGGGGAGCACCTCTCGGGATCGATCTTCGAGCAGACGGATTGAGCCTCGCGATGTTGGGCATGACGGCAACAGTAGGAAGTTTCATCAGCCTCTATGCTCTGGGTTATTTTGCCGGCGACGAAAACCGCGGCATCCGGTTCTGGCCGCTTTGGTGGCTTTTGTGGGGGGCGCTCAACGCCGTTTTTCTCTCGGCCGATCTCTTCAATTTGTACGTAACCCTCGAACTGTTGAGTCTAAGCGCCGTCGGTCTGGTCGTGCTCGCGGGCGATCGAGACTCGCTCGCGGCCGGGCTCCGTTATCTCCTGGCAGCGCTGGCGGGCTCTCTGGCGTATCTCATGGGCGTAGCCCTACTGTACGGCGCCTACGGCACCTTGTCACTGGAGCGGATGGCGGGATTGTTCCGCCCGGAACCCGCAAACACATTGGCGGCGAGCCTGATTACCGTGGGACTGATGCTGAAGACTGCCCTTTTTCCACTCCATTTCTGGTTGCCGCCTGCGCACGGGAGTGCTTTGGCTCCGGTCAGCGCTCTGCTGTCGGGACTGGTCATCAAGGCTTCTTTTTACATGCTGCTGCGCCTTTGGTTCGAGGTCTTTCCGTCCGCGCTGACCGAAGTCTTTACACAAGGAATCGGCTCTCTGGGCGCCATAGCCGTGTTTGCCGGGGCTTGGCTCGCGTTTCACCAGGAAAAGCTGAAAATGCTGATCGCCTGGTCGACCGTGACTCAAGTCGGCTATTTGTTTCTGACGTTTCCGCTTGCCGCTGCGTCTTCTACGAGTGCCCCGGCCGCCTTGAGCGGCGGCGTGTACTTGGCCGTGTCCCATGCCGTGGCCAAGGCCGCCGTGTTCTTGGCGGCCGGCGCCATGCTGAAAGTGACCGACGAAGACCGGATCGATCGGCTGGAAGGCGTCGGCCGGCACCTACCCATCAGCCTGTTCGCCTTCGCCATGGCTGGTGTCAGTCTCATGGGTCTGCCGCCGAGCGGAGGATTCATCGCCAAGTGGCTTCTGCTCAATGCCGCGCTGTCCTCCGGGCAATGGTGGTGGGCCGCCGTTCTGGTCTTGGGCGGGCTCGCGTCCGCCGCCTATATCTTTCGAGTGCTGCGCCGCTGTTTTCTGCCACCAAGGGAGTACGCTGCGTTCCATCCGGTGCCCTTGGTCATGCCCTTAGCCGCGCTGTCTTTGGCCGGCATCGCCCTGGCCCTGGGGCTTGCGGCGGCTTATCCGCTTCGCCTCTTGCAGACGGGCGCGCCCCTTCTGCTCGAAGCCTCCGCACCGTCGACGGTGGCCCCATGACTTTCGACGATTGGTTGCCCCTCCTGGTGGTATTGAGTTCGCTCATAACCGGCCTGCTCATTTTCTTCGTCGGCGAGGAACAGCATCGCACCCGCTCCTGGCTCAATCTGATCGGCGCGGTAGCCAAGCTCGTGCTGGTGGGCATCATGGTATGGGGCGTGTTCCAGAGACATCGTTACGAAACCCGGTTGCCTCTGCTGCCGGATCAAGATTTCGTATTGCGCGCCGACGCGATGGGCATGCTGTTCGTGGGGCTTTCCTCGGTCCTATGGCTGCTCACTACGATCTACGCGATCGGCTATCTGGAAGGATCGCCCCATCGCAGCCGGTTTTTCGGTTTTTTCAGCCTGTGCGTGACCTCCACCATGGGCATCGCACTGGCCGGCGATCTCATAACCTTCATCATTTTTTACGAGCTGCTGACGTTGTCCACTTATCCCTTGGTGGTGCACCGCGGTACAGCGGACGCGTTGCGCGCCGGGAAGGTCTATTTGCAATACACGATGACCGGTGGTGCACTGCTGCTGGTGGGCGTCGTCTGGCTGTACGAGGTGGTAGGGTCTGTCGAGTTCACCGAGCGCGGTGTGCTGGCGGGGGTTTCGGTGGTTGATTACCCTGACCTGCTCGCGATCTTCGCGATTCTGGTCGCGGGGCTCGGGGTCAAGACTGCGCTGGTGCCGCTGCACGGCTGGCTGCCGGTCGCCATGGTGGCGCCCGCTCCGGTAAGCGCCTTGTTGCATGCAGTGGCGGTGGTCAAGGCCGGGGCCTTCGGCATCGTGCGCATCGCCTACGACGTGTACGGGGTGGAGTTCGCCGCTCGCCTGGGCGTGCTGGATCCCTTGTCATGGGTCGCGGGCATCACCATCGTGTATGGCTCGGTGCGGGCGTTGACTCAGGATGACCTCAAGCGGCGGCTGGCCTATTCCACCGTCAGTCAGGTGTCGTACATCGTACTGGGTATCGGCATTCTCGGTCCGCTGGCGACCATCGGCGGCGTCGTGCACCTGGTACACCAGGGACTGATGAAGATCACTCTGTTCTTCTGCGCAGGCGATCTGGCCGAAACCCTGGGCATTCACAAGATCAGCGAAATGAACGGCGTCGGCCGGCGCATGCCCTGGTCCATGGTTGCGTTTACCGTGGCGGCCTTGGGCATGATCGGCGTCCCGCCGGTCGCCGGCTTCGTCACCAAATGGTATCTGGGCTTGGGGGCGATAGCCGCGAAGGACTACTGGGCGCTCGCTGTGCTTGCCGTCAGCACCGCGCTCAACGCCGCTTATTTCCTGCCGGTCCTACGTCGCATCTGGTTTCTGCCCGCGAGCGGAGAATGGCCGAAACGCGAACGCGATCAGCTCGAAACCCGTCCGACGCTGCTGGTGCCCACATTGATCACCGCTCTTCTCTCCCTTGCCGCCGGACTGTTCGCGGGCTCGTGGTTCAGCCCGCTGGGCTGGGCCAAGTTGGTCACGGCCCGGGAGTACGTTTCGTGAGTCCCGGTTGGCTGGTCGCCGCCGCGCTGCTCGCTCCTTCGCTTCTGGCGATCGCGCTATTCATGGCCTCAAGGCGTTCCCCGATATGGCCTATCGCGCCCTGGGCCGCATTGCCGGGCCTGGTTCTGGCCGCGGCGCCGGATTTCCGCGTCGATCTGTCCTGGTTATTGCTCGGCACGCGTTTGGGACTGGATGCCACCGGCCGGATGTTTCTGATCTTCACCGCTCTGCTCTGGCTGATTGCCGGCCTTTACACTCAGGTTTATCTGGGTTCCGATTCGAAGCCCCGGCGATTCGGCGGGTTCTTTCTGAGCACCATGACAGGAAATCTGGGAGTCATTTTGGCCCAGGACGTGGCGAGTTTTTATTTATTCTTTTCTCTGATGACTTTTTCCGCCTATGGCCTGATCGTGCATGAGGGCGGTGAAGAGCCGCACCGGGCGGGGCGCATCTATCTGATCCTGGCCATCCTTGGGGAGGCCATGCTGCTCGTCGCTTTTTTGCTGAGCGCGAGCGCGGCGGAAAGTCTGTTTCTCGACCAGATTCCGAAGGCGGTCGCCGTATCGCCGCAGCGAAATCTGATCGTGGCGTTGTTCCTCGGCGGATTCGGGATCAAGGTTGGTGTCCTGGTGCTTCATGTCTGGCTACCTTTGGCGCATCCGGTCGCCCCCACTCCCGCCAGCGCGGTGCTGAGCGGAGTCATCATCAAGGCCGGTCTCTTGGGCTGGCTGCGCTTTCTGCCGCTGGGGCAGGCGGCCCTTCCCGATTGGGGCTATGGACTGACGGCCGCAGGGCTCGCCGCGGCGTTCTACGGTGCTGGGGTGGGATTGGTCCAAAAGGACTCCAAAACCGTGCTGGCCTATTCCAGCATCAGCCAAATGGGGCTCATCACCGTGCCGGTCGGATTGGGCTTGGCGGCACCGGCGGGCTGGCCGTCGTGTCTGGCGGCGGTTACGGTCTATGCGGTCCATCATGCTCTGGCCAAGGGAGCCTTGTTCCTCGGCGTCGGAGTCGCGCGGGAAACCGCTCGCGACGAGCGGAAACTTCGCTGGATCACGGCCGGGCTGCTGCTGCCCGCGCTGGCGCTGGCGGGAGCTCCCTTTACCAGCGGTGCGCTCGCCAAAGAGTCGCTCAAGAGAGCCATAGGCTCGGTGCCCGAACCATCGCAGGACTGGCTGGCCTGGACATTGTCTTTCGCGGCGGTGGGCACCACGCTGCTGCTCGTACGCTTCCTCTACCTGGTCCGACACGAGGCGCTGACGGAAAGCCACGGCAGCGGGAGCCGGGGATTGGGTCTTACCTGGGGGCTGGCGCTGCTTGGCGTATTTGCACTCACCTGGATCATGTTCGCCGACGCGGCGCGGGCCTTTTTCGAGCATGTGCTGGAACCCGGGATTCTCTGGAGCGAATTATGGCCGGTGGGCGGCGGTATCTTGCTGGCTTATCTGTTCGGCCGCCGGTTCGCCCGGTCCGCCCCGCCGATACCAGCGGGCGATTTGCTCGTACCGGCGGAACGGCTGGCGCTGAGTGCCTGGACGGGTATGAAAAGTTTATGGAATAAGGCAGTCCGGAAACCGGCTCGCCCGCCATGGAAAACCTTAGGCGCCCGGCTGGCCCAGGGTCTGGCATACGGCCAAGCGTGGCTTGAAAGCATGGCCATCGCCGGAATCCTGTTTCTCTTGCTCATCGTGCTTTTTGCCTTGGCATTGCTCCCGAAGAACTTCGGGCGTGAATAAGAGCCTATCCCAGTAGGTTCAAGAAACCCTTCGACAAGCTCAGGGCGAACGGCCTACCAGGATCGGCGCACGGAAGGTGAAGTCGGCGAGGTACTCGACGTGGATGATCGCGGCACATTGACCCGCGACGAACGCTATCAGGCCTCGGCTTACTCCGCGTATTTGCAGGACGCCATGCGCTTCGGCGACTGGACGATAACTCCGGGCCTCCGCATGGAGCACTACACCCAAAACAAGACGCGCGTTTTCGACGCAGAGGATGGCCCCGAGCCGAAAGAGGAAGACAACACATCGATTCTGCCGCCGGGCATCAGCTTTCTTTACAGCGGCTTCACGGACACACAGCTCTTTGCCAGCGTGCAGCGGGGCTGTACGCCCGCGCCGGCTCGCGGCAGCGACTTCCCGCTGGTTCCCGAAACCGGCATCAACTCGCAGGTCGGGTTGCGCTCCAGCTTCGTGAAGGGCATCAATTTCGAACTGGCGGGCTTCTACAACGTTTTGAACAACACGCTCGTGCAACTCCCCTACATCGATCCGAACACCGGGCGGGACATATTCATCAATGCGGAAGATTCCGAGGCCGTCGGCGTCGATGTCGCGGTGCGGGTCGACTCGGCCGCTTACACCCAGTCGCCCTATAATTTCTTTGGCATGCTGGCCTACAACTATACGGACGCGAGATTCACCGAGGGCGTCAGCAAGGGTAATCAAGTGCCCGAGGTTCCGCTGCACACGGGCAGTTTGACCTTGGGCCTGGAACACACGAGCGGCTGGCAGATCAGCGCGACCCTGACCCATATGGACAGCTTCTTCACCGACCCGGCCAACACCCGCGATCCCATCCTGACGGATGAAGACGGCGTCCCTCTGGAGGCGGGCGATGTGATCGACCTCCGCGAGCCCATCGTCGTGGGCGCCGTCCCCAGCCGCACCCTCCTTTCGGCGCGCGCGACCTATGCCATCCCGAACACTCCGGTAACGCTCTGGGTTCAAGGTCGCAACCTGACGGACAAGCTGTATGTCTCAGACTACTCGAATGGTTTGCGCCCGGGCCCGAGCCGAACGGTGATCGGCGGCGTGACGATCCGCTTTTGAGAACGCCTGAATCGTATCCCTACCCGCCTGAACTTGGGGGTTCCCGAGCTCCCCGCTTGGGAACCCATTGGCGAAAACGCTAATGCTTATTCCAGTATTGACCATTCAGGAATCACCGAGCATAAGTCCCCTCTCCCACCGGGTGTCGCAAAAGCAAAAATAGGCCGGGATGACGAAGAAATCCCAGCAATCCGCGAAAATGCTGGGTTTCGTTCCTCAGCCCAGCCTATAAATTGGACCTTTGCAACACTTTCCAGTGGGCGGGGGTCAGGGTTTTGCTCTCAAAATCAGAGGATACGAAGATATATAGACCTCGGCGCAGTTCGAGAAACGACTACATCAACGTCGCGTCCGGATTCAGAGCGAAAAAACCCAACAGCCCATAACAAGCAACCGCCAGGGCTGCATGGGCCATCAGCACGATTCTAGGCGCCAATCTCCCTCTTTTGGCGGCGAATCCCATCGCAGCTCCCAAAAGAATGATGACTACGGCCATGCCGATATTGGCATAAACCCGCTGGTCGCCATCCAGCGCGACAGCGATCACCAAACCGGAGCCCAGCAGCGCGGCGGCGGCATGAACCAAGCGAGTAAGCCGGCCCCACGGATTGGCCGCGCCAGGCGTCCCGGATCATCATCAAGCCCATAGCGGCAACTAAAGTAAAAACGGCAAGCGCACCCATCAACATATCGAAATCCTCCTTGGAAGTGGAATGAATGGAAAACGTCTCAAAGGAAACGTGCGGACTTAACAAAGAAAGAATCGAGCCAACTTGACCTACAAACATCCACTTTGCCTCAACCAGATTACGAAACAGAGGGCAAGGTCACGCAACGCTTGCTGCGCGGCCATATTTCGAGTGAACGGAACTTAAGGAAGGATGCGGCATATCGGCAATCGCGGCACCGTGAATGGCCTTCCCTTCTAGGTCGGAGCGGCAAAAGCCTAAGTCATCTGTGGCGTTTGACGGAAAAAACTCGACGGAGCACATGCCGCTCGTTAAAAGATCTCAACCCGCTTGGCGGCTTTTTGCGCGCGGTCCGTCTACCTCCACGAGGATAAGCAATAACGTTGGGGGGTCTAGATGAAGCTTTTGACCCGGCAGACCATCCGAGCGAAGAGATCGCACATCGATCCCCTGGCACGAGTTCCCGCACCACCGGTGGGGTCGCGCTGCTGGTCTCGGTCTTGACCGGAATCTACCTCTGGTGGCCGAGCCGGAATCAGCTCGTCCGGGCCTTGACCGTCAAGCGCCGCGCGAGCCGGGAGCGCCTCATATTCGACCCGCACAAGGTTTTCGGCATCTACAGCGCTCCGGTACTCGCGGTCGTGGCGTTCAGCGGCGTCTATCTGGTGTTTTTCGATTACGTCCGCCCGATGGCCAATCTGTTCTCCCCGGTCGAACTGGATGGCTAGGCCGACCCGCACGGCCTGACTTCGAAAATAACGCCCGGAGCGACGCCGATTCCGATTGCGTCCGCCGTCAGCGCGGCTGAGTCCGTGTTTCCGGAAGCCCGCTTGCGGCGCGTCGGGCGAAAGGCGTATCGCGAAAACGCCTCGAGCGCGACCTTTATAGAGAGAAATCGAATTTGGCGAGGCGGGTTGTGCTGAGGCATGAACCCGACATTTCTCCGCTATGATCCGGGCGAATTGACATGGGCGTAATGCAAAAAAAAACGGGATGCCGACTGAACGGCATCCCGATCGAATGAGGAGATCTCACGCACTCGTACGGTTGGCCTCGGAGGAGAACCAATAGCTGCTACGAGATGGGATTATCCTATTAAACCTAACCCATTGATTCAAGGTGACATTTTGTCGCATGGACCGTGCGGCATTTCACTCGCCGCAGTGCGGCAAATGCATTAAAGCTCCCCCCATTCGAAAACCGCGTGATTTAATAAACTTTCCTGATTAGCGATGAACTTCAGCCAAGCGAATTTGCCACTCGGGTCGAGGCTTAGCGAACGCCGCGGCGCGCGCCAGCCGTTGAAGCAGGGTTTTGAGATTGAAACGCCGATTGAAGCGGTAT
>Ga0268362_100165_pt1 | contig 11931 bp, 13 predicted proteins | sample MetcocultureR2M_FD_197214 | JGI IMG/M metagenome (GOLD analysis project Ga0268362, IMG submission 197214) | Soil microbial communities from Anza Borrego Desert, Southern California, United States - Methanotrophic co-culture R2-M | ecosystem: Environmental > Terrestrial > Soil > Desert | place... | reverse complement strand
GTGAGCGTCCGGTGAGCTGTTTTTGCTGATCGGGCAAATCAGGCGATGTTCTGGCATTAGAACCAGCATTAGTGCTGACATTAATACCAGAACAAAGAGGTTTCATGGCTCGCATAGAGATCATGTCCGGTACCGAGCGCAGACGGCGTTGGTCGGACGAGGCGAAGCTGAGGATACTTGCGGAAGCTGATGAGCCCGGTGCTCGCATTGGCGATGTGGCGCGCCGGCACGACATTCATCCGGGCCAGATCCGCTTGTGGCGGCAATCATTCAGCTATGCCGATCGGCCGACGGTGTTCCTCCCGGTGGAAATCACCGAGGAGGTTGGCGTAAGCCAGCCGTCTACCGCAGCAACGAGGCCGGCGATCGTCGAGATCTTGCTTCGAAACGGTCGGAGCTTGAAGGTTCCGGTTGACGTTGAGTTGAAGCTGCTTGGCCCGCTCGTCGCTTGCGTGGAGGCGGCATGATCGGGCAATCGGGGAATGTGCGGGTCTACCTGGCCTGCGGAGTGACGGATATGCGGCGTGGCATCGATGGCCTATCGGCGCTGGTCGAAACGGTAGTGAAGGAGGCGCCGGGCTCGGGCGCGATCTTCGGCTTCCGCGGAAAGCGCGCTGACCGGATCAAGCTTCTCTGGTGGGACGGCCAGGGGTTCTGCCTGTTTTACAAGATTTTGGAGCGCGGGTACTTTCCCTGGCCGACGGCAAAAGAGGGTGTAGCGCACCTGACGCAGGCGCAGCTATCGATGCTCGTTGAGGGGATCGATTGGCGACGCCCGGCGTGGACGTCCGCTCCCGGTAGAACGGGATAAAAGCTATATTTTGCAATGACATCCGAGGCATTATGCTGGCGTACCAAAGGCAAATCGGCTAGATTTGCGGGTATGGAAACAGCGCCGCTGGACAGTCAGGATGAGCTCACTGCTTTGCGCGCACTTGTCGCCGAACAGGCGGCGAAACTTGAGAGCCAGGAAGCCGAGGTCATCAAGCGAGACTCCATAATCGGGCTTCTTCGCGCGCAACTGGAGCTGCTCCGACATCGGCAGCATGGCGCCTCTTCGGAAAAGATCGACCGGAAGATCGAGCAGTTCGAACTGATGCTGGAGGAGATCGAGGCCTCCCGTGCCGAAGCTGAACTGCGCTCCGGCAAAACTCCTCTGCCGGAGTTGGAGGACGCATCCGAGAAGCCGAAGCGCAAGGCTCTGCCCGATGGTCTTCCCGCCGAGGAACTGGTCTATGCGGCTCCCTGCAATTGCCCGACCTGTGGTGGCACTTCGTTCCTGAAGGCGCCCGACAGAGTGGTCCAGGTGCTGGAGCACGTGCCGGCGTCGGTCAAGATTGTCCGGCATGTCGAAAAGCGCATGATCTGCAGGGAATGCGATACGACTGTGGCTGGCGAGATGCCGACCTTGCCGATCGAGCGCGGCAGACCCGGACCGGGACTTCTCGCCCATATCATGATCGCGAAGTTCGACGATCACATCCCCCTCTATCGCCTATCTGAGATGTACGACCGGTTGGGGATAGACATCTCCCGATCCGTGATGGCCGATTGGGTCGGCCGCGTATCCGCTTTGCTGACGCCACTCGTGCTGTTGATAAGGGCCCATATCGCCGCGCTCGACCGAATACATACGGACGATACCCCGGTCGATGTTCTCGACCCCGGACGGGGCAAGACAAAAACCGGCAGGGTCTGGGTCTACGTCTTCGACGGCAGTGGCTACCAATCCGCCACTCCCGCAGCCATCGCCTATTACTACAGCCCTGACCGCAAGGGCGCGCATCCGGCTGATCACCTCGCCACCTTCAGCGGTGTGATGCATGCCGACGGCTATGGAGGCTACAAGAAACTCTACGGCAACCAGATCATCGAAGCCGCCTGCATGGCGCATGTGCGGCGCAAGTTCCATGATGTGATCAAGCTGAAGCCTTCACCGATTGCCGACGAAGCACTGTCGCGCATCGGCGCGCTCTACGATATCGAGAACCGTATCCGCGGCATGTCGGCTGACGAGCGGCGTTCACTGCGCCAACACCATGCCCGGCCGGTTCTGGACGAACTCAAGGCCTGGATCGAAACCACGCTTCCTACGCTGCCACAGAAGCAGAGGCTGGCCGAGGCCATGCGATACGCCCTGTCACGATGGACGGCCTTGAGCGTCTACATCGACGATGGCCGTGCCGAAATCGACAACAACATCGCTGAACGAGCCATGAGACCGCTTGGAATCGGAAGGAAGAACTGGCTGTTTGCCGGCTCGGATAAGGGCGGTGAGCGCATCGCCAACATCCTGACCATCATCGAAACGGTCAAATTGCACGGCCAAAATCCGGAGGTGTATCTGACAGATGTCCTCGCTCGGATTCAGGATCATCCCAAGGATCGAATTGAAGACCTGCTGCCCTGGAACTGGACGCCAGCAAACGCTCGATGCGAGGCCGCCTGATGGCGCGCTCGACGTTCATCTACACACTCAGCCAAGTCGCCGGCATGATCGGCGAGAACCTCGAACTGATCGAAGAAGTGACCGCAAACTCGGACAACATCTCCGAGGGCGAACTGGTTTACGTTAGCGATGGCACTGAAGATGGCACGAAGGGTCTGACCGAGAATGGCATCGAAGAACTTCAAAGCCTACTCGCCGACATCAGAACGTGGGACGGCGGTATCCGCGAGTTCCTCATCGACACACAGTGCGATCCTGAAATAATCGACTGCATCATCGCCGATGAGATGAAACGCGTCCTATAGCTTCCATCCCTCTACCACCCGAAAATGCTTTCGCCGGACGCTCACTGAAATACGTCGCCTATTATCGTGTCTCAACCTCAAGACAACAGCGGTCGGGGCTCGGCCTCGCCGCTCAAAAAGCGGCCATCGAAGGCTTTCTACAACCAGCCGATGAACTTATTGATGAGTTCGTTGAAGCCATTTCAGGGAAGCGGGATGACCGGCAGCAACTTCATCAAGCGATCAAGACCGCTCGGAAATGTCAGGCAAAGCTCATTATCGCGAAGCTCGATCGGTTCTCCCGCAAAGTCAGCTTTATCGCCAAAATGATGGAAAGTGATGTCGGGCTCGTTGTTGCCGATATGCCTAACGCGACCGAGTTTCAGCTTCATATTTTTGCAGCCCTGGCACAAGAAGAGAGAAGATTGATATCAATCAGAACGAAGGCAGCGTTGGCCCAGGCGAAAGCCAAGGGAGTGCAGCTGGGGGCGAATGGACGGAAACTAGCGATTCACAATCATGCAGCAGCGTTGCGGAGAGCCATCGACTTGGCATCTCAATTACCTACTGGATGGACAGAAATGTCTTATTCCGCCATCGCCCGCGATTTGAATTCTCGTGGGGTCAAAACCGTTACCGGTGCAAGATTTTACGCGCAAACTGTCAAAAATTGCATCCTCCAATTGAACCCGACCTCAAGCATTTTAAACAACGGTATTTTACGACTGACGCTTTATTCTGGCGAAAATTCCTCACCCTGACCGTTTCTACCGCGTAGGCTCCATAGGGCGGCATAGACCAAATCTTCCAGTTCCAAGCTGAGTGCGACCGTGTTATGATCTCAATGGAACGGAACGTGGCACAAAGCGCTCGTTCCCGTATAACCGCGTATTATCCCGCCGACATCGAAGAAACCATCGATACCATAAGTCGTTCAGTTGCCTCTAACGCTACGGCTCTGCCTTATTCGGCTCTGTTTTGACCATCATTGCCCTCCGAATACGCGCGATTTGCTCGTTTCTCGGACTACTATATGTAATCTTCGACGCAGCCAGGAGTGCCAAAGGATAATTGGCGTCGGCTAGCGCGTGTTCAATGATTTCTATCAGGGCAACATCTCGCTCATCGGAGTATGCGAGCATTTCCGCGCTGAGGACAAGATTCCAATCTATATCGCTGATATTTTTTATCTCCACAGCCTCTTTCGCGGGTCTGTTGGACATCATGTATCGCGGCAGGGCCGTCATTCCGAACATGAAGAGAAAATATATCCCCATCACGCCACAGATCACGAAGATTGTGGTCAGCGCGTTGACAAAACCAGAGACTGACTCATCTGACTTGGCTCCCCCTTGGCTTTTCGAAAGTATAGGCGGTATCAGTCCGAAAAGCGCGGCTACAAGAGTGAGAACAGCTGTTACGAAGCCTAGAAACCCCAACGCGGCATCCTCGATGCATTGCAAATGTTTATGTGAAAGCGAAGAATCATTTGTCGAGCCGTTAATGCTGAGCAGAAGGTGATTCCGTCCGGGGATATGGTTTATCACTCCTGCTTTCGTGCTCCGATGACCCGTCCTTCAACGTTTCCAGGTAAACCGCGCCGTCTGGCGCGGCGCCAGGACCGATACAGCCATTATAGAAATCGGCGACCTTTACGGCCGAGCACCGATCGGAGTTGGCCCGCATGAGCTCGAACAATTTGGCGGCATCCAAAGACAGCCGCGTGACCATCGGGATCCCATCAGAATCACCGAACTGGAAAATGATATCGGTTGAGGGAGCGTCCTTATTCTGCAGCACCAATTCGATCATCTCCACCGAGTTGCGATAGGACTCGTCCTGCGTAAGCAGAGGGATGATGTCGAACATCAACAGATTTGTGCCAGGGCCGATAACTGCCCGTTGATCGTCACGAAGTCTCACCTTCGTTGCTCCGGCCAAGTATTCACTGCGGACATCGGCGCGCACAAAGACCCCGGCCGCATCCCCCCGATTGTTGATGAGAACGCGCACCGTTGTCCCCTCCATGGACATCATCGGTGCCGCCATGTCGGATCTCGGGGTGTGCATGAGGCCATACAGGTTCGGGATGGCGATGCTCAGAACAGACACCAGGGCGGTGAGCAAGGCGAGTACGGTATTCGAGATAGAGAATAAGCCACGCCAATCCTGGTGCGATTGGCAATGAGTGCAAATCTTTGCCTCTAGAGGAATGGACAGGCAGCACTGTTTGCATGTTTTAGTATCAGGCTCCGTCACGTTCATGATGCGGTCATCCCAAAGAGGCCACAAATGGACGGACTGGTGTTCGTCCCTATTTCTACGTCTTAGATCTTCGCCTGAAACTCAGCAATCTCAGATCGTAACCTGCGCGGATTTCACTTTGACTTAAATCCGCTCGATGAGTGCCATGACGACCTTGAAGCCGCTCAGCTTTTGTAACTCGGCCGAATGCTCGATGCTACGACCGATGGCCGTAAGCAGATAAGCACATCGCGGAGTCGGAATTCGATCTCGGCAACGACCGAAGTCGCTATACGATAAGACCTTTCTGCGTGCTTCCCTCGTCGCACTTGGGGATTTTAAGCGATATCAAATTTCCGCACCGTTCCGTCTGAAGCTTCTAAAGTCGCTTCCTTGTCGTCGACGTAGGTGGTGACGTGATATCGCTGCGGATCAGTTCGATCGATTTCAACCGCCCTCATCTTCATCGGTCCGAATGCGATTTCGAAACGCCTGTGATGACCGTCCAAAAGTGCACCCGCGGCGGCTACGTAATGCAGCGAGCCTTTTAGAAGTGTAGCCACCTCATCCGAAAGCTCCCCACACATTTCCTCGACCCCTTGCATAGGCCCGTCCAGACCGTCTGGGAAAATACGCATCGTCTCGACATTCCGACGAACCCAATCTGAGACCTTAGTCCGATCGTCAGCATTGTCTTTGGGGCCGAGGGCAAGCGAATGAATTAGCGAGGCTGTCTCGACAGTGTTTTGAATGGGGTCGATTGCCTCTTTTGAAAGGTCATCAGCGTACTCAGTTCTCTGCTTCTCAAGAACCGCGATCTCGTTCGTCAATTCAGCAAGTTTGCCTTGGACATAGCTGATCTCGACCCCTTCGCCCGCCAAAATCTCAAACGCCTGATCGCGCATTTTACGCTTCTTGGACAGATCAACGTCGATGACAGCAATTCTTGCTTCCAATTGGCGGCGTTCTTCATGACGATAGCTCCGCTCGCCGATCAGCGACGATAGGTCAAGCTCGCTGACAAAGCGCAAGAATGCCGTCTCAAGATGTTCGAGGGGCCAAAGCGACGCACGGCAACGATTACCTCGCCTTGCATTTTCGCAGCCAAAATAAATGCCACCTTTGGGTTTTGGCCCTTTGTCGATGATCCTCATCTTGCCGGCGCAGTAGCCGCAGGTAGCGACGCCAGAAAAGAGGTTGATGTTGTTACGCCCTTTTCGGCCGCTTCCACGATTCTTCCTCGCTGCTCGTCCGGCTTCTACGAGCGCAAACAACTCGTCAGAGATAATGCGAGGATAGTAGTCCGTGATCGGCTCCCCCACGGATTGGCGTTTACCCGCCACTAATCGATGCGGCTGGAATTCGCCCAAGACGGCTCTGTTCGTTAATATCTTGCTGATAAAAGACTCGTGCCACCCTGACCCCTCCCCAAAAGGCGGGACGTTCGATTGATTCACGGTGCGAGCAATTTGAAACGAACCCTTTCCGGCCGCAGCTTCCCGAAATATCGAACGGACGACTTCAACTCGATCCGGAATCGGCTCAAACAACTTCCTATCATTACTGAGCTTTAGCCACGACGGCGACATACGTGTCAGCTTCATCTCACCGATTGTCTTGCGCTTATTGGCCCATGCCGCGCCTACTCGTATGCTCTTCGTCCGCGATTCCTCATAGGCTCTACTCATGATCACCACCGAGAACAGGAGGTCAGCGAACGATTCACTACCGCTTCTGTAAACGTGGTTGTCAGTCAAGGTGACGATATTTACCCCTGCCTGCAAAATCTGAAGGAACAAAGCTGTAGCTGCTTGCGGATTTTGCCTGCTGATCCGATCCAGAGATTCTACAAGAAGATACGACCCCTTCGGGATTAGTCCTTCGTCGATCAGCGCAAGAAATTTTCCGAGTGATCCTTGGGCGACATTTTTCCCATGGAATGCTGATATGCCAATGTCCTCAAGCTTGAAATCATCAACAAGCTCAAGGTCATTTTCGGCAGCATACTTCTTCGAAGCCTCGCTTTGCCGGCGCAGACTATCACCGCGCAGCTGAATGTCGGTCGACATTCGAATATATGAATATGCCTTAGATTTCAATTGAGCCCCTCATCTTGGTGCGCTCATAATTTAAAAGTTAATCCACCTCAACATTTGCATGTTCATCTTGCCCGGGCCGACCATGACCTGCACGTCGACCGGAACGCCCTCTATACCCTGAAATGCAACCGTGCTGACGCGCGAAACCATGTGACCCTGCCCCCAAACATCATGTCCGGAGCGTCAGCGATACACGCTTTCCGCGCCAGCGATTGCAACCTGACATAGGATCAGTGGAAATACAAGAACATTAAGGGAACAAATTCGCGCTTGCGATGCAGCTCGGTTGTACCGGGTTGCATCGCTGGAACAAAAGCGAACGCCCGAAGGGGACTCAGCCCCGCTTTGCTTCGATGGCGTTCCACAGCAGACTTGCGACATCGGCGCCGCCGAACTTCTTGACTTCACGGATTCCCGTCGGGGACGTGACGTTGATCTCGGTCATATAGTCGCCGATCACATCAATACCGACGAAGAGGAAGCCGCGTTCGCGCAATGCCGGCCCGATCCGAGCGCAGATCTCCCTTTCGCGCGCCGTTATCTCGGTCGGCTCTGCACGCCCGCCGACGTGCATGTTGGAGCGGCTGTCATGTTCGGCCGGCACCCGGTTGATGGCCCCCACGGGTTCGCCGTCCACCAGCAGGATCCGTTTGTCGCCCTTGCGCACGGCGGGCAGATAGGCCTGAGCGATATAGGGCTCGCCGCGATACATCTGGCCGAACATTTCGAGAAGAGAGGTAAAGTTGCGATCGTCGCGCGCCGAATGGAAGACGCCCGCACCACCATTGCCGTAGAGCGGTTTGAGGATGATATCGCCCATCTCCTCCCGGAAGCGGGCGATCTCCATCGGATCGCGCGAAATGAGGGTCGCCGGCATCAGATCGGCAAATTCGGTCACGAAGATCTTTTCCGGCGAGTTGCGCACCCAGGCCGGATCGTTCACCACCAGGGTCTTCGGATGGATGCGCTCGAGCAGGTGAGTCGACGTGATATAGCCCATGTCGAAGGGCGGGTCCTGACGCAGATGAACGACGTCCATGGTCGAAAGGTCGACACGTTGCTTTTCCCCAAGCGTGAAGTGATCGCCCTTCACGTCCCGGACCTGCAGCGGCTCGACGGTCGCAAAGATCCTGCCGTCCCGCTGCGTCAACCGGTCGGGCGTATAGTGGAAAAGCTCCAGGCCTCGCGCCTGTGCTTCCAGCGCCATGGCGAATGTCGAATCGCCGGCTATGTTGACGCCGGAGATATGGTCCATCTGGAACGCGACGGTGCGGATTTTTGCCATGACTTCAGCCCCTCAAAAAATGCCCGCCTGATGTAGGACGGCGGGCGCTCGAAGGCAACGGCAATCAAACCGATATCAAGCCGCCAGGCCGACCTGGGCCTTGGGGCGCAGCATGTTGCGGAGACGATAGAGCATCGCGAGCGGCGCCGGGAACGGTTTGCGCAGGAAGGCGACTTTGCGGACATAGTTGTCGATTTGCCAGGTGGCCCAGGTACCGCCCTTGAAATAGGCCACATCGCCGCTGCGCAGGGTGCGCTCGGTGCCGTCTTCGGCGGTTACATGCACTTCGCCTTCCAGGATCACGACCGTCTCGTCCCAGCCGAAGAACCAGCGGAAGGTGCCGGCCGTGCAGTCCCATACTCCCGTCGCGGCGCATTGGTCGTCGGCTTTGGAATGAGAGGCGGCACGGGCCTGCGGATTGCCGGAGATAATCCAGGAGGGCTCGATCGGCAGCGGAGCCATTTCGAGAGTATCCGGACAGGCGCCGACAAATGCTTTAACAGGCGCCTGCTCCGGCGCGTAGGACTTGTGCCGAACGGCCATGGCCGCCACACCCGCAGCAAGAACTTGCCAGCTCATATTGCCCCCTTGTAGTTCCCAGACCGGGAAACAATAGCGGCAAAGCGTAACCTGGCTGTTCAGGCCGACACTACAATTTTAGCGGTCGGCCCGATTTCAGGACGGCGGTCAGGCGACCGGCTCGACAGGAGCAAGTTTCGCCTCCGCCGGCACATTGCCGGGCAACCGCTTGCCGGTGTCGACGGCGAAGAAATGCAGGCGGCTCGCGTCGATGGCGATCTGCATCTCGGGCGCAAGTTCGAGTTCAGGCGATACGGCCGCCGTGATCTGCTGATCGCCCACCGTGCCGTGGATAAGGCGCTGAGCGCCCAGTTCCTCCGCATATTCCAGACGGAAGGGCAGAGCCTCCTCATCCGCACGCGCAATCCGGATATCCTCGGCGCGGACGCCCACGGTAACGGTGCCGGATGCGGGCGCAAAACCGTTGAGTCCGATCACCGACGGACCGATCGCCAGCTTGTCGCCGTGCAGTTCCCCCTTGACGAGATTCATGGCCGGCGAGCCGATGAAGCTCGCGACGAAGGTGGATGCCGGCGCGTGATAGACCTCAAGAGGAGCACCGATCTGTTCGATCCTGCCGCCGTTCAGCACGACGAGGCGGTCGGCGAGCGTCATCGCCTCCAGCTGATCGTGGGTGACGTAGATCGACGTCGTGCCGAGCCGTCGCTGTAGGCGCTTGATCTCGCCGCGCATCGAAACGCGCAGCTTCGCATCGAGGTTCGACAGCGGCTCATCGAACAGGAAGGCGGCCGGCTTGCGCACGATCGCACGGCCCATCGCCACACGCTGGCGCTGACCGCCGGAAAGAGCGCGCGGCTTGCGGTCGAGATACTGGGTGATCTCCAGCATCCGCGCCGCCTCCGTCACGCGGGCATCGATCTCGGCCTTGGGCGTGCCGCGGTTTTTCAGGCCGTAGGCGAGGTTGTTGTAGACCGTCATATGCGGATAGAGCGCATAGTTCTGGAAGACCATCGCGATATCGCGATCGGCCGGCTCCACGTTGTTGACGACGCGGTCGGCGATCTTCACCTCACCGCCCGAGATCGTCTCCAGCCCCGCGACCATGCGTAAAAGTGTCGACTTGCCGCAGCCGGACGGACCGACCAGCACGATGAACTCTCCGTCGGCGATGTCGATCGACACCGAATTCACGGCTTTTACGCCTCCGGCATAGACCTTCGAAACCTCGGCGATGTGGATGCCGGCCATTTCATTTCTCCGTTTCAGTAAGGCCGCGGATGAACAACCGCTGCATAAAGACCACGACCAGGATGGGGGGAAGCATTGCAAGCACGGAACCTGCCATGACGAGATGCCACTCGATGACGCCGTCCTGAACGGTGACCATGCGCTTCATGCCCATCATCAGCGTGTAGTAGCCGGGATCCGTGGTCACCAGGAGCGGCCAGAGATACTGCACCCAGCCATAGATGAAGAGGATGACGCACAACGCGCCGATATTGGTGCGCGAGAGCGGCAGCAGAATGTCCCTGAAAAACTTCAGCGGGCCGGCTCCGTCCACACGCGCCGCTTCCAGAAGCTCGTCCGGCACCGTCATGAAGAACTGGCGGAACAGGAAAGTCGCCGTGGCCGATGCGATCAGGGGAATGGTCAGCCCGGCCCAGGAGTTCAGCATGCCGAGATCGGCGACGATCTTGTAGGTCGGCATGATGCGCACCTCGACCGGCAGCATCAGGGTGACGAAGATGATCCAGAAGGCCAGAAGCCTGAAAGGGAAGCGGAAGTAGACGATCGCGAAGGCAGAAAGGATAGAGATGCAAATCTTCCCAACCGTGATTGCCAGCGCCATGACCAGCGAATTCAGTGCCATATGCGAGTAGTTGGGCAAACCGTGGGCAGCAGAGGCGCTGGTCAGGATGGTCGAGTAGTTTTCGATGAAATGCGAGCCCGGCAAGAGCGGAACAGGACCGCTCATCAGTGTCGAAATATCATGGGTCGACGCCATGATCGCGACATAGACCGGCAGAGCGACAATAACGAATCCCAGGATCAGGAAAGCGTGGGTGAGGAAGGTCAGGAAGGGGCGGTTTTCAACCATGATCGTTCCTCAATACTGGACGCGGCGTTCGACGAAGCGGAACTGGACGAAGGTCAGCAGCATCACGATCAGCATCAAAAGCACCGATTGCGCCGAAGAGGAGCCGAGGTTCAAGCCGACGTAACCATCCTGATAGACCTTGTAGACGAGCGTGGTCGTCGCCTGAGCAGGTCCGCCGCCCGTCGTGGCGTCCACGATCGGGAAGGTATCGAACATCGTGTAGTTCACGTTGATGATGAACAGGAAAAACGTCGTCGGCGACAGAAGCGGCAGCGAAATCGTGAAGAAGCGCTTGACCGGCCCGGAACCGTCGATCGCCGCGGCTTCCATCAATGCCTGCGGCACCGACTGCAGACCGGCGAGGAAGAAAAGAAAATTGTAGGAGATCTGCTTCCAGGCCGCGGCGATGATGATCAGGATCATGGCATGGGTGCCGTTGAGATCGTGATCCCAGAGAATGCCGAACCGCTCCAGAAAGAAAGGCAGAAGGCCGGTGGACGTATTGAACAGGAACCACCAGAGGACACCGGCGACCACCGGGGCGACGGCGTAGGGCCAGACCAAGAGCGTTGTGTAGATCTTCGAGGTCCGCGCCAGACGGTCGACCGCGGCCGCAAATGCAAGACCCAGCACCATCGAAAGCAACGTAACCGACACGGCGAATACCGCGGTGCGCCAGAGAGAATCCAGATAGTTCGGATCAGCGAGCAGCTGCTGATAATGCGCCAGCCCGACAAAGACGGTCGAGAACCCGAATGGGTCCTCCCGCTCGAAGGAGGATTTCACTGCCTGCGCAGCAGGCCAGATGAAGAAGATGAGCGTGATAGCGAGCTGGGGCGCAAGCAGCAGATAAGGCAGCAGGCGGTTGTTGAAGGTTGTTCTCTTGGTATCCACCGATCCCTCACCACAAAATAGGAAACGAGCAAGGGAGG
>Ga0268362_100164_pt1 | contig 11994 bp, 14 predicted proteins | sample MetcocultureR2M_FD_197214 | JGI IMG/M metagenome (GOLD analysis project Ga0268362, IMG submission 197214) | Soil microbial communities from Anza Borrego Desert, Southern California, United States - Methanotrophic co-culture R2-M | ecosystem: Environmental > Terrestrial > Soil > Desert | place... | reverse complement strand
GGGTCGGAAGGACAGGCCTATCTCGGCGGCCTCGGCGCGGCGCTCGTCGCGCTCTCGCTCGATCGCTACGTGCCCTGGTACGTGACCATGCCCTTTGCGGTCATCGGCGCGGCTCTCTTCGGTGCCGCCTGCGCCGCGATACCGGCGTGGCTTCAGGCCAAGCGCGGCAGCCATATCGTCATCACCACGATCATGTTCAATTTCATCACGTCGTCGCTGATGAACTATCTGCTCGTGCGGGTGCTGATCGTGCCGGGCAAGATGGCGCCGGAAACGCGCACCTTCCTGGAAGGCGGCCAGCTCCCGAAGCTCGACTGGCTGATTTCGATGTTCGGCGGCAAGCTGGGCGCAGCCCCGCTCAACTTCTCCTTCCTGATCGCGCTTGTCATGTGTTTCCTGGTCTGGATGCTGATCTGGCGCACCAAGCTCGGTTATGAAATGCGCACGCTCGGCATCAGCCCGACGGCGGCGGGTTATGCCGGCATCCCCTACGCAAAGATCGTCATGATCGCCATGCTGATCTCCGGCGGCCTTGCGGGCATGATGGCGCTCAACCCCGTCATGGGAGCTTCGGCAAGGCTGCAGATCGAGTTCGTCGGCGGCGCAGGCTTCGTCGGTATCGCCGTATCGCTGATGGGTCGCAACCACCCTGTCGGGATCATTCTCGCCGCACTGCTCTTCGGAATTCTCTATCAGGGCGGAGCGGAGCTCTCCTTCGACATGCCGAGCATCACCCGTGACATGATCGTCGTCATCCAGGGCCTGGTGATCCTCTTTGCGGGCGCGCTGGAATACATGCTTCGGCCGGCAATCGTTCGGCTTTACCAGCAGATTTCCGGGAAGTAGCTCATGGATTATTTCGATATTTTCATCGGCATTCTCGGTTCAGCGGTCCGTCTGTCCATCCCCTTGCTGTTCACCGCGCTGGCAGGGCTGTTTTCGGAGCGGGCGGGGATTTTCGATATTGGTCTCGAAGGCAAGATGCTGGTCTCGGCTTTCGCCTCGGCCTGTGCCGCCTACTGGACTGGCAACGCCTGGCTCGGCCTTGCGGCGGGCATCCTGGTCGCGATCGCGTTTTCTTTCATTCATGGTTTTGCCTCGATCACCAATCGCGGCAACCAGATCGTTTCCGGCGTGGCTCTGAATTTCGTGGCCGCCGGCTTGACGATCGTGCTCGGCCAAGCGTGGTTCGGGCAAGGCGGCCGTACGGCGCAGGTGCCGGGCTCGGGCCGGTTCGCGCCGATCATCCTGCCGGGTACCGATGCGATACGCGATGTGCCGATCCTCGGGCCTCTTTATGCCAACGTCATTTCCGGCAACAATATCCTCACTTACATCGCGTTCCTGATGGTGCCGATCTCCTGGTGGGTTTTGTACCGGACACGTTTCGGGCTGCGCCTGCGCGCCGTGGGAGAAAATCCAGGCGCCGTGGATACGGCGGGCATTTCGGTGAGCTGGCTGCGGTATCGTGCGCTGATCGTCACCGGCTTCCTGGCGGGATTCGCTGGGACTTACCTGGCGATCGCCCAATCGGCGGCATTCATCAACAACATGTCGGCCGGCAAGGGATATATAGCGCTTGCGGCGCTGATCTTTGCGAAATGGAAGCCGGTGCCGGTGATGCTCGCCTGCCTGCTCTTTGGCTTTCTTGACGCTTTTGCGAACTTCATGCAGGGCAAATCGCTTCCGCTGATCGGGGAGGTGCCTGTGCAAATCTTCCAGGCACTGCCCTATATCCTGACCTGTGTGCTGCTTGCCGGCTTCATAGGCATTGCACGCCCGCCGAAGGCCGGCGGCGTCCCCTACACGAAGGAGCGCTAGGATATGTCTCACGAGCTGTTCGAAGCCGCCCGCGAGGCAATGAAAAAGTCATACGCGCCCTATTCGAAATTTCCCGTGGGCGTCGCGATCCGCGCGGACGACGGGAACGTCTACCTGGGTGCCAATATCGAGAACCTATCCTTCCCGCAGGGTTGGTGCGCGGAGCCGACGGCGATCGGTGCTATGATCATGGGCGGCGCCAGCAAGATCGTAGAACTCGCCGTCATTGCCGAAAAACTGCCGCTCTGCACGCCATGCGGCGGCTGCCGTCAGAAGATTTCGGAATTCGCGTCCGCCGATACGCGCATCTACCTTTGCGACGATGCCGGCGTCCAGAAGACAGTCAGCATGGCGGAGCTGCTGCCCTACGCCTTTGAAACGGATGTGATCGGATGAAGGAAGTTATCGATCTCCTCGTCGATCGCCTCGACGGTCTCGTGCCGCGCCACGCAATCGTGCTCGGCTCCGGCCTCGGCTCGCTGGTGGGGGAGGTGACGGACCAGGTTCGTGTGCCCTATGGCGCCCTGGAAGGATTTCCAGCAAGCGGCGTTACAGGCCACGCGGGCGAGCTGGTCGCCGGCTATCTCGGCGCAGAGCCGGTCATCATGCTGTCGGGTCGTGCGCACTATTACGAGCATGGCGATGCGAAGGCCATGCGCTTTCCGATCGAGGTCATGAAGGGAATCGGCGTTCAATCGCTAATCCTGACGAACTCCGCAGGCTCGCTGCGTGAGGATATGCCGCCGGGATCGGTGATGCAGATCACCGATCATATCAACTATTCCGGCCTGAACCCGCTGATCGGTGAAGAGGGAGACCGTCGTTTCGTCGGCATGACCAGCGCCTATGACGCGTCCCTTTCGCTCGGCATGCGCAACGCCGCAATCCGCTGCGGTATCCCGTTGTTTTCCGGCGTCTACATGTGGTTTTCAGGCCCGAGCTTTGAAACGCCGGCGGAAATTCGCATGGCACGTATCCTGGGCGCCGATGCGGTCGGCATGTCGACTGTGCCGGAGGTCATTCTGGCGCGCTATTTCGGGATGAAGGTAGCAGCCGCGTCGGTCATTACCAATTTCGGCGCGGGCATGACCGGTGCCGAACTCAGCCACGAGGAAACCAAGGACATGGCGCCGGTCGGCGGCCAGCGTCTGGCTACCATTTTAAAAGAAATGTTAGCTTGATACACGATAGATTTCAATTGGATACTTGGCGTGTGACGTTCCGCGCAACCTCGGCGGGTTGCTTCTAATCGTTTGAACGATAATTATACCGGCTCGATCAAGCCCGGGGAGGCACGAAATGGAACTCCTGAGCCCGCGCGAGGCGGCAGCCTTCGCGCTCTCGCTTCTCGACCTGACGAATTTGCGCGACGATTGCGACAATGCCGCGATCGAGAAACTGTGCCTGCGCGCCCAGACGCCCTATGGCCATACGGCGGCAATCTGCATCTGGCCCCGTTTTGTTGCGCATGCGCGAGCCATTCTGGGGCCGGACCATGCGGTCCGGATAGCGACCGTGGTAAACTTCCCCACCGGGGAATTGCCGGTCGCGGCCGTCATCGACGAAACCCGCAAGGCTATCGAGGATGGTGCCGACGAGATCGACATGGTCATCCCCTATCGCAAGCTGCTGGCGGGCGACGAGGCGGCGGTGACTGAATTGATCGAAGCCGTGCGCGCCGCCTGCCCGCAAGCCTGTCTGAAAGTGATCCTGGAGACGGGTGAATTGAAAGACAGCGCGCTCATCCGCCGTGCGTCCGAACTCGCAATCGCTGCAGGTGCCGATTTCATCAAGACCTCGACGGGTAAGGTCGCGGTCAACGCGACGCTGGAGGCTGCCGACATCATGCTGCAGGCGATCCGCGACTCCCGGAAGCGTGTCGGTTTCAAGCCGGCTGGTGGCATCGGCAGCGTAGCGGACGCGGATCTTTATTTCCGCCTTGCCGAAACCATCATGGGTCCGAACTGGATCATGCCCTCGACATTTCGTTTTGGAGCGTCCGGCCTTCTTGACGACATCTTGGGTGTGTTGAGCGGCGGCACCAGCGCCCGCGTGTCGAGCGGCTATTGACAGAATGATCCCACAGGAAATCATTCGTCGCAAACGCGACGGGAAAACACTTGCCGCCGATGAGATTGCTGGCTTCATCGCAGCACTCACCAGAAACGAAATCACAGAAGGGCAGGCCGCCGCTTTCGCCATGGCTGTGTTCTTTCGGGGCATGTCCCGGGATGAGACGGTGGCGTTGACGCTGGCCATGCGCGATTCCGGGACTGTGCTGAAATGGGGCGGCCTTGGCCGGCCCATCGCAGACAAACATTCTACCGGCGGTGTTGGAGACAATGTTTCCTTGATGCTGGCGCCGATCGTTGCCAGTTGCGGCCTGGCCGTGCCGATGATTTCCGGCCGCGGCCTCGGCCATACCGGTGGAACTCTTGACAAGCTGCAGTCGATCCCAGGCTACAATGTCATGCCGGACGAAGCGCTGCTCCGGAGGGTCGTCGAGAAAGTCGGTTGTGCCATTATCGGACAGACGACGGCTCTTGCGCCCGCGGACCGCCGCCTCTACGCGATCAGGGACGTGACGGCGACCGTGGAATCGGTGCCGCTGATCACCGCCTCCATTCTGTCCAAGAAGCTTGCGGCCGGTCTCGGGAGCCTGGTGCTCGATGTAAAGGTCGGCAACGGCGCCTTCATGGAAAGCATGGAGGAAGCCGAAGTGTTGGCGCGCTCGCTGGTCGAGGTGGCGAACGGTGCAGGCCTGAAAACGGCCGCGCTGCTGACCGATATGAACCAGCCGCTGGCGGATGCCGCAGGCAACGGGCTGGAAATCGTCAACTGCCTCAAATTCCTGTCCGGCTTGAAGGCCGGTTCGCGACTTGAGGCCGTGGTCATGGCCGAAGCCGCCGAAATGCTGGTGCAGGCCGGTCTCTTTCGAGATTTGCGCCACGCCGAGGAAAATGCGCGTCGGGCGCTTTCCTCCGGCGAGGCGAAAGAGCGTTTCGGACGCATGGTGCACGCGCTTGGCGGACCCGCCGATTTCTGTGATCGGCCCGATGCCTACCTGGAGCGTGCTCCCGCGAGCCTGCACGTTCCGGCGCCGCGCAATGGCTATCTTGCCTCATACGATACACGCGGGCTCGGTCTTGCTGTGGTGGAACTCGGCGGCGGCCGCAAACGCGCAGCGGACTCCATCGATCACCGAGTGGGTATCAACGGATTTCTGGCACTCGGCACGCAGGTCTCGAAGGGTGAGCCCATTGCCACTGTGCATGCGAAGAACCAGGAGGACGCGGAGCGTATCGCAAGGGATGTCGCGGTGTTTTGCACCATCGCGGATGCACCGCCCGCGGCTTCACCTGTTGTCCTTAAACGGATCGGCTGATCACTGGGTGAGCTTCAGGTTTCGGCCTTCGACCTGGAAGGATTTCAGCTTTTTCAGGAAGCTCATGCCGACGAGCGTTCCGGATAGCGCCTTGTCGTGCAGCACGAAGGCATCGACGTCTTTCACGCGGACGCCTCCGATCTCGATGCGGCCGAGCACCACACGCGCCGCATCCGTGCCGCCGTTTGCGGTATTGACGGTGTAGCGGAAGTCGAGGCTGTTTGCGCCGAAACCCAGCTTGCGGGCGGTACTTTCGTTGATTGCAACAAGCGAGGCTCCAGTATCGACCAAACCATCCACGGATTTGCCGTTGATGCGGAACGTCGCGTTGAAATGCCCGCGGCCATCGGCTTCGAGCACCGCACTGCCGGCTGCCGCGGCGATCGATTGTGGTTGTGCCGGTTCAGCTGCCGCCGTCGTGGCCGGCGGTTGGTGGGCCAGTTGGATCATCGACGGGATCTGCGTTGCAAGCAAAGCCGCTATGGCCGCGAAGATGACGGTGCGCAGGAGCATGAATGTCCCTCGATCATGGGAACCCGATAGTCTGCCATTAGCGTAAAAACCATAACAAAAAGACCTGCAAAGGTTTTGCAGGTCCTTCAGTTCGAAATTTGGTAAGGAAATCCTGAAGAATTACTTCGTGCCGTACATGCGGTCGCCGGCGTCCCCCAGGCCTGGAACGATATACCCCTTTTCATTGAGGTGGCTGTCGATCGAGGCCGTGTAGATCTTCACGTCCGGGTGCACCGATTGAAAATTCTTGAGGCCTTCCGGCGCGGCGAGCAGGCAGAGGAAGCGGATGTTGTGGGCGCCGCGTTCCTTGAGCTTGTCCACGGCGGCGATCGAGGAATTGCCGGTTGCAAGCATCGGGTCCACCACGATGACAAGCCGCTCCGCGATATCTTCCGGCGCCTTGAAATAGTATTCCACCGGCTGCAGCGTCTCATGATCGCGGTAAACGCCGATATGCGAGACGCGGGCCGACGGCACGAGGTCCAGCATGCCTTCGAGCAGGCCGTTGCCGGCGCGCAGGATGGAGGCGAAGACGAGCTTCTTGCCCTCGAGGATCGGAGCCTGCATTTCGACGAGCGGGGTCTCGATCGTTTCATATGTAAGTTCGAGGTCGCGGGTCACCTCGTAGCACAGCAGCGTCGAGATCTCGCGCAGCAGCCGCCGGAAGCCGGCCGTGGAGGTTTCCTTCTTGCGCATGATCGTCAGCTTGTGCTGCACCAGCGGGTGATCGATGACAGTGACGCCGTTCATGAGCTTCCCTCGTTGTTGCCTGTCTCTTCTTTTGAGGAAAAAGCCGCGTTCTGCAAGCCGTCAGGCCCGTTTGACGGACTCATCCCCAATCGCCTCACGTCAAGCCGCCCCGGCGTCGAACCGGGAGAGCAGGCGTGACCGCGTCCCTTCATCGACAAAGGCCGCCTCGAGCGCGGTCCGCGTCATGGCGTCGATCTCTGCGTCCGGCATTCCCATTTCCTTCGATGCGATTTCGTATTCGCGGGTAAGCGACGTATGGAAAAAGGGTGGGTCGTCGGAATTGAGGCAAACCCGCACGCCGGCGGCCTTGAGCGGTTTCAAAGGATGGCTCTCAAAGTCGGAAAAGACCTTGAGCGCAATATTCGAGCCGGGGCAGACTTCCAGGACGGTGCCGAGTTCGGCAAGGCGCTCCACCAGGGCGGGGTCCTCGATCGCCCGAACACCGTGTCCGATGCGCGACGGTTTCACCAGGTCGAGCGCGTCTGAGACGCTGAAAGGCCCGCACACCTCGCCCGCATGGATAGTGAGGCCGAGCCCGGCGTCGCGGGCGATATCGAAGGCGCGGGCGTAGTCGGCGACCCGGCCCATGCGCTCTTCACCTGCCATGTTGAAGCCGGTCACCAGTGGGTTCTTCGCCTTCGCGGCATATCGCGCGGCCGAAATCACCCGGTCCGGACCAAAATGCCGTTCGCCGGTGACGATGATGCGCGCCTCGATGCCTGTCTTTTCGCGCGCCGCATGGATGCCGTCGCAGATGCCCGAAAGGTAGGCGTCGGCTCCAAGGCCGATGCGGTCCCCGTGATCGGGCGATACGATGATCTCGCTGTAGATCGTGTTCGCTGCCGCGAGCTCGAGGAGATAGGATTCCGTCAGCAGCGCATAGTCCGCAGCCGTCCTGAAGAGCGCCGCCACCGCGTCGTAACAGACGAGGAATTCGGAGAAATCGGACCACTTATAGGCGCCGTCTCGCAGGATGTGGCTGGTATCGGCGCCGTATTTCCGGGCCTGGGCTTCAGCAAGCGCAGGCGGCGCGGCGCCCTCGATATGGCAGTGGATCTCGGCTTTTAAAAGATTCGCAGTCACAGGAAGCTCCGTCCATGCTGACCCGGTGGAATGGCCAGGTGCTCGGCAATGGTCTCCGCGATATCGGCATAGGTCGACCGCAATCCGATCGAGCGCGACCGGATTCCCGGTCCGAATGCCATGATCGGCACCCTCTCGCGTGTATGGTCGGTGCCGCGCCATGTGGGATCGCAGCCGTGATCGGCGGTAAGGATGACGAGATCGCCCGGTTTCAGCCGCCGATGAATATCCGGCAATGCGAGGTCGAAGGCTTCGAGCGCGGCTGCATATCCTGGCACGTCGCGGCGATGTCCGTAGAGCATGTCGAAATCCACGAAATTGGTGAAAACCAGATCGCCGACCGCGGCCTCGTCCATTGCAGCAAGCGTTGCCTCCATCAGGGCGGCGTTGCCGTTGGCCTTGATGACCCGGGAAACGCCTTGGTGAGCGAAGATGTCGCCGATCTTGCCGATCGCATGCACCGAGCGCCCGCCTCGGATCAGCCGGTCGAGGAGCGTCGGTTCCGGCGGAGGAACGGAGAAGTCGCGCCGGTTGCCAGTGCGTTCGAACGTTCCTGCTGTTTCGCCGATGAAGGGTCGGGCAATCACCCGACCGATATTCAACGGATCGAGCAATTCGCGGATGGTCTGGCACAGCGAGATGAGCCGATCGAGACCGAAATGATGTTCATGGGCGGCGATCTGGAACACCGAGTCGCTGGATGTGTAGCAGATCGGCTTGCCGGTCCGGATATGCTCTTCCCCAAGCCGTGCGATGATCTCCGTACCCGATGCATGGCAATTGCCAAGGATGCCCGGGATCTCGCCCTCCCGACAGATCGCTTCCACCAGCTCGGGAGAGAAGGCGTCGCCCTCGTTGGGGAAATAGCCCCAGTCAAACATTACCGGCGTGCCGGCGATTTCCCAATGTCCGGAAGGGGTGTCTTTTCCGCGGGAAATTTCGTCCGCCGCTCCGAACAGGCCGAAAATCCGCTCCGGCATCGGCATTCCGGCCGGATAGTCGCCTTCGGCAAGCCTGGCGATTTCGAGAAGGCCGAGCGCCGACATGTTCGGCAGATGCAGCGGACCTTGCCGGAGGCCCGCGCGGTCGCCGGCCCCGGCGGCGCAGAACTCCGCGATATGGCCGAGCGTGTTGGAGCCAAGGTCGCCATAGGCATCGGCATCCCGCGCGCCGCCAACGCCAAAGGAGTCAAGAACGAACAGAAAGGCACGAGCCATCGGTCACCAGGGATGTCAAACGCAGTTTACCCGGCCTTCGGCCGCGTTGAATCGCGATTCATACAGCCGTGCCTGCCGCTTGGCAAAGGGGATGATGGATGAGGGGCCTCAGCAATCCGAGCAGGAGATGCTGGTTCCGATCCTCTGACGGTAGAAGTAATCCCGGGCGATGGTGATTGTCTTGAGTTCGGACGGCAGGAGGCCCGACATGAACATCAGAAGGTCGTGGGAAACGGAGACCTCCGAATGTATGAGAAAAGAGTTGGGTATGCGCATCTCGGTAGGAACATCGACGGTTGCACCGACGGCATAGGGGCGGGCATCGGTGTCGTCCCAGGACCAGGCCACCTTGGGATTGCCGGCGGCATCCAGCGTCACTCCGGTGACTCGGATGCTCAACGCATTGGGCGTGTATGGCGCAAAAAGGCTGTCGGTAACGTCCTCCATCGTCGTGAGGAGCGCCTTGTTGACGCTTGTCTCGCGCGTCACGAGGTCCGCGATCGTGCCGGCGCTCCGGGTCACCCGTTTGGACACGCTAAGACCCAGGGTGATCTCGAAGGACGTGATGTAGAGACTGAGCAGAAGCGGGGCAATCAGCGCGAATTCAACGGCGCCTGCACCGCCACGGTCGGTGGCCAGCCGCCTGAGCCGAGCCAGGAAGCTGCCGAAATGCCTTTGCAGATGCTGACCTGGCGCTTCCATCACGGATAGTCCTCGTTTCGGAATGTGGCCGTCTCCACGATCAGGAAGTAGTTCGGACGGCCGCCGGAGGGCCGAATGTTGGTGATGTAAGGCCGAAGCAGATCGGTAATGACATCCCAGCGGTAATAGGCGCGCACCATGTTGATCGTCTTCTGGGCGCCCGGGCTATAGTTGTTCACCGAAGCCGTATCCAGATCCTGCGACGTATTGAGCGGCACGTTTCCCGGTATATCGGCGAAGCTCGGAAAGCTGCGGACATCCAGCCACAGCTTGTCGGGCGTTGCTATCTCTTCCTCGCTGCACTTGATCATGATCGAGACTTCGTCGCAGAAGGTTCGCCGGAATGCGGTTCGATCGGTGTTGGCCGCGGTGATGCTGCCGGTCCTGAGCTTGCGCGCCACCGTATCGACCGCATTGGCGACGAGCTGTTCGCCGGTATAGGCAACAAAGGTTTCCAGGATTGCAAAGACGATCATGAAATAGGGAAGTGCCAGCAGCGCGAACTCGATGGCGGCCGCCCCGTCTTGCGACCTGAATATCCGGCCGAGCACAGCCCCGCGTCCCGCCGGCGCGACCTTTTCGGTCTCGTCTTGATTCTCGCCCATCGTTTTCTGCCCACAGCCCGGTTTCGAGCCTCGGAATCGTACGGGTTGATTATTGAGATTCCGTTGCCGCAAAGGGCGTGAGTTTACCGGTTTGTCCCTGATCAGGGCGCGCCGTCGGTTTTGAACTCGGCATGCTGTTCGCAGTTGGGCGTACAGGAGAGGATCTTGCGTTCGGTCTGCCGGAAGACGCGGACGGTATTTCCCTCGTCGATGGAAACAAGGACGCGTTCATCGGCGATCGCGTTTCCTTCCGCATCCAGAAGCACGAGATTGGTCGTCCCGAAGCTGCGGCCCGTGACCACGATGGTGGTGGAATCCGCGACGGTGGCATCGGCCACATTTGAGTTGCCGACGATGACCTTGCTCACCGGCCGGTCCAGCCGCAATACGCGCGCATGGTTCATGAAGACGCGCAGAAGATCGCCTTCCTCCTGAGCCAGCACATTTCCGGGTGCCGCCGCAAAGACGAGGCCGCAGACGGCGGCGAGTCGGACCATGACGCGACGGTAGAGCATTATAGGCAGCCTTTGGATGCGGTTGTAGCGCTCAAGAATGGATGCGATTGGTGAATGAACGGTTAAATGGCACAGCGGCTGGCCTTTTTATCCGATGTTAACCTCGTTTTGTCCGCCGATATTGTTTGGCGCCGGCGGCTCATTCGGGAGGAGAGGGGCTGTTAAAGCCTTGGACGGCAGGGAATATTAGAGCGTGGCAGCGCCATCCAATATTGTTCAAATACTATCTTGTTGCTGTCTTCTTTATTTACCATTCCTTCCGGCAATCTTCCGTTAACGACTTGATAACGCTCTTCCTTAAGCGCTTGGCAATCGTCCCCCGGTAGATTGCTGCCATCCGAACAACGGAAAACAGTTGTCGGGAAGTGCTGAACAACCAGTTGTGGAGTAGGAGAGTTCCCATGTCCAAGATTTTCGCTCGTTTTCTGAAGGATGAGTCCGGCGCAACCGCCATCGAGTATGGCCTCATCGCTGCCCTTATTTCCGTTGCTCTGATCGCCGGTGCAACGACGCTCGGTGGTGCGTTGAATGATACCTTCCAGAACATTTCGACCAAGATGACTACGGCAGCTGAGGCGACTAAATAATTGGCGTCATGTTAGTTGAGTCGATGCTAAAGCCGCCCATCGGGCGGCTTTAGCCGTTAAGACGGCCGGATGTTTCGGGGAGGTGATTTTGGCTGAAGTTGTTGCAGTTGGTGCCCTATCCACTCTTCCGCTGCTTCTTGCACTTGCTGCGTTCAACGATTTGTTCACGATGACAATCCCCAACCGCATCTCTGTGGCGGGGGTCATTGCTTTCATTCTTCTCGCTCCGTTGTCCGGCTTCGCCTGGTCTGCGATCGGGTTCAGCTTCCTGGCCGCACTGTCGGTATTTGCCGTGTGTTTTGCCTTCTTCGCTCTCAACGTCATGGGCGGCGGGGATGCCAAGCTCTTGACTGCGGCAGCTGTCTGGTACGGTTGGGACTACTCGCTTCTGACCTTCATGGTTGCTGTAGGTTTTATCGGAGGCGCGGTGACCCTCGTCATCCTTCTTCTTCGCTCGCAGGCAAACTCCGTCATGGCAATGGGGATTCCGCTGCCAGCCTCGTTGGTCACCGCCAAGAAAATCCCTTACGGTGTTGCTATAGCGATCGCCGGTTTTCTGACATTTCATCAGGCTCCCATCTATTCAATGGCAATAAAGGCGTTCTACTGACGCGTAGTCGGAACATATTATTAACCTAGAATGTAAGCGTCTTATTAACCATAATTACACCATTCACGGCCATTCTTGATGGGAAGTAGAGTTCCCAAGGAATGTCCATGAAGCCCACCCGTATCATCATACTCGCGGTTGCCGTGGTGGCCGCAGGTCTGGCAGGCCTGCTGGCCGTGCGGCTGGCGGGCAACAAAGGCCCCGAA
>Ga0268362_100162_pt1 | contig 12400 bp, 11 predicted proteins | sample MetcocultureR2M_FD_197214 | JGI IMG/M metagenome (GOLD analysis project Ga0268362, IMG submission 197214) | Soil microbial communities from Anza Borrego Desert, Southern California, United States - Methanotrophic co-culture R2-M | ecosystem: Environmental > Terrestrial > Soil > Desert | place... | reverse complement strand
TATTTCGGCGGCCGCGCGATCGTCTTCGCGCTCAACCGCGTCAGCCTGCCCTCGGGCCTGCACCCGTGGCTGGCGCTGGCCGGTGCGGTCGCGCTGTTCGGCATCAGCAACCTGCTCGGCGGCAGCGGCTACCTCGCGGTCTACCTGGCCGGCATCGTGGTCGCCAACCGCCCGGTGCGCGCGCGCGGCGACGTGATGGCGGTGCAGGACGCGGCGACCTGGTTCGCGCAGTTGGCGATGTTCATGCTGCTCGGCCTGCTCGCCTCGCCGAGCGCGCTGCTGAAGGTACTGTGGCCGGCGCTCGGGGTGGCCGCGTTCCTGATGCTGGTGGCGCGGCCGGTGGCGGTGGCCGCCTGCCTGCTGCCGTTCCGCTACCGCTGGCAGGAAACCGCGTTCATCAGCTGGATCGGCCTGCGCGGCGCGGTCGGCATCTTCCTCGCCTCGATTCCCTTGCTGGCGGGGTTGCCGAACGCGCAGCTCTACTTCAACGTCGCCTTCGTGGTGGTGCTGGCCTCGCTGCTGATCCAGGGCTGGACCCTGCCGCGCGCCGCACACCTGTTCGGGGTGGCGGTGCCGCGCGCCGATCCCAACACCCGTCGCATCCAGCTCGACCTGCCCGGCCAGCTCGAATACGAGATGGTCGGCTACCGCGTCGCGGCCGCCAGTGCGGTGCTGCGCGGCGCACGGCTGCCCGGGCGGGTGCGGCTGGCGATGCTGGTGCGCGACGGCCGGATCCTGCTGCCGGACGCGGAAGAGGCGGGCACCCTGGCGGCCAACGACTACGCCTACTTCATCGCCCCCGGCGGGCAGGCGCCCCGGCTGGACTGGCTGTTCGCCGAAGGCTCCGACGCGCACGAGGCGGAGCAGGAAACCTTCGGCGTGTTCACCCTGCCGGGCGACGTGCCGCTGGGCGAGCTGGCGGCGTTCTACGGCGTGTCGATCCCGTCCCGCTTCGCCGGCGCGACCGCGGCGCAGTTGTTCGACGAACGCTTCGACGAACAGCCGCAGGTCGGCGACCGGCTCGCGCTGGGCAAGAACGTGATCCTGGTCGTACGCGACCTGAAGGACGACCGGGTGTCGCGCGTCGGCCTGAAGTTCAGCGGCGTCGGCGAGCGCCTGCTCACGGGTCGCTAGGCGCCGCCTCCCACACCGCGCCGGCGGGATCGAATTCCGGCGCCTCCTGCACCGCCGCGCGCCAGCCGAAACCGCACACCGCGAGCACGCCCTCGCAGGCCGGGTCGAGGCCGAACGCGTCCTCCAGCGCGACCTCGTTGATCGCGCCGGTGACGAACGCGCCCAGCCCTGCTTCGGTCGCCGCCAGGTACAGCGTCTGCGACAGGTGCCCGGCCTCCAGCGCGACCACGCGCCAGGCCTTCGGATGCCGGCGGTACTTCCAGAACGCGCGCGCGTAGCGCGGCGCCAGCAGCGCCAGCACCTGCGCGTCGGCGAACCAGGCCTGGCCGGCGACCGCGCGCAGGGCGAACGCGCGCAGCGCGGCCGCGTCGCCCTGCCACGGCAGCGCGTCGAGCGCGTGCGCGAGCGGATCGTAGCGGTACAGGCCGGGCGCCAGGCCGTCGACCCGCTGCACGACGAGATAGGCCTCGATCGGATGCAGGCCGCCGCCGGACGGGCTGTGCTTCTTGACGAACACCGCGTCGTCGCCGATCCGCACCTGCGCCTGCGCGCCGAACACGCGGTGCAGCAGCTGCGCGCAGGCGGCCAGCGGCAGCGCGCGCGCGGTGTCGAAGTTGCGGCAGGTCGCGCGGCGACCGAGCAGGGCGTCGAAGGCGGTCGCCGGCGGGCGCGGCAGGGCGACGCGGGCGGTGGCGTCGGCGCGTGTCGTCGTCGCCGGCGGCGGCGCGCCGAGCGTGTCGCACAACGCGCGCGCGGTGGTCAGGCCGCTGTCCTCCAGCGAGCGCATCGCGTCCACGTCACGCCAGCGGGTGAAAGCGTGCAGGGTCGCGGCGAGCGGATGCCAGTGGCTGTCGCGCAGGCGTTCGTCGCGGGCGCGGTGCGCGGCATGCGCGCGGGTCGCGCCGATCACCAGGCCCTGCTTCAGCAAGCGCCGCAACGCCGGCCGCAGCGCGGAGTCCAGGTCGCGCGATTCGCTCCAGCGAGCCGGGCTCAGCGCGCCCAGCAGTTCGCGCTCCGCCGCGTCGACCTCGACTTCCTCGCCCAGGTGCGGCGCCAGCGCGATCCAGCGCGTGGTCCGCCGCAGGCCGTCGCCGCCCGCCAGCAGCGAGGCGAGGTCGAAGGCGCTGTCCTCGCGCGGCTCGAGCAGGAGCACGCTGCAGCGGCGGATGCGCATGGGCCGGATCCGGTGGAAGGACGAAGCCGGCATTCTCGCCGGTTTCGCGGGGTCAGCCGAAGTGCGGCAGCAGCGGCCCGCCGAGCCACAACCAGCGCGCCATCCACGCGCTGACCACCGCGATCATCGCGGTCAGCGGCAGGCCCACCCGCAGGAAGTCGGCGAAGCGGTACTGGCCGGGCCCGAGGATCAGCAGGTTGCCGTGGTGGCCGATCGGGGTCAGGAACGCGACCACCGCGCCCAGCGCGGTGCACACCACGAAGGGGGTCGGCGGCAGGTGCAATGACTGCGCCAGCGACACCGCGATCGGCCCGAGCAGGACCGTGGTGGCCGAGTCGGAGAGGATCTGCGTGAGCAGCGCGGCCGCCGAGAACATCACCAGCAGCACCGCCAGCGGCGGCCACGTCGCGACCACGTGCAACAGGCCGTCGGCGAGCAGGCGCGCGGTGCCGGTCTGCTCCATCGCGATGCCGAGCGGGATCACGCCGGCGATCATCACGAAGATGCGCACGTCGATGTTGCGGTAGGCCTGGTCGACGTCGACGCAGCGGGTGGCGACCATCGCCACCGCGCCGAGCAGGAAGGCCAGCGGCGCCGGCAGCCATTCGGTCGCCGCCGCGAGCACGGTCAGGCCGAGCACCACCAGCGCCAGCGGCGCGCGCAGGCGGCGCCGCGCCTCGCCGGCGAACGGCACCAGCATCAGGAAGCCGTGGTGGGCGGCGAGCTCGCCGAAGTGCGACGGCCGGCCCCACAGCACCAGCAAATCGCCCTCGCGCAGGCGGGCGTCGGACAGGCGGTCGCCGAGGGTGCCGTGCTGCCGCCACAACCCGACGATCACCGCCTGGAACTTGCGCGAGAAGTCCAGCTCGCGCACCGAGCGGCCGATGAACTCCGAGCCCGGCGCGACCACCGCCTGCACCAGCTCCGGTTGGCCGTCGCCGGTCAGGCGGTCGCCGAAGCGTGCGATCGCGCTGAGATCCACCCCGGGGTCGTCGTGCAGCGACATCAGGTCGTCGGCGGCGGCCTCCACCAGCAGGATGTCGCCGACCAGCAGCGGGCTGCCCGGGCCGAGGTCGTCGCGGCGCTTGCCGTTGCGCAGCCAGCCGCGCAGGTGGAAGCGGTTGCCCAGCGTCTTCTGCAGTTCCGCCAGCGGGCGCGTGCTCCAGCGCGAGCCTTCCGGCACCACCAGCTCGGTACGGTAACGGTCAAGGCGCAGGTAGGCGTCGTCGCTGGCGGCGCCGCTGCGGCGCGGCAGCAGCCAGCGCGCGAACTGCATGTAGACGATGCCCATCGCGACCAGGGCGATGCCGATCGGGGTGATCGCGAAAATGCCCAGGCCGTCGCCGCCGTTGCGCTCGATCAGGTCGCTGGCGAGCAGGAACGCGGGCGCACTGACCAGGGTCAGGGTGGTGCCGAGCGAGGCCGCCAGCGACATCGGCATCAGCAGCCGCGAGGCGGCGAGGTTGTGCTCGCGCGCGTGCCGCAGCAGCAGCGGCAGCATCATCGCGGTGACCATCACGTGGTGGGTGAACGCCGACAGCGCGGCCACCGCCGGCATCACCACCGCGATCGCGCGCGATTCGCTGCGCCCGGCCATGCGCCCGATCCACAGGCCCAGGCGCTCGGTGACCCCGGTCGCGGCCAGGCCGCCGGAGATGACGAAGACCGCGGCGACGATGATCGCCGGTTCGCTGGCGAAGCCCGACAGCGCCTGCTCCGGCTTCAGCACGTGGGTCAGCACCAGCGCCAGCAGGATCAGCATGGCGGTGACGTCCACCCGCAGCCGTTCGCTGACGAACAGGTACAGGCCTCCGGCCAGGATCAGCAGGAACAGGATCTGCGGCAGCGCCATGCGGGACTCGTCGGGGAAACGCCCGCGCATTCTGCGATATCCGCGTCGAGCCCGTCGTTGACGCCGCGATGGGCCGCTGCGGGCATACTGGGCGCGCACCCCGACCACGACGCCCGATGCCCGACCCCACCGGTTCGCCGTCGCCCGCCGGCCCGACCGCCGAGCTCCAGGCCGAACTCGCCGCCTGCCGCGCCGCCCTCGAGGCGTTGCGCGCGGAGCAGGCGGTGTTCGCCCACGGCATTTCCCACGACCTGCGCGCGCCGCTGCGCAGCATCGACAGCTTCGTCGGCCTGCTCGCCCGCAACCAGAGCCTGGACGATGCCGCGCGCGAGCAGCTCGAGCGCGTGCGCGCGGCCTCGCAGCGCGCCGGGAGTCTGATCGAGGGCCTGCTCGAGCTGTCCCGCGCCAACCGCACCGAGCTGGCGCCGGCGGCGGTCGACCTCGGCCTGCTGGCGGAGCTGCAGCTGGCCGCGCTGCAGGACGCGGAGCCCGCGATCGTGCTGGACGCGGCGGTCGCGCCGGGCCTGCTCGCGCACGGCGACGAGCGCCTGCTGCGGCAACTGGTCGCCGCGCTGCTGGACAATGCCTGGAAGTTCTCGCGCGCCAGCGGCCGCGTCAGCGTGCGCATCGAAGGCGCGCGCGAGGGCGACCGCCTGCGGGTGTCCGTGCGCGATCACGGCTGCGGTTTCGACATGCGCTATGCTGCCAAGTTGTACGCGCCGTTCCAGCGCCTGCACGGGCCCGAACAGGGTGCCGGGCACGGCCTCGGCCTCGCCGTCGCGCAACGCATCGCCGAGCGCCACGGCGGCCGGATCACGGCCGATTCCGCGCCGGGCGAAGGCGCCACCTTCCACCTCGACCTGCCCGCGGCCGATGCCGACGCAGGAAGGAGCGACGGTTGATGGACAAGGAAATCCTGCTGGTCGAAGACAATCCGGACGACGTCGAGCTGACCCGGATCGCCTTCAAGGAAGCCAAGGTCGCCAACCAGCTGGTGGTCGCCAGCGACGGCGCCGAGGCGCTCGACTACCTGTTCGCGCGCGGCCGCTACGCCGACCGCAACCCGGACGACCTGCCCTCGATCGTGCTGCTCGATCTCAACCTGCCCAAGGTCGACGGGCGCGAGGTGCTGCAGGCGATCCGCGCCAACGAGAAGACCCGCAGCCTGCCGGTGGTGGTGCTGACCACCAGCACCGAGCCGTTCGACGTCGAGGCGAGCTACGCGCTCGGCGTGAACAGCTACATCCAGAAGCCGGTGGATTTCGAGCGCTTCGTGTGGGCGGTGCAGCAGGTCGGGTTGTACTGGCTGGTGCTCAACCACCCGCGCGAAGGCGGCACCTAGGCGCGTGCCGCGGGGCGGGTGCGAACCGCCCCTGCGACGACGCTGGTGGTGGCGCCTCAGGCCAGCGCGGCCCGCGGGGCGGCGGCGTCGGCCTCGGCGTGATAGCGCACCGCGGTCTCCACTTCCTGCTTCGAACCGAGGAACACCGGCACGCGCTGGTGCAGGCCGGTCGGCCGCACCTCGAGCATGCGCTGGCGGCCGGTGCTGGCGGCGCCGCCGGCCTGCTCGACCAGCAGGCTCATCGGGTTGGCCTCGTACATCAGCCGCAGCTTGCCGCCCTTGGGCGCGCACTTGCTGTCCAGCGGATAGCTGAAGATGCCGCCGCGGGTGAGGATGCGGTGCACGTCGGCGACCATGCTCGCCACCCAGCGCATGTTGAAGTCCTTGCCGCGCGGGCCTTCCTTGCCCTGCAGCAGGTCGCCGACGTAACGCTGCATCGGGGGTTCCCAGAAGCGCTGGTTGGACATGTTGACCGCGAATTCCTTCGTTTCCTCCGGGATGCGCATGCCGCGCACGGTGAGCACGAAGCCGCCGACCTCGCGGTCGAGGGTGAACGCATGCGTGCCGTGGCCGACGGTCAGCACCAGCGTGGTCTGCGGACCGTACACGCAGTAACCGGCGGCGACCTGCGCCGTGCCCGGCTGCAGGAAGTGCTCGTCGCCGGGCGTGGCCACGTCCTCCGGGCAGCGCAGCACCGAGAAGATGGTGCCCACCGACACGTTGACGTCGATGTTGGACGAGCCGTCCAGCGGATCGAACAGCAACAGGTAGTTGCCGCGCGGGTACACGTCCGGGATCGGCTGCGAATGGTCCATTTCCTCCGACGCCAGGCCGGCGAGGTGGCCGCCCCAGGCGTTCGCCTCGAGCAGGATCTCGTTGCTGATCACGTCGAGCTTCTTCTGCGCCTCGCCCTGCACGTTGATGCTGGCTGCGCCCGCCTCGCCGGCGTCGCCGAGCACGCCGCCGAGCGCGCCCTTGCCGACCGCGATCGAGATCCGCTTGCAGGCGCGCGCGACCACCTCCACCAGCAGCCGCAGCTCGGCGTTGACCCGGCCGGCGCGCTGCTCCTCGATCAGGAAGCGGGTCAGGGAAATCGGCGGGCTGGCGGTCATGGCGGACACACGGGCTGCGGAAGGAACCGCCATTGTCGCCCGTTGCGCGCGGCGTTGCAGTGACTGCTGACGGCAGGCTGGCAGCAGCCCCGCCGCATCCTGCCCGGGTGCGATCGGCACGACCCCGGAGCAGCCGCCATGCGTGGATCCGACACCCTGTTCTGGCGCTGCGGCGTCCTCCTCAATCCGGCCGCGCTGGCGCTGGCGCGGCGCGCGCTGGCGGAAGCCGTGCCCCCCGCGGGCGTGGCTGCGCCCGTCCACGACCCCGCGGCGCGGGCGCCGGGCTTGGACACCGCCCCCGCGCACGCGATCATGCCGGCATGCGCCGCGCCGACCGGCTGTTCCTGATCATCCATGCGCTGCAGGGGCGCCGCTCCGCGCTGCCCGCGCGCCGCCTGGCCGAGGACCTCGGCGTCTCCCTGCGCACCGTCTATCGCGACGTCGCCGACCTGCAGGTGTCCGGCGTGCCGATCGAGGGCGAGGCCGGGGTCGGCTACGTGCTGCGCAAGGGCGCGGACATCCCGCCGCTGATGTTCACCGCCGAGGAACTCGAGGCGCTGGTGGTCGGTACCCGCTTCGTCAAGGCGTTCGGCGGGCCGCGGTTGGCGCGCGGCGCGGCGGCCGCGCTGATCCGCATCGAGGCGGTGCTGCCGCCGGAACTGCGCGAACGCGCGCGCCGCACCCGTATCTACGCGCCGCCGTCCGCGCGCTTCGAGAACGGCGACGCGATCGACCGTCTGCACGCGGCGATCGAGGCGCGCGACGTGCTGCGCCTGGACTACCGCGACGGCGACGGCCAGCCCAGCCTGCGCGAAGTCGAGCCGCTGTGCCTGGCGTTCTGGGGCGGCAGCTGGACCCTGGGCGCGTGGTGCCGGCTGCGTGCCGCGTTCCGCAACTTCCGCCCCGACCGCATCGCGCGCTTCCAGGCCAGCGGCGAAACCTTCGCCGACACGCCCGAGCGCGGCCTGCCCGCCTACCTGCGCGCGGTCGGCGCGACGCCGGGCGACGATTGAGCGTTTCCACCCGCGAGGACACCCGCATGCCCCACGTCACCGCGGTTCGTTCGGACGACGGCAGGCGTGGCGGACGGTGACGCTAGACGTCGCCGTCCTGCGCCCAGCCCTCGCCGCTGCCGCGCTGGTAGACGGTGTCCTCGTCGCGCACGGTGCCGGCCGGGAAATCGGGCAGCGCGTCCAGGCGCGCATAGATCGGCGTGAAGTCCGGCCGCGTGGCCTCCATCAGCTGCTCGAAGCTGTCGATCACGAAGTAGGTCTTCTGGTAGGTGTCGATGCGGTAGCGCGTGCGCATGATCCGCTCGAGGTCGAAGCCGATCCGGTTCGGCGCCGAGCTGTCGAGGCAGTGGATCGACTCGCCCTTGGAGGACACGATGCCGCTGCCGTAGATGCGCAGGCCGTCCGCCTGCCGGATCAGGCCGAACTCCACCGTGTACCAGTACAGCCGCGTCAGCATCTGCAGCGCATGCGGGCCGATGCCGTGCGCCTTCACCCCGCCCAGGCCGTAGGCCTCCATGTAGTCGGCGAACACCGGGTTCATCAGCAGCGGCACGTGGCCGAACAGGTCGTGGAAGAGGTCCGGCTCCTCGATGTAGTCGATCTGGTCCGGGCGGCGGATCCACCAGGTCACCGGGAAGCGGCGGTTGGCGAGGTGGTCGAAGAAGTCGAGCTCGGGCAGCAGGCCCTCCACGCCGACCAGGGTCCAGCCGGTGGCCGCCCGCAGCGCGGCGTTGATGTCGGCGAACTTCGGGATGCGGTCGGGCGTCATCCCCATCGCGTCCTGCGCGCGCAGGAATTCGTCGCAGGCGCGGCCCGGCAGGATCTCGCGCTGGCGCGCGTACAGCGTCGCCCAGGTCGCGTGGTCGTCGGCGCTGTAGTCGTCCCACGGCTGGTCGACGATGCCGGTCGCGTAGACCGGGACCTTGCCCTTGTCGGTCTGCAGGTTCTCGACGCGGCGGGGCTGGGCGGACATGGGCGGCGCCTTGCGGGAGCGGAAGTCCGACTTTATCCACGATTTCGCGCAACGGGGTTGCGCAGTTGCGGCATTGGTGGCAACTGGCGCAAGATCCTTGCGTCTCCAAGCGCCAGCCTGCACGAAATGACCGACGCCGTCGCCCTCGACCGCACCGACCTGGCCCTGCTCGCCGAGCTGCAGCGCGGCGGCCGCCTGACCAACGCCGAACTGGCCGAGCGCGTGCACCTGTCGCCGTCGGCCTGCCTGCGCCGGGTGCAACGGCTGGAGCGCGACGGCGTGATCGCCGGCTACCGCGCCGAGGTCGACCCGGCGCGGCTGGGCCTGGACCTGGAGGCCTTCGTGCGCGTGCAGCTGGCGCACCATGACCGCGAAGCGATCGAGGCCTTCGCGGTCGCGGTCGACACCTGGGACGAGGTGGTCGCCTGCCACGCCCTGACCGGCGACATGGACTACCTGCTGCACGTGCGCGTGCGCGACCTCGAGCACTTCTCGCGCTTCCTGCTCGACCGCCTGCTCGGCCAGGCCGGCGTCGCCGACGTCAACTCCAGCTTCGTCCTGCGCACCGTCAAGCGCTTCCGCGGCCTGCCCCTGCCGCACGCCTGACCGCGTCCCAACCCCGCTTGCTGCGCTGCCCTCGTGCCGCGCCTCCACCGTAGAGCGGAGCTTGCTCCGCTGCCCTTGCGCCCCTGCGCAAGCGGAGCAAGCTCGCTCTACAAAAACGTGTCATCGCGGCAAAGCCCGACACCACCGCGCCCATTCCGCCGATCGGCGTCGCTGCCGCTGCATCCCACCGTGCCTGCATGTCCAGCCCGCAGCTCGCCCGCGGTCGTCATTCGCAGGTCGACGCCGCCTACGCAGTCACCACCGTCACCGCCGCGCGTCGCCCCTGGTTCCGCTCGGCGGCGTGCGCCGGCCGACTGGTCGACGCGCTGCGCGCCAGCGAATGCGAAGGCGCGACCGCCAGCCTCGCCTGGGTCGTCATGCCCGACCACCTGCACTGGTTGTTCGTCCTGCGCGCCGGCACCTTGTCCGCTTGCCTGCAACGGCTCAAGTCCCGGTCGGCGCGCACGCTCCGCGCACACGACGGCTCGGCGGGCGCGCTCTGGCAGGCCGGCTACTACGACCATCGCCTGCGCGGCGACGACGACCTGCGGGTGCAGTCCCGCTACATCGTCGACAACCCCGTTCGCAAAGGCTGGGTGCGCCATTGGCGCGAATACCCCCACGCCTGGTGCCGCTGGGACCTCCCGTAGAGCGGAGCTTGCTCCGCTTGCGCCGTGACCGTTCCCCGTAGAGCGGAGCTTGCTCCGCTGCGTTCTGGCCGGGGAAGCGAACGCGGCGCGCCACAAAGGCAGCGGAGCAAGCTCCGCTCTACGGGCAGGCGCGCAAGGCGGCGGGATCGGTCAGAACCCGTTGTCGCCGTCGAGGATGCGGCCGAGGCCGCCGAGCACCGAGCCTTCGCCGCGGCTCTGGCCGCCGCCCTTGGGCGCGGCCGCGAGCATGCGCCCGGCCATGCGCGAGAACGGCAGCGACTGCAGCCACACCGTGCCCGGGCCGGTGAGGGTGGCGAGGAACACGCCTTCGCCGCCGAACAGCATGCTCTTGATCCCGCCGACCGCCTTGACGTCCATGTCGACCGTCGAATGGAAGGCGACCACGCAGCCGGTATCCACGTCGATGCGTTCGCCGGCGGCGAGCGTGCGCTCCATCACCGTGCCGCCGGCGTGCACGAACACCCAGCCGTCGCCTTCCAGCTTCTGCATGATGAAGCCCTCGCCGCCGAACAGGCCGGTGAGGATCTTGCGCTGGAAGTGCACGCCCACCGACACCCCGCGCGCGCCGGCGAGGAAGCTGTCCTTCTGGCAGACCAGGCGGCCGCCGTGCTCGGACAGCTTCATCGCCATCACCGTGCCGGGGTAGGGCGCGGCGAACGCGACCCGCGCCTTGCCGCTGCCGGCGTGGGTGAACATGGTGGTGAACAGGCTCTCGCCGGTGACCACGCGCTTGCCGGCCGACAGCAGCTTGTCGAACAGGCCGCCGCCCTGGCCCGTGTGCGAGCCGTCGCCGAACACGGTGTCCATCTGCACCGCGGCGTCCTTGTACATCAGCGCGCCGGCCTCGGAGATCGCGCTCTCGCCCGGATCGAGCTCGATCTCGACGAACTGCATGTCGTTGCCGACGATGCGGTAGTCGATTTCGTCGCTGTGGCCGCGACCGGAGCCGGTCGACGGCAGCGGCGGCATCGACGGCGGCAGCGCGCCGGCGTCGGGCGCCAGCGCGGCGACCTCGCCGACCGGCTGCCACGCGGCCATGCCCTCGCGCCAGCACAGGTCCTCGGGATGCTGCTGCGCGTGCCGGCGCGCGGCGTTGTCGTCGAGCGGGCCGACCCGCGCGCTGTTGCTGCCGGAGCTGAAGTACCACTGGGCCATCGGGCTCACCTGCGGAAGGGACTCGCCCCTATTGTTCCGCAAAAGCGCCATCCGGCGCGGCGCGCGCGGCGGGGGCGGCTGCCTTGCCGAAGCGTTCGCCGAAGAAGTCGCCGTCCTTCCAGCGCGGCGGCGCCGCGGCGTTGCCGATCTCCAGGCCCAGCGTCGCCGCCAGCCGCGCCATCCGCGCCGCGTCCTCGTACTGGATCGGCTGGCGGACGTCGTCGCAGGGGCGGTGGTAGCAGCGGCGCAGGAACGCGCGCTGGGCCAGGGTCGGCACGGTGCTGGCGTCGGCAACCTTGCCGGCGCTCTCCTTCGCCGGCACCACGCCGCCGTCCAGCAGCAGTGCCGGCACGCCCGCGCGCACGAACGGGTACTGGTCGCTGCGCACGAACACCGCGTCCTCCGGGAACGGATCCTGCGACAGGTCCACGCCGACCGCTTGCGCCGCGCGCTCGAGCGGCGCGTCGAGGTCGCTGTGGGCGACGCCGACCGGCACCACGTCGCGGCTGGGCGCGAGCAGCATCGGCATGTCGATGTTGAGGTTGGCGACCAGCGCGCCGGGCGGATGCGTCGCCAGCCATTCCGCGCCGAGCAGGCCCTGCTCCTCGCCGGTCAGCGCGGCGAACAGCAGCGAGCGCTTCGGCGCGGCCTCCGCCTTCAGCGCGCGCGCCGCCTCCAGCACGATCGCGACCCCGAGCGCGTTGTCCAGCGCGCCGGGGTACACGCGCACGCCGTCCACCGGCGCGCCGATGCCGAGGTGGTCCAGGTGCGCGCTGAACACGACGTGCTGCGCGGCGAGCGCGCGGTCCGCGCCGGGCAGGCGCGCCACCACGTTGCGCGCGTCCAGCCGCCGGACCGTGCTGCGCGCGGCCAGCTCGAGTGTTACCGGCAGGGTGAAGCCGCGCAGGCGTTCGTCGCGCACCGCCTGCGCGAGCTCGGCCGCGGTGTGGCCGCTGCCGTCGAACAGCAGGTCGGCCGCCGCCGCGCTCACCCGCGCCACCACCCGCAGCTGCGGGAACCCGTCGACCGCGCCGCCGCCGGCGTCGCGCAGGCGCATGTCGGGACGGTCGAAGGCCTCCGCCGCGCGCGCCCACGGCGCGTTGGCCTCGTCCGCGGCGGTGTCCACGAACACCGCGCCGATCGCGCCGCGCCGCGCCAGTTCGCGCAGCTTCTCGGGGCGCGAGGTGTGGAAGGCGCGGCGATCGGGCTCGAACCGCTCCGGCGCGCCGCCGAACAGCACCGCGACCTTGCCGCGCAGGTCGAGCCCGGCGAAATCGTCGTGGCCGAGGTCGGGCGCGTGCACGCCCTGGCCGACGAACACCGCCGGCGCGCGCACCTCCGCCGTCGCCGTCGCGAACGAGGGCATCG
>Ga0268362_100161_pt1 | contig 12443 bp, 11 predicted proteins | sample MetcocultureR2M_FD_197214 | JGI IMG/M metagenome (GOLD analysis project Ga0268362, IMG submission 197214) | Soil microbial communities from Anza Borrego Desert, Southern California, United States - Methanotrophic co-culture R2-M | ecosystem: Environmental > Terrestrial > Soil > Desert | place... | reverse complement strand
CCGAGGCACGCCGCGCCGCCGCCGCGGCCGGGACCCCGCCCGACGCGCCGGCGACGTGACCGTCCTCAGCGTCAACGTCAACAAGATCGCGGTGCTGCGCAACTCGCGCGGCGGGCGGGCGCCGGATCCGGTGCAGGCCGCGCGCGCCTGCCTGGACGCCGGCGCGCACGGGATCACCGTGCATCCGCGCCCGGACGCGCGCCACATCCGCGCCGACGACGTGTTCGCGCTCGCCGCGCTGTGCCGCGAGTACGGCGTCGAATTCAACCTCGAGGGCAACCCGTTCGCCCCGCCGCGCGGCGGCTACCCAGGCTTCCTCGCCCTGTGCGCACAGGCGCGGCCGGCGCAGGCGACGCTGGTGCCCGACGCGGACGCGCAGCTGACCTCCGACCACGGTTTCGATTTCGACCGCGACGGCGACAGGCTGGGACCGCTGGTTGCGCAGCTGAAGGCGCTGGGCTGCCGCGTCAGCCTGTTCGTGGACGCCGAGGCGGGGCCGGGCGACGTCGCCGACCTGGCGCCGGCCGCCGCGACCGGCGCCGACCGCGTCGAGCTGTACACCGGGCCGTTCGCTGAGGCCTTCGCCGCCGGCAACGCGGATGCCGCGCTCGCCGCCTGCGCGCGCACCGCGCGCGGCGCGCAGGCCGCCGGGCTCGGGGTCAATGCCGGCCACGACCTGAGCCAGGCCAACCTCGCCGTCTTCCTCGCCGGCGTGCCGGGCGTGCAGGAAGTCTCGATCGGCCACGCGCTGGTCGACGAGGCGCTGTATGCGGGGCTGGCGGCCACGGTCCGTGGGTATCTGCGGATCCTGGAGCCAGGGGCCAACAAGTAGGGAATCATCACGAGTCCGCGATCCGGCGCAGGCCGGACGTCTTCCTGCCGAACGCCTCAGCGTGCCGCCACGCCGTGGGCAGCGCCTTTCGCCGTGTCATGCGCGACGGCGGTCGCGGCCGACGCCTTGGCCGCCTGCGGCGCCGGTGCGGCCACGGCGTCCTCCGGCGCGGTGGCGCCGGCCAGCGCCAGCAACAGCAGCATCGGCAGGACCAGCAGGCCGCGCAGCAACTGGGTATGCAGGGACATGGGACACCTCCTCGTGTGCCCTGTCTTTCGCAGGCTTCGTGCCAACCGCAAGTGGCTGATTCTGCTGGGCTTGCGTCGCCCTCCCCGCGTCCGCGGACGTCCGCCCCGGCGCGCGGCCGGCGTCCGGACCGGACGCGCTGCCTACCAGGCCATCGCCTCGCCCTGCCAGTTGTAGAAGCGGCCGCTGTCCTCCGCGCCGAGGCGGTCCAGCACCCGCAGCAGGCCGGCGACCGAGTCGCGCGGCTGGACCGGCGCCTGGTCGCCGCCCATGTCCGTGTGCACCCAGCCCGGGCACAGCGCGACCACCTTGATCCCGCGCGGCGCCAGCGCCTTCGCCAGCAGCACCGTCGCCATGTTTTGCGCCGCCTTGCTGATGCAGTAGCTGGGCGCGCGGAACTCGCTGCGCGTGCTCATCGCCGACATCATGCTGGACAGGTTGGCGACCGTGCCGCCGTCGGCCAGGAACGGCGCCAGCGCCTGGGTCAGCAGCAACGGCCCGATCGCGTTGGTGCGCAGGCTGTCCTCCAGCACCGCTTCCGCGACGTGGCCCCAGCGTTCGCCCGAATGCAGCACGCCGGCGTTGTTGACCAGCAGCGCCAGGCGCGCGTCGTCGCCCAGCACCAGCGGCAACTCGCGCGCCAGTTCCTCGCGCGCGCGCGCGCTGGCCACGTCCAGCGGCAGCACGTGCAGGCGGCCGGGATGCTCGCCGGCGAGGGTGTTCAGGTCGGTCGCCCGGCCCGGGTGGCGGCAGGTGGCGACCACGCGGTGGCCGCGGGCGAGCAGCTGGCGCACGAACTCCAGGCCGAGGCCGCGGTTGGCGCCGGTGACGAGGCTGTGGCTGTCCATGCCCCCAGTGTGCCGCAGGCGCGGTGAGGCGGGGGTACGTGGCCGGGGGCCGGTGAGCGGAGGTCACCCCAACCTCTGGCCGCTGCGGCCGCGGTCCCGCCGGGCTAGGATGCGGCGGTTGTGTCCCCGTCCAGTTCCGCACAGGAGTGCCGCATGCGTTCCATCCGCCGTGCCCCCGCCATGCTTCGCCATGGCGCCCTCGCCCTTGCCCTGACCGCCGCGCTCGGCGGCGGCTACGTCTCCAGTGCCTGGGCCAAGCCCGCCGGTGCGGCGGTCGACATCGCCTACCAGGAGTTCACCCTGCCCAACGGCCTGCGGGTGATCGTGCACGAGGACCACAAGGCGCCGATCGTCGCCGTCAATATCTGGTACCACGTCGGCGCCAAGAACGAGCCGGCCGGGCGCAGCGGCTTCGCGCACCTGTTCGAGCACCTGATGTTCCAGTCGTCGGAGAACCACGACGGCGAGTACTTCGAGCCCTTCAAGCAGATCGGCGCGACCGGCCAGAACGGCACCACCAACTCCGACCGCACCAACTACTTCGAGAACGTGCCGACCACCGCGCTCGACACCGCGCTGTGGATGGAGTCCGACCGCATGGGCCACCTGCTCGGCGCGATCGACCAGAAGGCGCTGGACGAGCAGCGCGGCGTGGTCCAGAACGAGAAGCGCCAGGGCGAGAACCAGCCCTACGGCCAGGTCTGGGACAAGCTGACCCAGGCGATGTACCCGAAGAGCCACCCGTACCACCACGGCGTGATCGGCTCGATGAACGACCTCAACGCGGCCTCGCTCGAGGACGTCAAGCAGTGGTTCCGCACCTGGTACGGCCCGAACAACGCGGTGCTGGTGCTGGCCGGCGACATCGACCTCGCCACCGCGAAGGAAAAGGTCGCCAAGTACTTCGGCGACCTGCCGGCCACGCCGACCATGGCGCAGCCGGCCATCGACGTCGCCAGGCGCGCCGCCGACAGCCGCGAAACCATGACCGACAAGGTCCCGCAGGCGCGCATCTACCGCGCCTGGAACATCCCGCAGTACGGCACGAAGGAACTGGACCAGCTCGACCTGTTCGCCAGCGTGCTCGGCGGCAGCAAGTCCTCGCGGCTGGACACGCGCCTGGTGCACCAGGACAAGCTGGTCGACAACGTCAGCGCGTTCGTCGGCGATTCCTACCTCGGCTCCAACTTCCTGGTGATGGCGACCGTCAAGCAGGGCGTGGACCCGGCCAAGGTCGAGGCGATCATCGAGGAGGAGATCAACAAGCTGATCGCGCAGGGCCCGACCGCCGAGGAGCTGGAGCGCGCCAAGGTGACCCAGCGCGCCGGCTTCATCCGCGGCATCGAGCGCATCGGCGGTTTCGGCGGCAAGGCCGACGCGCTGGCGGAATGCGCCGTGTTCACCGGCAACGCCGGCTGCTTCCGCGACAGCCTGGCCAACATCGCCGCGGCCACCGCGGCCGACCTCAGGAACGCCGGTCATGAATGGCTGGAGACCGGCAGCCACACGATCGTGGTGGTGCCGGGCGAGCGCGTCGCGCTGCCGGAGGAGCCGGCGGTGACGCCGGCGCCGATGACCCTGCCGCCGGTGGACCCGAAGTACAAGACCACCGCGAGCACGGTCGACCGCAGCCAGGGCGTGCCGATGCCCAAGGACTTCCCGGAGCTGAAGTTCCCGCAGCTGCAGCGCGCCACCCTCGCCAACGGCAGCACCGTGGTGCTGGCCGAGCGCCACGACATCCCGGTCGTGCAGATGAGCTACGAGTTCGACGGCGGCTACGCCTCCGATCCGAACGGCAAGGCCGGCACCGCCAACTTCGCGATGGGCATGCTCGACGAGGGCGCGGGCGAGTACGACTCGCTCGGCTTCGCCGACGCCGCCGAACTGCTCGGCGCGCGCTTCGGCGCGGGCGCCGCGCTGGACGGCAGCAACGCCTACATGTCGGCGCTGAAGGAGAACCTCGAGCCCTCGCTCGCGCTGTTCGCCACCATGCTGCAGCAGCCGCGCTTCGAGCAGTCCGAAATCGACCGCATCCGCAGCAGCTGGATCGCCGGCATCGCCCAGGAGAAAGCGCAGCCGACCACCGTCGCCCTGCGCGTGCTGCCGCCGCTGCTGTACGGCGCCGACCATCCTTACGGCATGCCGCTCACCGGCTCGGGCACCGAGCAGTCGATCGGCGGCCTGACCCGCGAGGACCTGCTGCGCTACCAGCAGGCGTGGATCCGCCCCGAGCACGCCACCCTGATCGTGGTCGGCGACACCACGCTGGGCGAGATCGTGCCGGTGCTGAACAAGTACCTCGGCAGCTGGAAGGGCAGCGGCGAGGCGCCGCAGGCCGCCAGGCCGGCCGACGTCGCCCGTCCGGCGCAACCGCGCATGTTCCTGATCGACCAGCCGGGGTCGGTGCAGGCCAACATCTTCGCCGGCGAGCTGGTGCCGTCCACCCGGGATCCGGGCGCGGTGCGCTTCGACTTCGCCAACGACGTGCTCGGCGGCGACTTCACCTCGCGCCTGAACATGAACCTGCGCGAGGACAAGCACTGGTCCTACGGCGTGCGCAGCATGACCGTGTCCGCCGAGGGCCAGCGCCCGTGGCTGGCGATCGCGCCGGTGCAGATCGACAAGGCCGCCGAGTCGGTCGCCGAGATGCAGCGCGAGATCGCCACCTACGCCACCGGCAAGGCGCCGGCCAGCGACGCCGAGGTCGCCCGCATCCGCGCGATCCGCACGCTCAGCCTGCCCGGCGCGTACGAGACCGCCGGTTCGGTGATGAACACCATCGGCGACATCGTGCGCTACGACCGACCGGACGACTACGTCATCCAGCGCATGCACGAGATCGAGGCGATGACCCCGGCGCAGGTCAACACCGCCGCGCAGACCCTCGACCCGAATGCGATGACCTGGGTGGTGGTCGGTGACCTGTCGACGATGGAACAGCCGCTGCGCGCGCTGAAGGTCGGCGAGGTGACCGTGCTCGACGCCGACGGCAAGCCGGTGACGGCCAAGCCGGAGGCGAAGGACGCCGCGCCGAAGCAGTAACGGCGGTTCAGCTGCAGGCAACGGCAGGCCGGGCGACAATCCGGCCTGCCGTTTTTTGTGCCCGCGTCCGTGCGGCGCCACGCGCGATCGCGAGGCGCCGGCCGACCATCCAACCCAGGAGTCCCGCATGCGCCTGCCGCCCGCCACCGTCCTCGCCGCCGCCGTCGCCGTCCTTCCCGCCTGCACCTGGGTGCACATGGCGCCGGGCGCCAGCGCGGTGCGGGTCGTCGCCAGCCAGCCGACCGGCTGCGAGCAGCGCGGTGAGGTCGAGGTCTCGGTCAAGGACCGGCTCGGCCCGATCGAGCGCAACCCGCGCAAGGTCCGCGACGAACTCGAGACCCTGGCCCGCAACGAGGCGCCCGGCCTCGGCGCCGACACCGTGCAGCCGCTGGACGGCTTCGAGGACGGTGAACAGCGCTGGGTCGCCTGGCGTTGCGGTCGCTGAACCGGTCGCGCCCGAGCCCGAGCCTTGTAGAGCGGAGCTTGCTCCGCCGCCCTGATGCCGGGAAAAGCAGCGGAGCAAGCTCCGCTAAACGGCCCCCGGACCGCCGCCGCACCTGAACGCGCGCCCCGCTGCCGCCCTTCCGCGAGCCCCTTGCCTGCAGGGGCAGGCGTGAAAGCGCTATGCTGTGCCGTTTTCCGCGCTTTTTCGGTGCACCGCCATGCTGTTCCAGCACGTCGCCATCGCCGGTCTCGCCCATGTGGACGCGCCGCGCAGGCTCACCTCCGACGAGATCCAGGCCCGGCTGAAGCCGACCCTCGATCGCCTCGGCATCAAGTCCAACGTGATCGAGGAAGTCGCCGGCGTGCGCGAGCGTCGCCTGTGGGACGGCGAGGTCAAGGCGTCCGACGCCGCGACCCTGGCCGGGGTCAAGGCCCTGGTCGACGCCGGCATCGACGCCGACCGCATCGGCCTGCTGGTCAACACCTCGGTCAGCCGCGACTACCTGGAGCCGTCCACCGCCAGCATCGTCGCCGGCAACCTGCACCTGGGCGAAACCTGCCAGAACTTCGACGTCGCCAACGCCTGCCTCGCCTTCCTCAACGGCATGGACATCGCCGGCCGCATGATCGAGCGCGGCGAGATCGACTACGCGCTGGTGGTCAACGGCGAAACCGCCGACCGCGCCTACGAAAAGACCCTCGAGCGCCTCAGCCGCCCCGACGTCACCGCCGAGCAGTTCCGCGACGAGATGGCCACGCTGACCCTGGGCAGCGGCGCCGCCGCGATGGTGATGGCGCGCGCCGAACTCGCCCCCGGCGCGCCGCGCTACCGCGGCAGCGTCACCCGCTCGGCCACCCAATGGAACCAGCTGTGCCGCGGCGACCTCGTGCACGACCGCATGATCGCCGACGGCCGCATGCTGATGGTCGAGGGCATCAAGCTCGGCCAGAAGACCTTCGCCGCCGCGCGCATCGCGCTCGGCTGGGTGGTGGAGGAGCTCGACGAGTTCGTCATCCACCAGGTCAGCAAGGCGCACACCAAGGCCTTCCTCAAGGCCTTCGGCATCAGCCCGAAGAAGGTCATGACCATCTTCGGCGAGCACGGCAACATCGGCCCGGCCTCGGTGCCGATCGTGCTCAGCAAGCTGCGCGAGATGGGCCGCCTGAAGAAGGGCCAGCGCGTCGCCCTGCTCGGCATCGGCTCGGGGCTGAACTGCTCGATGGCGGAAGTCGTCTGGTGAGCGGCCTGCCGGCCTGCCCGCGCTGCGCCTCGGCCTACACCTACGCCGACGGGCCGCTGCTGGTCTGCCCGGAATGCGCGCACGAGTGGGACCCGGCCGCGGTCGCGGCCACCGACGCGCCGCGCGAGGTCCGCGACGCCGTCGGCAACGTGCTCGCCGACGGCGACACGGTCACCGTGATCAAGGACCTCAAGGTCAAGGGCGCCTCGTCCGCGCTCAAGGTCGGCACCAAGGTCCGCAACATCCGCCTGGTCGAGGGCGACCACGACATCGACTGCCGCATCGAGGGCTTCGGCGCGATGCAGCTGAAGTCGGAGTTCGTGCGCAAGGCCTGAACGCCCGGGCGTCTTCGGGCAGACTGCGCATTGCATGGACTTCCCCGACTACCCCTTCACCCCGCGTTCCATCCAGATCCGCCCGGGCATCCGCCTGCGCTACCTCGACGAGGGGCCGCGCGATGCGCCGGTGGTGGTGATGCTGCACGGCAATCCGTCGTGGAGCTACCACTGGCGGCGGCTGGTGCTGGGGCTGCGCGACCGTTACCGCTGCATCGTGCCGGACCACGTCGGCATGGGCGGGTCGGACCGGCCGGGCGACGCGCAGTACCCCTACACGCTGGAATCGCGCGTCGAGGACCTGACCACGCTGCTCGATGAGATCGGCATCGCCGGGCCGGTGACGCTGGCGGTGCACGACTGGGGCGGGATGATCGGGATGGGCTGGGCGCTGGCGCATCCGCAACAGGTGCGGCGGCTGATGATCCTCAACACCGCGCTGTTCCCGATGCCGGCGGCCAAGGCGATGCCGTGGCAACTGGCGCTGGGGCGCGATTCGCGCGTGGGCGGCTTCCTGATCCGGGCCTTCAGCCTGTTCGCGCGCGGGGCCGCGTGGTTCGGTACCAGCAAGCGGATGCCGCGCGCGGTGCGGCGCGCCTACGTCGCGCCCTACCGCGGCTGGCGCAATGCGATCGCGACGCTGCGCTTCATGCAGGACATCCCGCTGCGCGAGGGCGACCCGGCGTGGCCGCTGGTGGCGCAGGCGGGCGCGCGCCTGCCCGAGTTCGGCGACCGGCCGGTGTTCATCGCCTGGGGGCTGCGCGATTTCGTGTTCGACCGGCACTGCCTCGACGCCTGCGTCGCGGCGCTGCCGATGGCCGAGGTGCACCGCTTCCTCGAGGCCGGGCACTTCGTGCTGGAGGACGAGCACGCGGTGCTGGTGCCGGGGATCCGGGCCTTCCTCGACGCCACCGCGAAGGACGTCTGACGCTCCCTCCCCCGCTGAGCGGGGGAGGGCTGGGGTGGGGGTGAGTGTCGCGGCGACAGCGGCCCCCTCACCCTCGCGCTGCGCGCTCGACCCCTCCCGCAAGCGGGAGACGTGACGGCAACGGCAGCGCGCGCTTCCGGTCGTTCCCCCTCTCCCGCTTGCGGGAGAGGACCGGGGTGAGGGCGCCTTCTGCCTCAGCGCTCCAGGATCGCCACCACGCCCATCCCGCCCGCGGTGCAGATCGACACCAGGCAGCGGCCGCGGCCGCGCAGGGCGAGTTCCTTCGCGGCGGTGGCGACGATGCGGGCGCCGGTGGCGGCGAACGGATGGCCGGTGGCGAGCGAGGAGCCGTTCGGGTTGATCCTGGCCGGATCGATCTGCCCCAGCGGCGCGTCCAGGCCGAGCCGGGTGCGGCAGTACTCCTCGCTCTCCCACGCGCGCAGCGTGCACAGCACCTGCGCGGCGAAGGCCTCGTGGATCTCGTAGAAGTCGAAGTCCTGGAGCGTGAGTCCGTTGCGGCGGAGCATCTCCGGCACCGCGATGGTCGGTGCCATCAGCAGGCCTTCGCCGTGCACGAAGTCCACCGCCGCGACCTGCGCGTCGCGCAGCCAGCACAGCGGCTCCAGCCCGCGCGCGCGCGCCCAGTCCTCCGACGCCACCAGGCAGGCGGCCGCGCCGTCGGTGAGCGGGGTCGAATTGCCGGCGGTCAGCGTGCCCTTGCCCGACGTACGATCGAACGCCGGTTTCAATGTGGCCAGCTTCTCCAGCGAAGTATCCGGCCGCAGGATGTTGTCGCGGGCGACGCCGCGGAAGGGCACCACCAGGTCGTCGAAGAAACCGCGCGCGTACGCGGCGGCCAGCTTGTGGTGCGAGCCGACCGCCCACGCGTCCTGCGAGTCGCGGGCGATCTGCCACTGCCGCGCCATGTCCTCGCAGTGGTCGCCCATCGACTTGCCGGTGCGCGGCTCCGCCACGCCCGGGAACTCCGGCTTCAGCTCGCGCGGGCGGAAGCCCTTGAACGCCGCCAGCCGCTGCTGGAAGGTCTTGCCGCGCGCGGCCTCCAGCAGGCGCCGGCGGAAGGCCTGGCCATACACGATCGGCACGTCGGAGGTGGTGTCGCTGCCGCCGCCGATGCCGGCCTCGATCTGGCCGGTGGCGATCTTGTTGGCGACGGTGACGATCGCGTCGAGCGAGGTGCCGCAGGCGCGCTGCAGGGTGATGCCCGGCGTCAGCGGCGACAGCCCGGAGGAGAGCGTGGCCTCGCGGCCGATGTTCCAGTCGCTGCTGAGCTTGAGCACCGCGCCCATCGCGACCTCGCCCAGCTGCTGCCCGTGCAGCCCGAACTTCTCCACCAGCGCGCCGAGCGTGCGCACCGACATGCCGAGGTTGCCGACGTCGGCATAGGCCGTGTTCTGCCTGCAGAAGGGAATGCGGACGCCGCCGAGGACGGCGACGGGGCGGCCATGCAGCATCGGTTGTCCTCGCCAGCGCCGGCTGCGCACGACGCGACCGGCATAATGCGCCCGAGTGTAAACCCCGCTTCTTGAAGGGCCAATCAGGCATGCGTGACGCGATCGACGCTCCGGTTCATCTGCTCGGCGCACTGGCGCTGGAACTCGCGCCGGGCAGCCAGCCCGGCCGCGCCGCGCTGGCCCAGGCCGACGCCGGGGCGCTGGCGACCGGGGTCGCGCAGGACCTGGCGAAGTTCGCGCCGGAGGCCGCGGCGATGGAGCTGGTGCTGGTCGGCGCGCACTACGACGCGGTCGAGCTGCTGCGCCCGGGCTGGCCGCTGCACCAGGCGCTGGCCCAGCTCGCCGACCGCGCGCCGGCCGATGGCGGGCGCGGCGCCGCCGGCCGGGTGATCGCCTTCGGCGCCCACGACGGCGCCCTGCCGCAGTCGCTGGCCGTGCTCGACGAGTACCGCGGCGGGCCGCTGCGGCTGGTGCCATTCCTGCTGCGCGCCGACGACGCGGCGCAGGCCGCCGAACTCGGCGAGCGCTTCGAGCGCAGCCTGCTCGACCTCGGCATGGCCGGCGCGGGCACCGCGTTGCAGGCGCAGGAGGCCTTCGCGATGCAGGTCGAGCACGCGCGCTACCTGACCGTGCACGACCTCGCCGCGATGATGGCGATGCAGTACGACCACGCGGGGCTCGGCGCGCTGTGGCCCCTGATCGAGGCCGCGCTGCTGGCGCCGGCGCAGGAGGAATGGCTGGACGCGCCGCCGGAGCCGCTGGTGCGCTACGCCGACGGCGAGGCGCGGATCGCGCTGTTCTCGCCGCCGGCGTGGAAGGCGCGCTACGCGGCCGGCACCGAGGACGAGGCGCAGCTGCGGCGGCAGTTCGCCGGCTTCGAGATGCGCCAGCGCCAGTTCGCCGCGGTGCTGGGCGCGCACGGCGTGCCGGTGACCTTCGTCGACTGCCCGCGCGCGGACGCCGGCGCGCTGTAGCGGCCACCGCCGGCCCGCGCCGGCAATGCGATGATGCCGGCATGGACGGCCTGCGGACCTATCTCGTCGGCGGCGCGGTGCGCGACCGCCTGCTCGGCCTGGAGCCCGGCGACCGCGACTTCGTCGTGGTCGGCGCGACGCTCGAGGCGATGCTGGCGCGCGGCTTCCGCGCGGTCGGCCGCGACTTCCCGGTGTTCCTGCATCCGGACACCCACGAGGAGCACGCGCTGGCGCGCACCGAGCGCAAGTCCGGGCGCGGCTACCGCGGCTTCGTGGTCGACGCCGATCCGTCGGTGACCCTGGAGGAGGACCTCGCCCGCCGCGACTTCACCATCAACGCGATCGCGCAGGCGGAGGACGGCAGCCTGGTGGATCCGTTCGGCGGCGCGCGCGACATCCGCGCGCGGGTGCTGCGCCACGTCGGCCCGGCCTTCGTCGAGGATCCGCTGCGGGTGCTGCGCGCGGCGCGCTTCCTCGCCCGCTTCGCGCCGCTCGGCTTCACCCTCGCGCCGGAAACGCTGGCGCTGATGCGGGAGATGGCGGACTCCGGCGAACTGTCGGCGCTGACGCCCGAGCGCGTGTGGCAGGAGCTGTCGCGCGCGCTGGCCTCGCCGCAGCCGTCGGCGTTCCTGCGCGCGCTGCACGACTGCGGCGCGCTCGCCGTGGTGCTGCCGGAGGTCGACGCGCTGTACGGGGTGCCGCAGCGCGCCGAGTACCACCCGGAAGTCGACACCGGCGTGCACGTCGAACTGGTCTGCGACATGGCCGCGGCGCTGGCGCCGGGCGATGCGCAGATCGGCTTCGCCGCCATGACCCACGACCTCGGCAAGGCGCTCACGCCGCAGGACGTGCTGCCGAAACACATCGGCCACGAGCACGCCGGCCTGCGCCCGCTGCGCGGCCTGTGCGAGCGCCTGCGGGTGCCGTCCGCGCACCGCCAGCTGGCGGAGATGGCCTGCCGCGAGCACCTGCACGTGCACCGCGTGTTCGAACTGCGCGCGAAGACCGTGCACGACCTGCTCGCGCGCTGCGACGGCTTCCGCCAGCCCGACCGCATCGCCCGCCTCGCGCTCGTATGCGAGGCCGACAAGCGCGGCCGCGCCGGCCTGCAGGACGCACCCTATCCGCAGCGCGAGGAGTTGTTGCGCTTGCAGGCCGCGGCGCTGGCGGTGCGTTCGGCGGATGTCGCCCGCGAAGGCCTCACCGGTCCCGCCTTCGGCGAAGCCCTGCGCCGCGCCCGCGTGCGCGCGATCCAGGCCGCGCGCGCCGAGCCGGAAGCTACTGCTGACCCGTCGAATTGAGCTCTCTGCTCGCGTCTGCGTCCCGAGCATCATGGGCCCGCGCCCGGGAGGGCGGGGGTATTGCTTTTCCCTTAGCTGGGGACGCCGCTGCGCGGCTCTCCCGGCCCGGCGCAGCGCGCCGGGCGTTCGCGAAGAGAGCGGGGCTTGCTCCGCTCTTTCAAACGCGAGAGTGGTGGGCGTGGCGGGTGGGAGAGGCAGGCAGGACCGTATGCGCCATGGATGGCGCATCCGAGCCTCCATGGATGGATTCACGGCGTGTCCTGACTGCCTCTCCCGCCCGGCGCGCTCGCTAAACCATTGCCCTTCGTCCGGCGCCGCAGGCCGCCCCTAATCCGCCGTCGTCGGATCGATCACCGCCATCACCCGGTTGACCGCGTCGGCGGGGAAACCGCCGCGACGGGCGTGTTCGCGCACCGTCTCCTCGTCCGGCGCCAGGTAGACGCAATAGACCTTGTCGTCGGTGACGAAGCTTTCGCGCCACTGGATCTGCGGTCCCATGTCGCTGAGCACGCCGCAGGACTTCTGCGAGATCGCCTGCAGTTCCGGCGGCGACAGCCGGCCGGCGCCCGGGATGTTGCGTTCGATGATGAACCTGGGCATGACGCTCTCCTCCCGGCGAGGTGCCGGCAGTCGATGCAACGTCAGCCCCGGCCGCGCCCGGCCGCGGTCACGCCGGCGTGCCGCTGCAGCAGGTCGCCGAGCGGCGTGAAGGCGCAGCCCAGGCCGAGCAGGACGCCGATGCCGTTCGCCAGCGCATCGCCGAGGTCGGCGCTGCGGGTC
>Ga0268362_100159_pt1 | contig 12929 bp, 8 predicted proteins | sample MetcocultureR2M_FD_197214 | JGI IMG/M metagenome (GOLD analysis project Ga0268362, IMG submission 197214) | Soil microbial communities from Anza Borrego Desert, Southern California, United States - Methanotrophic co-culture R2-M | ecosystem: Environmental > Terrestrial > Soil > Desert | place... | reverse complement strand
CGAAGCGCTTTACCGAAAACTGAATTTGCCCGGCCTCGCCGAAACCGCCGAAGCGGAGGAGATCGAGCGGCTGTTCATGGAAAAGAATCCAGGGCTCGATGACGACGAAATCGTGCTGTCCTGCGGTGCGAACGGCCAAAGGAGCAGCGCCCAGACCCTCGACGAAGTCATCGTTTGTTTCGACCGCGACACCCACGCCTTTACCCGCTGCGAGAGCATCCGCGACACCTGCCGGACGCAGAAAAGCGTCACGATCACCGGAGCGCGTTGAACGCGGAGAAGCGAACCGCAGCCCCGTTCGGCCCCATGCGTGCGCCATGCGGGGCGAAAATGGACAGCCCTCTGAATCCGCTACACTGAGCACTTCGATCTTACAAACCCGCCGCTAATACGCAATCAGGCGTAGGCCGGGATAAGCCCGTCCTGAGCGAAGTCGAAGGGGCGGCAGCCGTTCCCGGCGAACAGGTGCAAATTAGCATGGCAGGTCGGGAATCCCTTCCCGACAATCAGGGATGCGTCGGCAAAGGATTGCGGACCTACGACTAAGCTGTTTAGTACTACAGCCGCATTTATTTAGGTCTAACAAGCATGGTAATCACTGAGGAGACTGCCATGCAAGACTCGATACGACAGTGGGACGCGGAGCTGACCGCACTGCATGCGCGGATTAGCTCGCGTTTTCGGCGGGCGGAACCGCGGCAACGCGCGTTGGGGTATCTGCGTGGGCTGTTAAGTCCGGTCGCGCGCAAGAACGGCTGGCAGCTGGCGGAGCACTTGGGGGAGCGGACCCCGGATGGCGTCCAGCGGCTGTTGAATGGCGCTGAGTGGGATGCCGATCGGGTACGGGATGACCTGAGGGCTTACGTGGTGGAGCGGTTGGCCGATCCAGAGGCGGTGTTAGTGGTGGACGAGACGGGTTTTTTGAAGAAAGGCACGCACTCGGTCGGAGTCAAGCGCCAATACAGTGGCACGGCCGGCCGCATCGAGAACAGCCAGGTCGGCGTTTTTCTCTCTTATGCCAGTGTGCACGGGGCGGCTTTTCTCGATCGGGCACTGTACCTGCCCAAGGAGTGGGCCGCCGCCCCCCATCGCCGCGCCGAGGCGCACGTGCCTGAAGGGGTGACGTTTCGCACCAAGCCTGGGTTAGCGTTGGAGATGATCGAACGCGCGTTGGACGCCGGTGTGCCGTGCCGCTGGGTGACCGGTGATGAGGTGTATGGGGGCGATCGGCGGCTGCGGTTTTGGCTGGAGCAACGGCGCCAGCCGTTTGTGCTGGGGGTGGCCTGTAACGTGCCGTTGTGGCGTGATGGTCCGGTGTATCGGCCGGCGCAGGAACTCGCCGCCGAACTACCCGCTTCGGCGTGGCAGCGGCACTCGGCCGGAGACGGTGCCAAGGGGCCACGGGAGTACGACTGGGCGTGGCAGCCTTTGTGGCGGTGGCAACCGACCGCTGAGGAGCGGGCCTGGGGCCATTGGCTGGTGGTGCGCCGGAGTCTTGAGGATCCGAGCAAGCTGGCGTATTACGTAGCTTTTGCCCCGCGGGAGGGCACGACGCTGGAGACCCTGATTCAGGTCGCCGGGCGACGGTGGACCATTGAAGTGGGCTTCGAGAGGGCCAAGCAGGACTGTGGGTTGGACGAGTATGAGGGACGGACGTGGGACGCCTGGCATCGGCATATCACCTTGGCGCTGCTGGCCCAGGCGTTCTTGGTAGCTATGAGCACCCAAGCGAAAAAAGGGGCACTGAGGCCGGCTTGATCCCATTTACTGCCCCGGAAGTCCGCCGCTTGCTGGTCCAGGTGCTCTGGACCCGGCGTCCCGAGGCAGCGCATGTGCTGGCCTGGTCACTCTGGCGGCGCCGTCATCAGTGGCGCGCTAGGCAGTGCCATTACCGACGCCGCTGTCGTGGTCGTCCACCATAACTGCGACTGTAGTATTAGAGCCTATCCCGGTAGGTTCCAAAACCCTTCAAAGGCTCAGGGCGAATGGCCTAGGAGAAAGGCTCTCATTCGCTTCCGGCGCTTTTCATGGCCGGATGAATTCGCCTTTCCAATCGGCCTGAAACTACCTTACGCCGCGGCGGACCACGATTTCCGTTTGATGCCGCTGACTCAGGGTTCCGGTTTTTCAACGGTCGTACACGGACATCCGTCAGGGATTCACCAGAAAGTGCCGTTGGTGCCAATAGGGATAAACCGGTGTCACTTCGCTCGCGGCATCCAGCTTCGCCATTTGTTCGGGAGTCAGGTTCCAGCCGGTTGCGCCGAGGTTGTCTTTGAGCTGCGCTTCGTCGCGGGCGCCGATAACCACGGTACACACCGTCGGGCGCTGCAAGAGCCAGTTTATGGCGATCTGCGGCATGGTCTTGCCCGTTTCCGCCGCTATTTCGTCCAGGGAGTCCACGACGCGATATACGAGTTCATCGGGTACCGGCGGTCCTATTTCCGCCGTTTTGTGGAGCCGGCTTTGCGCCGGGAGAGGTTGATTACGCCGAATTTTCCCGGTAAGTCTTCCCCAACCAAGCGGGCTCCAGACGGCCGTTCCGACGCCTTGATCGAGCGCCAGCGGCATCAGCTCCCACTCGTAATCGCGTCCGATCAGCGAGTAATAGGCCTGATGAGCCGCATAGCGGGACCAGCCGTATTTTTCCGAGAGAGCCAGCGATTTCATCAAATTCCCGCCGGAAAAATTGGAACAGGCGAGATAACGGACCTTGCCGCTTCGCACGAGATCGTCGAGCGCCCGCAGCGTTTCGTCGACCGGCGTCAGCTCGTCGAATCCGTGCATGGTGTAAATGTCGATGTAATCGGTGTTCAGTCGCCGCAAGCTGGCTTCGCAGGAGCGTACGAGGTGATGGCGCGAGGTGCCCCGGTCGTTGGGGTCGTCACTCATCGGATAGGTCGATTTCGTCGAAATCAGAACCTTGTCCCGGCGCCCTTTGATGGCCTGGCCGAGAATTTCTTCCGACAAGCCATGAGAATAAGTGTCTGCAGTGTCGAAAAGATTGACGCCCGCGTCCAGATAAATATCCACCAAGCGGCTGGCCTCCTGGACATCGGTGCTTCCGAAGGCGCGGAAATATTCGTTTCCACCGCCGAAAGTGGCGGTGGCGGTGCCGAAACTGAGAACCGGGACTTTCAGCCCGGAATTGCCGAAGGATCTGAATTCCATGGTTTTGTTTCCTCTTTTAGCTCTTACAAAACGATTCGATGGAACGAGGAATTAAAACTCACCAGGAGCCTATTCCAGTAGGACCGAAGAACCGTTCGACAGGCTCAGCGCGAACGGCCTATTGGGATACGCGCGTACTTGTAAGGAAAGAGAATGACCGCCCTGACATGCATCGAAATTCGCCATTCCCCGCTGAGTCCATCCAAAAACATCCATATTTCGCGTGAAATTTCATTTTCATTGGTTTATTGCAATGCATACACGACAATAATTTAATGTGGCGCTCACAAGAAGAACTCTCTCGCCTGTCGACAAAAACCGCAAACACGATATGACCGCGCCGCTCGATCCGGAGCATTCATCTTTCCATTTGTTCCTACACAAACAAAGCCTGCCCAAAGGCACGGTCTCGTGCGCGCTTGTCGGCCAGCGGCCTGACCGCACCTACAAACACTAAATCCCCTTCGAAGTGAAATACCGCAGCCAGCACCCCGGCGCCCGCGAACTCAAAGGCCTCATCCAGCTTTGCACGCAAAAGAAAACCGAATGCGCCTATGTCGTCACCAAATCGCCGGACGACATCGGCCCGCTGACGGGCCTCCCTCCAGCCGCCGAAACCGACGGCAAAATCATCCGCCTGCCGGCGCCCTTGCTGTGCTATTGGATGGGGGCGTCGGAACTGAATCAGCACGAAATGAAAGATTAAGGCCGGAATCGCGGACGACCGCTCTAAACTGGATCGGTGAAGAAGCCGTCTTAAAACATCTAAAATGACGCGTGGCACCATCGGTAACGGCTACAAAAATTCACGGCTTGCCTTGAGCTGGTATATCGGAAGGGGGGAGACATGACGCCTGAAACAAAGGCTCGCCAGCAAATCGACAAAAAGCTGGAACAAGCGGGCTGGGCCATCCAAGACCTTAAAGACCTCAATCTCGGCGCGGCCCTAGGCGTCGCGGTGCGCGAATACCCGACCGATACCGGTCCGGCCGACTACGTGCTGTTCGTCAATCGCGAAGCGGCGGGCGTGATCGAGGCCAAGCGCGACGAAGCCGGCGAGAACCTGACCGTGGCCGAAAACCAAACCGCCCGCTATGCCAACGCCACCCTCAAATGGCGGGTACAAACCACGCCGCTGCCGTTCCTGTTCGAAGCGACTTCCCAGATCATCCGCTTTACCGATGGGCGCGATCCGGCGCCGCGTTCGCGCGAAATTTTCCATTTCTTCAGGCCCGAGCAACTGAGCGAGTGGCTGAGCCAGCCCGAGACCTTCCGCCGCCGCTTGAACACCTGGATGCCGGCGCTGGATACGCGCAATCTGCGCGCTTGCCAGATCGACGCGGTAACGGGCCTCGAAGAATCCCTGGCCCGGAATAAGCCGCGCGCCTTGATCCACATGGCGACCGGCGCCGGCAAAACCTTCACCGCGATCACGGCCGTCTACCGTCTGCTCAAGTTCGGCGGGGCCAAGCGTATCCTGTTTCTGGTGGATACCCGCAACCTGGGCAGGCAGGCGCACCAGGAATTCATGGCCTACACCCCGCCCGACGATGCGCGCAAGTTCACCGAGCTTTACAACGTGCAGCGGCTTTCCGGCTCGACCGTCGACCCGGCGGCCAAGGTTTGCATCAGCACCATTCAGCGCATGTATTCCATTCTTTCCGGCGAACCCATCGACGAATCCGCCGAGGACGTGTCGCTGTTCGACGTGCAGCAAACCGAGAAGCAGGCCAAGGTCGTCCGATACAACCCGGCCATTCCGGTGGAAACCTTCGATGTCATCATCATCGACGAATGCCACCGCAGTATTTACAACCTGTGGAAACAGGTGCTCGACTACTTCGACGCCTTCCTGATCGGTCTCACCGCAACGCCCGACAAGCGCACCTTCGGCTTCTTCAACGAAAACATCGTGGCCGAATACACCTACGAACAATCGGTGGCGGACGGCGTGAACGTGGGCTACGACGTGTACGAGATCGAAACCGAGATCACCAGGAAAGGCGCGGAACTCAAGGCCAGGGAATGGGTCGACCGCCGCGACCGCCAGACCCGCAAGAAACGCTGGGCCGAAACCGAGGAAGACATCGTCTACACCGGCAAGGAGCTGGATAAATCGGTGGTCAACCCCAACCAGATCCGAAAGGTGATCGAGACCATGAAAACGGCCGTGGAAACGCAGATCTTCCCCAGCCGAAAAGAAACGCCCAAAACCCTGATCTTCGCCAAGACCGACAGCCACGCCGACGACATCATCCAGATCGTGCGCGAGGTTTACGGCCAGGGAAACGCCTTCTGCAAAAAGGTCACCTACCGCGCCGAGGAAGACCCGGACAGCGTCCTCTCCAGCTTCCGCAACGACTACAACCCGCGCATCGCCGTTACCGTCGACATGATCGCCACCGGGACCGACGTCAAACCGCTGGAAATCCTGCTGTTCATGCGCGACGTGCGGAGCCGCGGCTACTACGAGCAAATGAAGGGCCGAGGCGTGCGCAGCTTGGGCTTCGACGACCTGAAACGGGTTTCCAACAGCGCCGACAGCGCCAAGACCCGGTTCGTGCTGATCGACGCCGTCAGCGTGGAAAAATCGCTCAAGACCGAAAGCCGCCCGCTGGAGAAAAAGCCCGGCGTCCCCCTCAAGGACCTGTTGCTCGGCGTCGCGATGGGCAGCCGCGACGACGATACCGTGCTTAGCCTCGGCAACCGCCTGATACGCCTGGCCAAGCAGCTCGACGAAAAGGCCCTGGCGCGCATCGAAAAACACGCCGGCGGCATGTCCGTGGGCGAACTGGGCAAGGCGCTGATCATGGCGCTGGATCCCGACAAGATCGTGGAAACCGCCCTGGCCAACGCCGAGGCACAAGGCATTACCCGGAGCGAAGCCACGTTGACCGAGGAAGAACTCCAAGTCGCCCGAGCCCAGCGCGTCGCTGCCGCCTGCGCGCCCTTCGACAAGCCGGAACTGCGCGACGAGATCGAGAACGCCCGCCGCGAACGGGAACAGATCATCGACCACGTGAATCTCGACCAGCTCACCTTCGCCGGCTTCAGCGAACAAGCCGAAGCGCAGGCGCAAAAAGTGATCCAGACCTTTGCCGACTACATCGCCCGGCACAAGGACGAAATCGCCGCCCTGAGCTTCTTCTATCAGCAGCCCTACCAGCGCCGGGCGCTCACCTTCGAAATGATCGAAGAACTGCACGACGCCTTGAGCCGCCCGCCGCTGATGCTCACCACCGAGCGGCTATGGAGCGCCTATGCCCGCGTCGGGACCAACCTGGTCAAGGGCACCGATGCCAGACGCCAGCTCACCGACCTGATCGCGCTAGTTCGCTTCGCCATCGGACTGGATGACGAGCTCAAGCCCTTCCGGGAACAAGTGGATAAGCGCTTCCAGGAGTGGATCTTCCGCCACAACGCCCGGCGCACCACCGCCTTCACCCCCGAGCAAACCGAATGGCTACGGCTGATGAAAGACCACATCGCATCGAGCTGCTGCATCACCCGCGAGGATTTCGACTACGCCGAATTCGCCAACAAGGGCGGGCTGCAAAAGGTGTGGCAATTGTTCGGCAAGGATCTGGATGAAGTGATGAAAGAGATGAATGAGGAGTTGGTGGCGTGAGCCGCTGATGCAAGATGGCATTAACAAAAAGTCTCAAAGAAATCATTGCTGAAGACAGAACGGGTCTTCTCTCAAAGCATGAATCGTGGGAACGCGTCTGCCTACGGGAAGTGGCAGATGTACTCAATGGGTTTCCGTTTGAGTCGCGTCTGTTTCATCCATCGGACGGCACACCGCTCATCCGTATCCGCGATGTTCTAACCGGAACGACTGAAACGTTCTACACTGGCGAATTTGAGAATCAGCTTCTGGTGAAACCCGGAGAACTATTGATCGGGATGGACGGCGACTTCAACTGTGCTCGCTGGCGATCCGGTCCAGCTCTATTGAACCAGCGAGTCTGCAAGCTAACGGCTGATGAGCGCTATTACTCGGGGCGTCTACTAGAGTTCGTTCTACCCGGCTTCTTGGCGGCGATCAACGCGGCCACCTCGTCGGTCACAGTTAAACACTTGTCTTCGAGAAGCATCGAAGAAATCGAGTTGCCATTACCGCCGCTGGCCGAACAAACCCGCATCGTCGAAAAGCTTGAAGAACTGCTCTCCGATCTCGACGCGGGCGTGGCCGAACTCAAGGCCGCGCAAAAGAAGCTAGCGCAATACCGCCAATCGCTGTTGAAAGCGGCGGTGGAAGGCGCGCTCACCGCCGAATGGCGTGCCAAGAACAAACCCCAGGAAACCGGCGCACAACTGCTGGAACGCATCCTCAAAGAGCGCCGAGCCCGCTGGGAAGCCAGGCAGCTCGCCAAATTCAAGCAACAAGGCAAAACCCCGCCGAAAGACTGGCAAGCCAAATACCCCGAACCGGTCAAACCGGATACGTCCAATTTGCCGGAATTGCCGGAGGGGTGGGTGTGGAGCTCTATCGGTGAATGTTTTCATGTCGTCGTAGGCGCAACCCCCAGTAGAAAAAAACCAGATTATTGGAACGGCACTATCCCATGGGTGAGTTCCGGTGAGGTTCGATTTAGTCGGATTACTGAAACAAAAGAACGAATTACCTGGGAAGGGCTGAATAATTCCAGTACGCAAATCAACCCGGTCGGAAGTGTGTTGCTTGGCATGATCGGTGAGGGCAAGACCCGTGGGCAGGTTGCAATCTTAGATATCGAGGCTGCAAACAATCAGAACTGTGCGGCTATTTGGGTTAGCGAAACAGCTATCCCACCGGAATACGTATATTTTTGGCTATGGTCCCGTTACGAAGAAACACGCCGCGGAAGTAGCGGAAACAATCAGCCAGCGCTAAATAAATCAATCGTTGAAAGCATTCCATTTCCGTTACCGCCGTTAGATGAGACTAAGGCTATTGTGGCTGTACTGGATCAAGCGATATCTCAAGCTATTGCCCAAAACGCCACGATTGAGCACTCGCTCAAACAATCCGCCGCCCAACGCAAAAACATCCTCAAAGCCGCCTTCTCCGGCCAGCTCGTGCCGCAAGATCCGAACGACGAACCTGCCAGCGTGCTGCTGGAGCGCATTCGTGCCGAGCGGGAGGCGAAGGAAAAAGATAAGTCGCGGCATCGGCAAAGGAAGACCTCTCATGCTTGAATGGAAAAGGGAAAAAGCCGAACCCTTTCTGAAAACGGTGCTGGCTTCGGGTGAAACTCAGCAACTCGAAACCAAGCGTGTCTCCGGCAAGATGGTGGGCAAGGCGCTGGAGACCGTATGCGCCTTTGCGAATACTCGCGGCGGTTGGCTGGTGCTGGGTGTAGATGATACAACCAAGGCCAAGGAATGGGACCGTCTGTACGGTATTGATGAAAACCGGGAAGCCGTGGACGAGTTGCTGCGCAAGCTCAATACTCACTTACTACCGGCAGTTGAAGGCATCACCGCCGTGCGGATACCGTGCACGCTGCGAAATGGCATGGACGGCACAGTTATGGCGCTTCATGTGCCTGCCAGTGATAAGGTGCACTCGATTCTCGATGACGGTACCTGGTCACGCGGTGAAGCCAGCAACCGGGAGATGAACGCGAGCGAAATCACCGAACTTTCATACCGACGCGGCGTTAAAAGTGCAGAATCGGAACCGGTATCGGTCGATTTCGATCTGTTGGATACCGACGCTTGGCGGCTCTTTCTGCAGGGTCGGGGATTGCTCAGCGGCGATTTGCGAGATCGACTTTACCGATTGGGTTTGGCAAAGAGGGTCGGCAATGAATTGCAACCGGTTCGAGCCGCTGTTTTGCTGTTTGCCGATGAACCTGGGGCCTTGTTGGCGGGCATCGGGTCGCGCGCCGACATTCGAGTGTTTCACTACCGCGGAAATGTGGTTGAGGAAGGTGAAGTCCCCAACTTGAAGAAACCGCCAAAAACAATCAGTGGCCCCCTCTACCGGCAAATCGCGCAAGCCCATGCTTACTTGTTGGAAGAGCTTGCGGCTGGTCTAACCTTGGCCGCGTCCGGCTTTCGCACCGTGCACCGATATCCGGAACGTGTCATTAAAGAAGCTATCACCAACGCCGTCATCCATCGTGACTACCGACTGAACCGCGATATTCAGATCCGCATTTTCGACAATCGCATCGAAGTATTCAGCCCGGGCCTGTTTCCGGGGCGAATAACCCCCGCCAATATTCATCGCGCCGGTTCATTTGCACGCAACCCTTTGATTGCACGTAATCTACGAGAATTTTCTGAACCACCGAATGTGGATGCCGGAGAGGGAGTGCGCATGATGTTCAATCTTATGCGCGCTAATAACCTCTATCCGCCCGTGTACCGAGAGTTACGCGAGCAAGCGCCAGAATCCGTTTCGGTAACCCTGCTCAATGAAGAGCGGCCTCCTATCTGGGAGCAGGTTAGCGACTGGATCGACCGCAATGGCCCAATCGGGAATGCCGACCTCTGCCAGATTGCCGGCGTTGACACGTTACGTGCTTCGAAAATGCTCAAACGCTGGGTTGATCAAGGAGTATTAGAGCAAGTAGAGGGTCGAGCCAAGCGTAATATGGCTTATCGCAAGCCGACACAAACGGAAACGGGAAGACAGCCGGATTTATTATCCGATACCGAAGATAATAACGACGACATCGCTTAAAACTCATTTACAAACAAGTTCTTACAAGATTGTTTATTATCTCGGACGAGCTTAGTCGACACGAACTGCATCTGCACCCTGTTCTAAGGTGACTGTACCGGAAGGCAACCCGTTTGCTCGCAACTCAGGCGTTTGATTGCTTGACACCGAAACTTGCTCGGCGGTCATCGGGAGATAGCGGCCGATCTAACAAGCCGCAACAAATCCACATTCGAGCCTGTATGAACAGACCGAGAGATCGTTATTATCTTTCGGACTGGATAATAAACCATAAACCATTACATTTTATTTGTTTTTCAAACACTTATAAAAATTTTATTATCTCCATAGAGATGAACGCCTCCACCCTTATCCAAAAAGTTTGGAACTTCTGCCACACCCTGCGCGACGACGGCGTGAGCTACGGCGATTATCTGGAACAGCTCACTTATCTGCTGTTCCTGAAGATGGCGCACGAATACGCCCAGGAACCTTACAACCGCGATACCCATATCCCCCAAGGTTACGATTGGGGCAGCCTGAGGTCGAAGACGGGCGAACCGCTGGAAGCGCACTATCTGGCCGTCTTGCACAAGCTGGGCAACGAGCCGGGCATGCTCGGGGCGATATTCTTCAAGGCGCAGAACAAGATCCAGGACCCCGCCAAGCTCGCGCGGCTGGTACAGATGATCGATGCGGAAAACTGGGTGGGCATGGATACCGACACCAAGGGCGATCTTTACGAAGGACTGCTGCAAAGAAACGCGGAAGACACCAAGAGCGGGGCCGGCCAATATTTCACCCCGCGGCCCTTGATCCAGGCCATGGTGGAATGCGTGCGCCCCGAACCGATGAAGACCATCGCCGATCCCGCTTGCGGCACGGGCGGCTTCTTTCTCGGCGCGTAAGCGTGGCTGCTGCGCCAGGGTCTGAACAAGAAACAGGCGGAATTCCTACGGCACAAGACCTTTTTCGGCAACGAGATCGTCGCCGGCGCGCGCCGCTTGTGCCTGATGAATCTGTTCTTGCACAACATCGGCGATCTGGACAGCGAACCGACGATCCAGCGCGCAGACGCGCTGATCGCCGAACCTTCCCAGCGCTTCGACTACGTGCTGGCCAATCCGCCTTTCGGCAAGAAAAGCAGCATGACCATCACAAATGGTGAAGGCGAGGAGGACCGGGATGCCCTCACCTACGAGCGCCAGGATTTTTGGGAAACCACTTCGAATAAACAGCTCAATTTCCTGCAACACATCGTCGGCATGCTCAAGCCAGACGGCAAGGCGGCGGTGGTGCTGCCGGACAATGTGCTGTTCGAGGGCGGCGCCGGCGAGAAGATTCGCCGGAAACTTTTGGAAACCTGCGACGTACATACCATTCTGCGCTTGCCGACAGGCATCTTCTACGCGCAGGGCGTGAAAGCCAACGTAGTGTTTTTCGACGCCAAACCCAAGGACGGCAAGGTGCACACGAAGGGCGTGTGGTTCTACGATCTCCGCACCAACAGGCATTTCACGCTGAAGACCAAGCCGCTCAAGCTGGACGATTTGCGTGACTTCATCGACTGCTATCACCCCGAAAACCGGCATGAGCGAAAAGAAACCAAGCGCTTCAAGTACTTCGGCTACGACGAATTGATCGCCCGCGACAAGGCCAGCCTGGACATTTTCTGGATCAAGGACGACAGCCTCGATAACCTGGACGACTTGCCGCCGCCGGATGTGCTGCAGCAGGAGATCATCGACCATCTGGAAGCGGCGTTGGCCGCGTTCCGCGATGTCGCGGCTGGATTAGCCCGATGAGCGCACTCGTACGGCGAGACCACTGCTGATTTAGGATCATCCGAGAAAGAACACGGTGATTTCCGCCAAACCCCCTTTCGATCCCACCTACGGCTACACCCTCGAGTCTTTGCTTCAGGTCGGCTGCCCGGAGGAACCCGGCGATTTCGCCGAGTTCTGGGAAACCCGTTACCGGCGCGCGCTGAGCGTTTACCCGAACCCCGAGCTGTCTCGCGGCAAAGACGTTCATCCGGACTTCGATGTTTACGATGTCCGTTATCGATCGACGGACGATTATATGATCGGCGGCTGGCTGCTGAGCCCCAAACACGGGCCGATTCGGCGGGGGCTGGTGGTGGGGCACGGTTACGGCGGCCGGGAGGGTCCGGATTTCGATCTTCCGGTCGGCGAAGCGGCGGTGTTGTTTCCCTGCTTCCGCGGGCTTTCCTTGAGCCGCGACCCGCGCCTGCCGGACAACCCCGCCCGTCATGTCCTGCACGGCATCGGCCAGCGCGATCGTTACATCCTGGGCGGCTGTGTCGAGGATTTGTGGCTGGCGGTTTCGGCGCTGCTGAACGTCTTTCCGCAAGTCGAGGGGCATATCGGCTACTCGGGGATCAGCTTCGGCGGCGGCATCGGCGCTTTGGCCCTGCCTTGGGAGCCGCGCATTCGCATGGCCCATCTGAACGTTCCGACCTTCGGCCATCATCCTTTGCGTCTTGCGCTGCCGACCCTGGGAAGCGGGGAAGCCGTCCGAAGATACGAGCGCCGGCACGGGTCCGTGCTGGAAACCTTACGCTACTACGACGCCGCCTGCGCCGCGCGGCACATTCGGATTCCCGTTCATGTCGCGGCGGCCTTGTCCGATCCGTTCGTCGCACCGCCCGGCCAATTCGCCATCTATAATGCCCTGGCGGGACCGAAACGCTTGTTCGTGCTCAAAGCCGGCCATTCCGATTATCCGGAACGGCTCGAGGAGGAGCGGGCGTTGCTGGCGGAGCTTGGCGCTTTTTTCGAACCGCTCTAGGCAGGGCGAAATTTCCTGTGCCGCTAAAGAGCTTTTCGCCGCGGTTTTTCAGTGAGGACCGAAAAATTCGTAGGTCGGCAATTCCTTGCCGACACACGCGGTCGGCGAGGAGCTTTGTCGGCAAGGGATTGCCGACCTACTAAACTCGAATGATTTTTCGAACCGCTTGGAGCGAGGCGGGTTTCCGGTGAGGACGGCGCCCGGTCTCAGATTACGCAGCCGAGCGAATGAACTAATCTTGAATCGAGCCGAAAAAAGGCGGGCTGACCGCCTCGGCTCAATGGAACGGCCG
>Ga0268362_100157_pt1 | contig 13069 bp, 10 predicted proteins | sample MetcocultureR2M_FD_197214 | JGI IMG/M metagenome (GOLD analysis project Ga0268362, IMG submission 197214) | Soil microbial communities from Anza Borrego Desert, Southern California, United States - Methanotrophic co-culture R2-M | ecosystem: Environmental > Terrestrial > Soil > Desert | place... | reverse complement strand
TGCAGATCCAGGATCAGATCGAAAGCGGTTTCCGGCGGCAGCAGCGCAACTCGGGCATCGATGCGTATCCCGCCACAGCGTGTTTCCACCCGAAAAGCCCCCAAATGGCCTTCGATGTTTATGTCCGAGCATTGCCCGAGATAGGGAATCTCCCGGCTTTTCAATGAGTCGGCCAGCGTACGAGACGGGGCGTCGGTGAACAAGAGGAAGCGGCGGAGCATGGCCGGAAGGCGTTCCGTGACCGAGACAACGGCATCGCTGTCTCCGACGATCAGCAGATATCCGTTCGACCGGTACGATACCCATGTAGTCGGTTCAGTCTCGTAAGCGGATGCTGCTTGTTTGAATGCTTGCCGGGGACTAGGCCGGCAACTATCGGGTGATTGGAGCATTCGGGAGGGTGAAATCAGCTCGAGGATTCGGTGTCGCTGTCCGGAGCACTATGCGCCATGACCGGGGCGGCTGGCGATTCCGGCGAACAGGCTGTATCGGACAAGGACTCCCGAGCGCGTTCCAAGGCCCATCGCATGTCCGAGGTCACGAGTTCGCCGCGGGGCTCGAAAACGGTGTAGTCGCCGTCGTAGTCGTCCAGCCCGTCGCGCACGGCAAATTCCGGCCGCCGAAACAGCTCGCGCAGGGTGACAGAGTCGAACGACGCGTTCTCCGACGCATCAGCTTGCTCTTCGTGAACGGCTTTCGATGGCCCGGCCGGTTCGTTATGCTCTTTAGCGCTCAGCTTGTTTCTGGCCCAACGCTTGAAGAAAGAATCATGTTCCTGCATTTCGGCAACTGGGGTTAATTCGGTTTTCGCGATTGGCCATGGAGACACGTTTCTGTTCCTTGCGACGAACGCAAGAAGCTGGAACCGTGAACATTACCACCGTAGCCGCGTTTCTGAATAGGTCGTTTTCCAGCCCAATCGTATTGGGCCACGTTATTTCTTGGGAGTTCGCTTCATGCCGCCGTTCGGCAAGTCCGTCGCCCGGAACGTTTATTTCCACGTAAGCCTGCTGGACACATTGGAGCCGGAATCGCGCGACGCGGTTCACGCCGCCGGCAACGTTGCTCAAATCCATCCCGGCGAGGACTACAACGTCGTCAAGCTGAACCGGGAGCAGAACGGCGTTTCGCTGCTCGATTATCCAGGTTTTTTCGAGGAAGGCTTTCCGGTTCTCCGCTGCTATTGGACGATCGACCTCGAAAAGCACACCGTCCGCTTCCGCACTTACGAGAACTCCCTCAACCCGCCGATTCTTCACCGCAAGGAACTGCTGCTGCCCGAAAATCATCCGCAACGGGAAATGTTCGAGGCTTTGACCTCAGCCGCCGAGCAAATCGGCCTGTTCGACGACCCTTGTCGCATCGGGTTCAAGCAAGCCTGGGAAATCCTGCTGGCACAGCGCGGGTTCAGATTGGCCGGGCATGATCTGGTGCCTATCGGTAATGACGAATCGGATTCCCCTGGTCTCCTTACCTCTATTCCCCCCTTTGAAAAAGGGGGGCTAGGGGGGATTGGCGGCATCGCCCGCCACCTCACCGCGCTCACCCGCTACGGATTCTCCGCGCCGATCCAAACCCTCACCCGGTTCGGCTTTCTGGACGGTTCGAAAACAGTGTTCGACTACGGCTGCGGACGGGGGGGCGATGTGCGCGGACTCAGGGAAAACGGCATCGAAGCCGCCGGCTGGGACCCCTATTACGCGCCCGAGGAAACCCGGCGGAACGCCCATATCGTCAATCTGGGGTTCGTGATCAACGTCATCGAGGACTTGGACAAGCGCGTCGAAGCCCTGCAAGGCGCCTATCGGCTGGCGGAGGAACTGCTGGTGGTCTCGGCCATGCTGGCTAACCCGGACGCCGTGCGCGGCACGCCATACGGCGACGGCATTCTGACTTCGCGCAATACTTTTCAGAAGTACTACAGCCAAGGCGAACTCCGCGCCTTCATCGCCGAGGTATTGGACGAAGAGCCCCTGCCGGTTGGCCCCGGCATCTTTTACGTCTTCAAGGACAAGGATGCCGAGCAGCGCTTCATGGTCGGACGGCTGGAGAACCGGCGGAACATCTTGCGGCTTTCTCACCTGTCCCGCCCGGCCAGGCCGCGGATCGACAAGGCGGAAGCCAAATACGAGCAGCACCGGAAGCTTCTGGATTCGTTGTGGGAAAGCTGCCTGAACCTCGGCCGCGACCCCGATCGCAGCGAATTTCCACACCCGGACGTTGCCTCCCATTTCGGCTCGTTGCCAGCGGCGTTACGCTTCGTCAAATCCCGCAAGGAAAACGCTGCAGACATCCTGGAACAGGCCCGGCAATCCCGCATCGACGACCTTCGCGTCTACTTCGCGTTGTGGCAATTCGAGAAGCGCAAACCCTACCGCCATCTCGAAGCCCGCTTGCAAAAGGATATCAAAGCCTTTTTCGGCGACTACCGGACCGCCCTCGAATCCGGCCGGGAACTCCTGTTTGCCGCCGCCAGTCCCGAGGCTATCGAACAAGCTTGCCGGGAAGCCGCCGAGCAAGGCATCGGCTGGCTGGAGGAGGGCGAATCGCTGCAACTTCCCACGCGACTGGTGGTGCAACTGCCCGCCATCCTGCGCGCCTATGTCGGCTGCGGTCTTCTGCTTTACGGGGACGTGAGCAGCGCCGATCTCATCAAGATCCATATCCGTTCCGGCAAGCTCACCCTGATGAGTTTCGACGATTTTTCCGGCAAACCGCTGCCGCGAATGCTGCAACGGATAAAGATCAACCTCCGCACCCAGGAGCTCGACATTTTCGATTACGGCGAGCCGTACGAACCGCCTTATCTCTACCGGAAATCCCGCTTCATCAACGAAGAGTTTCCGAACTACGCTGAGCAGCCGGCTTTCGACGAAAAGCTGGAAAACCTGGGAGTAGTCGACTTCAGCGGCTACGGCCCCAAGCCCATGGAATTCCATACTCGTCTCGAAGCCGCCCGCTGGACCGTCGACGGCTTCCGCCTCGTCCGCAGCCGCGCCATTCCCGATTTGGACGCCCCTTGCGGGCGCTATTTTACCTACCGCCGACTGATCGAATGCGGCGAGACCCACGCCCGGACCGGCTTACCTAACCTCCCCAAGGAACCCGATAGCTATTCCGCACTGTACGATCTCGCCGTCAACATTCTGGACCCGGTGATCGACTACTTCGGGATGATCGAACTCACCTACGGCTTCTGCTCGTCGGAACTCGCCAAGCGAATCGCTGGCCGAATCGCCCCGGAACTGGACCAGCATGCAGCCCATGAATTGAACCGTAAAGGCAGGCCGATCTGCCCCCGGCTCGGCGCGGCGGCTGATTTCTTGGTGCGGGACGAAAACATGGAAGAAGTCGCCCGCTGGATCATGGCGAATCTCCCCTTTGACCGGCTGTACTACTACGGCCCGAACAAGCCGGTGCACGTCAGCTATTCGGAGCGCCCAGCGGGGGAGGCGCACGAGATGAGAGTGGTTGGAGGGAGAAGGGTGCCGAGAGTTTTTGAGTGACGAAGTGGCGGACTCGTAGCGCTGTTCTGAGTACCTTTCGATGGTACTATGCCTCCAACTAGATTAAGGGTTAGTCCACCTGCCGGAAATACATAATGCAGCACGTCAACATTCACGAAGCGAAAACCCATTTCTCCAAACTGGTGGATGCGGCTATGGCCGGCGAGGAAATCGTTATCGCGAAGGCCGGTAAGCCCGTCGCTAAACTTGTCCCTTATCGAACCGAGACTCGAAAAACCATCCGTTTCGGCCTGATGAAAGGCGAAACCGCAATTGCCGCAGATTTTCACGCCCCTTTGCCTGATGAGATCGTCGCTGATTTTGAAGGTGACGGTCAGTGAGATTGATCCTCGACACTCATGTGCTCCTGTGGGTATTGGCCGATGATGCTGCCTTATCCAATACGGCGCGTGCCGAGATCGATCGGGTGGAAGCGGTTTATGCAAGTGCGGCTTCGATATGGTAAATCAGCATCAAATCAGCTCTGAGAAAGCTCAAGATCGATCAGCGTTGTCTGCCGGATCGTCTGATTGAGGCGGGCTTTCTCCCATTGCCCGTCACCTGGGAGCATGCCAACGCCGTGCGGACACTTCCCAATCTCCATCGCGACCCCTTCGACAGGATACTCATCGCCCAAGCCATTACCGAACCCTTGCGATTTATGACCGCCGATCGGACTTTGGCAGGCTACTCTGAGCTGGTCGTTCTCATATAAGCCGGCCGGCTCGATCGCTTTGGACGTCGCCATTCCACAAGTCTTGCATTTCCTATAACCGTTGGTTAAGGACCCGATTCTTGACCTACATAGCTAATCGACAAAAACTCGTCAATATAGCCGGTTAACTCGCTAGGGATTGCTCCGCTCCGTTTTATTGCGGCCCCCAAATGATAGGTAATGTCGTCTCTGATATTAGCGGCCTTTTTTATGCGAGCTAGCAATGCCTTGCCGTGAATGCGTCTTAATAAGCCTGTTAACCTTTTTTCCAGCGAGCTGTCAGGATAATCGAAGGTTTCAACTTTATTTATATAATCTCGGTAGCGTTCCCATCCATCCTCGCGTAATCGGGTGCGGTGATCATATTCAATTTTGGTTTCAACATCCTCGCGGGGTTTGGCTTCCGTGTAACCATCCCCGCAATCTCCCGACCCCTGATAATGCAACGCGGCATTAACGGCGGCATGAGGAATCAAGGCATTTATATGATCTAATAAGTCACGTATTACCTCGTCACGCCGTCTACAAATTCTTCCTTGTTGATGAAGAGCGAGGTGAGTCTCGATGGCGTCAGGCTCAATCAAATAATTTTCCAATTCCCAATAGAGCGTAACTCGGACATAATCACCAAACGGATAGGCTTTGGAGAAGGCGTCGTCGTTCGTTTCCCAAACTAAATCCCATAAGCGCTTCGACTGCACGGAATCACGGTCCACTATTCCAAAAGCTTGAACACCTATTTTCCGCTCCTCCCAAACCTTGGCGATAACCATACTGCAACCACCGGCTTTCTCGGGGACTTTGAACTCAATTCTATCCAAGTAATCATTAAACCAATAATTGCCGTACATGTTGATGTCTCCGTCTCCCTCTAGATAAACGGAGATCTTGTGCCGGTAGCGATCAGCAAAGGTTTCCGACGTAGTTGCCTTAATATTCTTGATTCTCGCCATAATGCTCCATTGCGTCCTCAATAATGCGCTCAGCTTCTTTTTCCTCGTCCGGAGTTTCGATGATTTCGCCGCCCTTGCGCACATTTTCTTCCTGAAACTCAAATCCAATGGCTTTCATGATTTCAGGAGAGTGAGTGGCAAGAATAACGGTTAAGCCTGGATAAAATTCCTTGACCAATCTCTTGAGTTGAGTATGTAGCCGATACTTCCATGAATCGTGCAAATGTGCCTCAGGTTCGTCGATGAGCAATATGGTGTTGCGCGTCATGTGGGCACCTAACCGGAGGAATAATTGCACCAAGCTCTTTTCGCCACTGCTCAATTCGTCCAGGCGATGTTCATTCACACCGTGACGAACTATAGCTTCAGGCGGTTCTTTACGAACACCTTTAATAAACTTGATACCTTGCTTGAAAATCCGTTCGTTGACAATTTTTAGTGCCCGATCATATCGCCCGTCATCCAGCCATTTCAGCCAAACCAGGAAGTTATCTAGAGACTCCATCCATGCTTGTCCTTCCGTTCGAAAAACATGAGCGGGACGGTAATTCCAACTCCTAGGCATGGCAATCGCCCTCTGCTGATCAGTAATCCGTTCAATGTTCCGGTATGCGGAAAAGTAGATTACAGTCGGCCAAATCAGAGTGCTGTCCTCAAATCCTCCAATGCTGGAATTGATAGCCGTTGCAATGCGTGCATTTAAATCTATTACCCAGCCATCATTACTCCCGATTGTGTCCCAGCTTCCAGCATCGCTTCGGCAAAATCCGAAGCGGTGCCAAGCGACTGCCCTCACCGTGCGCAACGCTTCGTCATCCCAAAAACGTAACGAGGTATCTTTAGTCAAGCGCCCGGCAATTAAGGAAAGCACGACCGTGCATTCGTTGCCGTTTTCGGAATAACGAACTCGAATATCCCATTGAGCCCGCCCGTTTTTTTTATCAAGTGCCTCCAAGTCGAATGGACCATTCCGAGATCCTGAGTTTTCGGCCTTGGTGCGAAAATAACTATTCACATCCTGATGGCCGAGCATTGCCATTAACGCCGTCATCAATTCCAATGCGGTGGTTTTGCCTCTACCGTTCTGGGAAGCCAGGAGAAATAAATTGCATGGCTCATTTTCTGCGTCCGTGAAGTCGAAATCTTTTAACCCGTCCTGAAAAGGACCGATTCGATCGACACTAAGCCAAAGGGGAGCAAACTCGTGGATAATGAAATTACCGATCATTGAAACCTCCTTTGTGCAGCGGCGATGGCGAACGCGATATCGTCCAGCCCAGCGAAAACTCCGTGTATCCGCCGGGCCGGACTGCCGATAAGTTTAACCAGCATATCCCCCCGACCTAGCAATTTTTCCGCTCCCGTTTCATCGAGAATAATTCGCGATTCGGCAGATTTCTGAACTGTAAGGGAAATGCGGCTCGGTACGTTACTGCGGAGCAAACCGGAGAATGTTTGGGCATCGGGGCGCTGAGTCGCTAATACCAAGTGAATTCCGGTAGCCCGCGCCTTTTGCGCCAAACGCACGAGCGGTTCTTCTATGGCTCCGGATTGCATAAGCAAATCAGCTAATTCTTCGACCACCACGACTATCCGAGGCCAGCCAAAGGATTTGGCAGCCGGAGCATCGATATCGCGAGCATCTGCCTCGGCGAGAGCCAATTCCCGCTGTTCCATGAGCGTAACCAATTTCTTGAGTACTTCATTTGAATCGCGCACATCGGTGAAGATTTCCCCGCCATACAGATGGGGTAAATCTCGATAGGGTGCAAATTCCACCCGCTTTGGATCGATGAGGCACAAATTAAGACGATCCGGCGTGAGTCTGGACAAAAGGGAAAGAATAATCGCGTGGAGACAGACGCTCTTACCGCTGCCGGTGGTGCCGCCGACCAGAAGATGCGGCGTGGCGGCAAGATCGAACCCGAACGGCTTACCGATGACATCCTGGCCCAGATAAACCGGCAATCGCCACTCCGATGGCGACAGTGCCAACCATTGGCGAAGATCATGCCCGGTGGCTTGCTTCCACGACGATGGGGGGCGAGGAACATCCAATGCGGCGACTTTCGGTTCCTGCGTCCGGACCAGAAATACCCCGGCTTCGCCCAGGCCCAAGGTAAAGGCTAGCTTTTCCAAGCCCCGCTCCAATACGTCCAAGTCTTTAGCATCCCGTAGACGCACGTGGAAACGGATCAGACGGGGGCCGTCGAGCTGCTCTACAATTTCACCTGAAACCCCGATTTCTGATAGGGCAAGCCGAATGCTTCCTTGGCTCATTCCATCATCCGCTTTTTTAGCGATATGAACGTCTGAGAACAGTTCCTGCAACAGATATTCGTGAAAATCGTGGGATTCCAGCCAAGAGGTGCGAAACTCCCGGAGTCCCCGCCGAATATGGCGCTGCAGCAAACGGGTAAAGTTTTCGTCGTCGGCGAAGAGATCAAGATCGTGGTAAACGGACAGCAAAGCGCAAAACAATGGTGTAAAGTCCTCCTCTTCGCCTTTTCCTTCGCCAGTCAATTGCTCTAGTGCATATTCGCCGCCGCCTTGCGCAGATTCCCGCCGGTCCAGAGCTTCGTCGGGGGGCGTCGAAATCCGGAGAGAGCGGGCCAAAGCTAAACGCAAAATGGCCCATTTCGGCGTCCCCGAAACTCGTAAACCGCGCCTCAAGACCGCGTCGATAGTCAGTTCGTCCTGCCGGTCGGTATAAACCTTGGCCATGTCAATGCTCCGCCAAGTCCGGGTACATGGGGGAGCACTGGATTTCAGTGCAGTCTCCCCGTGGATTATGGAGACGAAACTCCTTGCTCACGAAAGGTCGAATGATTTGGTATTTGTCCCGGTCGATCTCAGAATTGGTAGGCAGCAGGATTACTTGCTTGGCGGCACGTGGATAATAGCGTTGCAACAGGTTTTCCTGGTGTTCTCGGTCGATGCGAGCCAATGGGGTATCGATCACAATAGGGATTGGTTTGGCCGCCGCCTCGGCTAATGCCCAAAGTAACGCTTGAGCCGCAAGTTGTTTCATTCCGGCGGAAATATTCGCCATGCCGATAGGCTCACCGTTCGAATTCAAGTAAGTGAGAGCAAAATCCTCATTGACAATTATGCGGTCGATTAGATGATGAGCCGTCATCAACTCTTTGAAAGAATGATTTATTGCAGTTTCCACTTGCGCCTGCCGAGTTCGTTTTAGCTTCCGTTTGTAAGCCTCGAAAACCCGTTGGGCTTGCCGTGCACGTTCGATACGGTTGGAAGCAATCTTACTTTTTTCTAATCGGGTTTCCTGGGCTTTAATTTGGTCAGCTTTGCGCACGATTTCCCCGGCCAATCTATCGAGACTTACCTCGATACTTCCCAAATCTTTGTTTTTTTCATCCCGTTGTCTTTCCAGGGCTTCATTATTGGCCTGTAACTCTTTGAAAGCTTCTTGCTCCTTAATCGAAATATGCCCAGTGGAATTCAACTCGGTTTCCGCTTGTGCCAGCGCATGGCGTAGACGGCTAGCCTCGCGCATATCGGAAATTATCCGCTGACGTTCTGTGCTCGCCTGCTGAAAATAATCGAGCCGACGTTTGAGCGAAGCAGCTTCCCCACTATCCAGGGTAAATAAACCTCCTGCACTGGATGCCGGCTCCAGATATTGATGGAAAATCCCCGTCAGTTTCTTACGGTAGTGCGTTTTCTGAGCTTCTGTTAAAGCCGGGGTGGAATGCGGTGCTTCATCGAATAGCCTGCGCGGCAACATATCCAGGATTTCCCGCATTTCCTCAGCCAGCAGCCGGGTTGGATTGCCGGTTATCTCTGCTATTTGGGCCAAAGCCTTTTCGACCAAAAGCGGATTTGCCCATAGCGGTGCCGCGACGGGAATCGAGTCCGCAATGCGTTTGCAGACCTCCTCCAGTTGAGATTTGATTTGCCGGATTTTTTCCCTCAACAGCGGTTCGTCCCGCTGCAACTCTAAGGCGCGTATGCTTTCTATTCGTTTGCGATTGCGGTCGAGTTGCCGCATGGTGTTTTCGATGTCCTCTTCGATCTCCAACTTCTGGGCGAAAAGGCCATGCTGCTCCGCTTCCTTTTGCCGAAGCTCAGCTCGAAGCCGTTCGTATTCCGCTTCCTCCGCCGCAGCGAGCCCTTCCTTTCGCCAGTCTGAAACCGCCTTGTCGAGATAGGCGTGTAAAGTGTCGAGGGCGGCGATGTCGAGCAGGCGCTCGATCTGTCGAAGTTGCCCTTCACGGTTGGCTTCGGCCAATTGCTGCACCTGCTCGCCGTCATAAAAGAAAAAATGGATGATGCTCTTCGGCAGGCGTCTTTCCAAAAATTCCTCGCAAATCTCCTGCTCGGTGATTTCCTGACCTAAATCGGTAACGAAATCGGTCTTGACCCGCAACAACTGAAGCGGCTCGTTTCCGTTGAGTTTCCAGGACCGCGAAACGGTAACGCGGCCTTGTTTTTCCCGCCAACGGATGCTTATCCCGAAACTATCAGCCCCCTCCTCTCGGGCATGGCGGTTAAAAATCCCTTGCCATTCATCATCCCGTCCCAATAAATAATCGTTCGGACGGAGTTTGCGGCCTACTTGCACAGAAGTTAGCATTTCCTCCGAGGTGCCGAGGAACAGCAGCTTGATGCTGTTGATAAAGCTGGTTTTGCCGTAGCCGTTCCGGCCAGAAATCAAAACGATGGGTTGTTCCGGGGTCGGATCGGGCAAGCTGAACACCTGCTCGCCATAATAGGAAAACAGGTTATGGATGCGGATTTCTTCAAAGATCATGAGCGGGATCTGCGAACAGTGCCTGGTTGACGTCCTTTTCGATCAGAGTTTTCAATTCCCGCTGCAATTCGGTTTTGGCTCCCCATCGGTCGAGATCGGCATGACGGGAGCGCACGGTCTCGAAAAGCTGCCTTGCTAGTTCCGGCGGAAATCCTTCGTTTAAGGCGCAGTGTTCCAATAATTCATCTTCGGGGGATGCGATTTGTTGTTCTTCTTCCATCGGGATGTCCCTGCTGTATTTCCTGGCGAGTTTATAGACGGTTTGCTCGTAGTCGAACTCTTTGCTCCATTCATGCTGGATAAATTTTAGATCGCCGTCCGAAATGAGTTCGAAACCGATCTGTTTTTCCATTGCCAATAAGCGTTCTAATATCTCTTTGCGCGTTAAGGCATTGAAGGGACCAGGACCCGCGATTTTTTCGCCTCGGCGCAAGGGATTGCGGCGTCTCGGGTCTTCGCGGATATCCTTTAGCCAATCGCGAAACTCGGCCAATGGCTGCATCCAGGTCTCCCCGGTCTGAATGAAGCCCTGCATGGACTTATCTTCCTTAACCACCGTACACGTCCAGCATCCGAAGCGGCTGCCACCGCACGAGGGAGTATTGAGATCCAAGACCACCGGACATTCACCGCCGTTTGCCTGCCGGTAAAGGGACAACATGAAACTGTGGTCGCCGCCCCAGGGGGGATCATTAGTGTAGAGGTATTCCCACACATCGTCATTGCTCCAATCGACAATCGGGGTAGCTACCAAGGCATTGGGAATTTCGTGGTGAGGGTTGAGTCCGCGGGCGTTGGTATCGCGACCGGCAATCGCATTGCGCCTTGCGGCACTTTCATCACTACGCGTGCCCAGCAATAAAATCACGCTGCCGAAATCACGGACGATTTCTCCAATAGCCTGCCGCGAAGGCTTGATTTTCATGTTCGTCGTACACCAACGAAACCAGCGTGTGGGTGGTGGATATCCCAAACCGATTAACTTTCCCCAGAAGCTTTGCTCCGGCGATGGGCTCACCAGGCGGGTGTTAAGCCTGATTTGATGCTCTTCGGCGGCTTTTCGTATTCGATCCAAAGTTTCCGTGACGTAGCGCGAGACATTGGGGGCTTCGACACGGGTATCCGATGAAATAACGAAAATCGGCTTATCGGCTTTGCTCACATTCGTAATCTTTAGCAGAAACTCATAAACGAGTTGCAGCACCAGGGTCGAATCCTTCCCGCCGGAGTACGCGACTACCCATGGACGGGAGTCGCTGTAGTACAACGACTCAAGAGCGGCAAACACTCGCTCGGATAATGATTCGTGGGGAGTTGATGGATTTGTCGCATTCATGTCCATTTTTGGGTAACACGTCGGGGTCAAGCCAATAGCGGACAAATGGATGGTAACCACAACCGATCTATTGAGTTGAACGAGATCTTCATACTCGAAAAAAGTCGAAAATTATCCCTAAGGGGTGGGCCCCTTTCAAATTGGTCTAGTGTAAAAACACGCTATGTCACGCGCCTCGCAGGAAGCCCGACGAGAAAAGTCCAAAACTTGTCACCGGACAAAAACCGCCAGCTCGCGTTCTTTAGGCAAATCCCATTATCAGGAGCAGCGATACCAGAGCAAGTAAAAACGCAAAGCAGTCTCTGCGCTAATGTGGAACATCCGGGAGACGCAGTAGGGAATATATCGGTTGAGAAACCGCACGGATCAAGATTTTTCCCGTAAAGGGCTGAAAATACTTGACAGGTATGCTCGGAATTTGACCCCAACGTGCCGCAGATTGTTTAATTGGCACACGTTTACAGCTTTCCTCGAGGCTTGTTCATGAGCGATTCGAACCCTATTCCCGTATCGAAACCGCGGCGAAGTTTCATTCGGAGAATGACGGCTTTGGTCGGGGGGCTGTTTGGTGCGTTTGCCTTGCAGCGCGGCGCTTGCGGCGGGGAGATTAAGACTCCTGAGAAACCGTCGGTCGACTCCGCCAAAAAGGGCTATCGGGAGACCGAGCACGTCCGCGCCTATTACGATGCGGCGCGGTTTTGAGCGCCGGCTGTTTCGGTCCACTACACGCAGCAATAAGAATCGATTATGAAATTGTTCAAACGGCCTGTTTCCGAAGCCGATTCATCTTCCAAGTCGCAGACCTCGGGGCACGGCATGGACCGGCGCGAGTTTCTGCGCCGCTCGGGACTTTCCGTGGGCGGCGCGGCTTTGGTGGGAGCGGTGCCTTTGTCGATGATGAAAAAGGTCGACGCGACGGGCGCTCCCGCGCAGCCGGCAGGGGAAATCAGGAAGGTCAAAAGCGTCTGCACCCATTGCTCGGTGGGCTGCGGGGTTATCGCCGAGGTGCAGAACGGGGTTTGGATCGGCCAGGAGCCGGCTTTCGATCATCCGTTCAACCTGGGGGCGCATTGTGCGAAAGGGGCGTCGGTGCGCGAGCACGGCCATGGGGAGCGACGGCTCAAATACCCGATGAAGCTGGTCGACGGCAAGTGGCAGCGCATCGGCTGGGATCGGGCCATAGACGAGCTGGGCGACAAACTTCTTGCCATCCGCGAGCAATACGGTCCCGATTCCGTCTATTGGCTCGGATCGTCCAAGCACAACAACGAGCAGGCTTATCTCTTTCGGAAATTCGCCGCTTTGTGGGGCTCCAATAACATCGACCACCAGGCCCGCATCTGCCATTCGACCACGGTCGCCGGCGTCGCCAACACCTGGGGCTACGGGGCGATGACCAATTCCTACAACGACATTCACAACGCCAAATCGATTTTCATCATCGGCGGCAATCCGGCCGAGGCGCATCCGGTTTCGATGCAGCATATCTTCCGCGCCAAGGAGCGCGGCGCGCCGCTGATCGTGGTCGATCCGCGCTTTACCCGCACCGCGGCCCATGCCGATTTGCACATCTGCATCCGGCCCGGCACCGACGTGCCGTTTATCTGGGGCCTGTTGTGGCACATCTTTCAGAACGGCTGGGAAGACAAGACGTTTATCGAGCAGCGGGTGTTCGGGATGGACGAAATCCGCAAGGAAGTGGCGAAATGGACGCCGGCAGAAGTCGAGCGGGTTACCGGAGTGCCGGAAGAACTCGCTCATAAGGCCGCGCGGATCATGGCG
>Ga0268362_100155_pt1 | contig 13264 bp, 9 predicted proteins | sample MetcocultureR2M_FD_197214 | JGI IMG/M metagenome (GOLD analysis project Ga0268362, IMG submission 197214) | Soil microbial communities from Anza Borrego Desert, Southern California, United States - Methanotrophic co-culture R2-M | ecosystem: Environmental > Terrestrial > Soil > Desert | place... | reverse complement strand
GACGGCCGCCTGCACGCGACCGTGGATGTGCCGCGCCTGGGCGGCCGCCTGCGCGGCCGCGCGCTGCGCGGAAGCGGACGCCTCGAGATCGACGGGGATGCCTACGCGGGCCGCGCATCGCTCGCGCTCGGCGCCAGCCGGGTCGAGGCCGAGGGCCGGCTCGCCGACACCCTCGCGCTGGACGCGCGCTTCGCGCCGCTGCAGCTGGCCGACCTGCTGCCGGACGCCGGCGGCGTGCTGCGCGGCACGCTGCGCCTGCGTGGCGCACGCGATGCGCCCGATGTTGCGGTGCAGCTGGACGGCAGCGCGCTCGCCGTCGCCGGCTATCGCGCCGACCGCCTGGCGCTGCACGGCACGCTGCCGTGGCGGCGCGGCACCGGCACGCTGGTGGCCGACGCGCGCGGCCTGGTCGCAGGGCTCGCGTTCGACCGCGTGCACGCGACCGCGCGCGGCGCGGTCGAATCGTTGCAGCTGGACGCCGAGGCGCAGGGCGACACCGGCGCGGTCGCGACGTCGCTGGCGCTCGCGCGCCGCAATGCGCGCTGGCAAGGGACGCTCGCGCGCCTGCGCCTGACGCCACCGAAAGGCGGGGCGTGGGCGCTGCAGGCGCCGGCGCACTTCGCGCAGCACGCCAATGGCTGGCGGCTGGCGTCGGGTTGCCTGCAGGGCGAAGCCGGCGGGCGCCTGTGCGTGTCGGCGGATTGGCCGCGGCAGGGCGTCAGTGTGGACGCGCAGGCACTGTCGCTCGCCCTGCTTGCGCCGTGGCTGCCGCCGCGTGCCGACGGACGCGCCTGGCTCCCGCATGGCGACGTCGCGCTGCAGGCGCAGTTGCGCCCGGCCGGTGGCGCCTGGACCGGCAACGTGCACGCGCGTTCCGCCGAGGGCGGCCTGCGCCTCGGCGAGCGCATGCGCCGCGATCTCGTCGGCTACCGCCAGCTGATCCTCGACGCCGAGTTCGATCCGCGCCGCATCGCCGGCACGCTCGCCGCCGACCTCGCCGGCGGCGGCCGCGTCGACGCGCGCGTCGCCACCGGCTGGGACGCGGCAGCGCCGCTGTCCGGCACGCTCGCGCTGCGCACCGACGCGCTGACCTGGCTGGAGCTTTTTTCGCCCGACATCGTCGAACCGACCGGTGCACTCGACGCACGGCTCGCGCTGTCCGGCACCCGTGCCGCGCCGCTGCTCGGCGGGCAGGCGCAACTCACCGGCTTCGCCGCCGAGGTGCCGGCGCTCGGCATCGCGCTGGAGGATGGCAGCCTGCGGGTGGACGCGCAGGCCGACGGCAGCGCGCGCGTGCACGGCGACGTGCGCTCGGGCGACGGCGTGCTGCGCGTGGACGGCAGCCTCGACTGGCGCAATCCGGGCGCGCCGCTGCAGCTGGCCGTGCGCGGCGACCGCTTCCTCGCCAGCGACACCCGCGAACTGCGCGCGCTGGTCAGCCCCGAGGTGGACGTGCGCTACGCCGCCGGGCAACCGATCGCGGTGACCGGCACGGTGACGGTGCCCAGCGCGCGCGTGGATCTCGAACGGCTCGACCAGGGCGTCGCCCGTTCGCCGGACGTGGTCGTGCTGGACCCGGCCGACCCGGAAGCGGGCGGCCTGGCGACACCGGTCGCGCTCGACCTGGTGCTGGTGGTCGGCGACGACGTCCAGCTCGCCGGCTTCGGCCTGGACGGCAGCCTAGCCGGCCGCCTGCGCGTGCGCAGCGCGCCAGGTCGCGAGATGACCGCGGTCGGCACGCTCGACGTCGGCGGTCGCTACGCCGCCTACGGCCAGCGGCTGACGATCACCCGCGGCCAGCTGTCGTGGAACGGCGACCCGATCGCCGACCCGTTGCTGGACCTGCGCGCCGAGCGCGAGGTCGGCGAGGTCACCGCCGGCATCGACGTCAGTGGCCACGCGACGCGGCCGGAAGCGGAGGTGTGGAGCGATCCGGCGAGCGACCGCTCGCAGGCGCTGGCGCTGCTCGCGCTCGGGCGGCCGCTGTCGAGCGCGTCGCCGGAGGAAAGCCGGCAGGTGGACGCGGCCAGCGCCGCGCTCAGCGCCGGCGGCAGCCTGCTCGCGTCGCAGCTGGGCGCGCGGCTCGGCCTCGACAGCGCGGGCGTCGGCGATTCGCGCGCGCTCGGGGGCAGCGTGCTCGGCATCGGCAAGTACCTGTCGCCGCGGCTGTACGTCGGCTACGGGGTGTCGCTGCTCGGCACCGGCCAGGTGCTGACCCTGAAGTACCTGCTGCGCAAGGGCTTCGACGTGGAGATCGAGTCGGGCACGACGGAGACGCGCGCCTCGCTCAACTGGCGCAAGGAGAAGTGATGGACGGTTTCGACTGGAACCTGGTGCAGTGGCCCGCGATGGCGGTGACCCTGGTCGCCGCCTGGCTGGTCGGCGCGCAGAGCAAGCGCCGGCGCAACTGGGGCTTCTGGTGCTTCATCGCCAGCAACGTGCTGTGGATCGCGTGGGGCTGGCACGACGGCGCGTGGGCGCTGATCGCGCTGCAGGTCGGCCTGTTCGCGCTGAACCTGCGCGGCGCGCGCAAGAACGATCCCGATCCGGCCTGACGCGCCACGCACCGCCGATACTGCTGCCCATGGCCACCCGCCGCCTCCGCATCCCGCAGCCGCCGGCGCAGGCGATCGCGCAGGGCGTCGCCGCGATCAAGCGGGAGATGGACCTGCCGCTGGCGTTCCCGCCCGAGGTCGAAGCCGCCGCCGCGCAGGCCGCGGCTGCGCCGCGCCTGCCCGACCTCGACCGCACCGACATCTCGCTGGTCACCATCGATCCGCCCGGCGCGATGGACCTCGACCAGGCGCTGCACGTGGAGCGCCGCGGCGACGGCTACCGCGTCCACTACGCGATCGCCGACGTCGGCGCCTTCGTGGCGCCCGGCGATCCGGTCGACCTGGAGGCGCACCGCCGCGGCGAAACCCTGTACGGCGCCAACGGCAAGATCCCGCTGCATCCGAAGGTGCTGTCGGAGGGAGCGGCGTCGCTGCTGCCCGACGTGCTGCGGCCTGCGCTGCTGTGGACGATCGACCTCGATGCCACCGGCGAAGGCGTCGCGGTCGACGTGCGCCGCGCGCGCGTGCGCAGCCGCGCCCGGCTGGACTACGACGGCGTGCAGGCACAGGTGGACGCGGGCGACGCCGATCCGCTGTGGGCGCTCGTGCGCGAGGTCGGCGTGTTGCGCGAGCAACGCGAGCGGCGGCGCGGCGGCATCAGCCTGCCGCTGCCCGAACAGGAAGCACGGCAAGGTGCGGACGGCCGCTGGCGTCTCGAATTCCGCGCGCGGCAACCGGTGGAAGACTGGAACGAGCAGCTGTCGCTGCTGACCGGCATGGCCGCCGCGCACCTGATGGTGCAGGCGAAGGTCGGCCTGCTGCGCACGCTGCCGAAGCCGGAGCCGGACGCGATCGCGCGCCTGCGCCGCACCGCCGCGGCGCTCGACATCCCATGGCCGCACGCGCTGTCCTATCCCGAATTCATCCGTGCGCTGGATCCGTCGCATCCGCGCGACGTGGCGATGATGACCGCCTGCACCACGGTCCTGCGCGGCGCCGGCTACGTCGCCTTCGACGGCGCGCTGCCGGACCAGCCGGTGCACTGGCCGCTGGCCGCCGAGTACGCACACGCGACCGCGCCGCTGCGACGGCTGGCCGACCGCCACGTCGGCGAGCTGTGCGTCGCGTTGTGCGCGGGCGAGCCGCCGCCGGCATGGGTGCGTCAGGCCTTGCCGGCGCTGCCGGCGACCATGCAGGCGGCGGGGACGCGCGCCGGGCGCTACGAGCGCGCGGTGCTCGACCTGGTGGAAGCGGTCACCCTGCAGCCGCACCTGGGCGAGGACTACGAAGGCGCGATCGTCGAAACGTCGCCACGCGATCCGCGCGCCGGCATCGTCATGCTGCGCGCGCCGGCGATCGAGGCGCGGGTGGGCGGCGAGGCGCCGCTGCCGCTCGGCGAACGCGTGCGCGTGCGCCTGGTCGAGGCCGATCCCGCGACGCGGACGACCCGCTTCGCCTGGCGGCCGTGACGCCGCCTCAGTAGGGGATGTGCGCGCCGCGCAGTTGCGGCACGCCGTCGACCATGTCGGTCCACGCCAGCCACGCGCCGTCGCCGCGCAGGGCGAGCTGCGGGAAGCCGGCGCCACGGCCGCGCCCGGCCAGCTTCGCCACCTCCACCCGCTGCAGTTCGCGCGACAGGTCGGGCGCGTAGCGCGCCAGCCACAGCGACTGCCCGCCGGCGTCCTCGCGGAACCAGGCGATCCACGCCTGGCGCGCATCCAGCGCGACCGCGACCCGGCCCTGCACCGCGGCGCCGCTGTCCACCGTCACCGGCGCGGCGAAGTGGTCGCCGGCGTCGTCGCTGAGCGCCAGCAGCACCGCCGGGCGATCCTGTGCGGCGGTGTACCAGGCGACCACCGCCGCGTTGCCGTGCGCCGCCAGCGCGGGGCCATTGACCGGGCAGGCGTGCATGGTCCAGCCGTCCGCGTGCACCGGCTGCGGCTTGCGCCACGCGCCCTTCTCGAAGCGGGTCGCCAGGATGTCGCGCACGTCGTCCTGCGTCCGGCCGCGATAGACCAGCAGCGCGCCGCGCGGGGTGGCGGCGGCGTCGGTCTGGCAGCAGTCGCAGGTGAGCGGATCGACCACCTGCGCGTCGCTGCGCGCGAGGTTGCGGTCGAACAGCGCGGCCTGCAGCGACGTGTTGCCTTCGTGCTCCGCCTCGCCGTGCTGCATCGGCGTGCCGGACAGCCACGCCGCACCGATCCGGTCCGCGCCCGCCGCCCACAGCGAGGCGAAGCCGTGTTCGGCCGGCAGCGTGTCGGTGTTGAGCCGCACCGGATTGCTCCAGCTGAAGCCGCCGTCCACCGAGCGCGCCAGCATCACGTCGGCGGCGTGGCCGTCGCCGGACTGCTGCAGCCACTGCACCCACAGTGCGCCGTCGTCGCTGCGCGCGAGGTGCGGGGTGTTGGCCCAGTTCGCCACCAGCGAGTTGCCGACCACGATCGTGCGCGGCGCGCTCTGCCAGCGCAGGTCGCGCCCGAACTCGCTGAACTGCAAGGCATTGCGGCGGCCTTCGATGCTGCTGACCCAGGCCAGCAGCAGGTGGCCTTCGGGCGTCGCGATCAGTTCCGGCTGCGCCGCGCCGGCGCCGCCGGGCAACGCCCAGGGCTGCACCGTGTAGGCCTGCGGCGCCGCCGCCTGGTCCGGCGCGGCGTCGCGCTGGCAGGCGGCGACGGCGAGGATCGACGCGAGGCAGAGCAGCGTGCGTGCGGCGAGCATGGCGTGGTCCTCCTGCAGAGACCACCATGATAGGACACCGCGCCGAGCATGCAGCAGGCGTCCGCCTCCGTGGAGCGGAGCTTGCTGGCGTTGTCCTGACGCACAGCTCGACCTGCAACGGCGAAGCGAGCGCGCCGGATTGTCGCGCGAGCGCGCCGGGCGGGAGAGGCTGTCAGGACACGCCGTGAATCCGTCCATGGAGGCTCGGATGCGCCATCCATGGCGCATACGGTCCTGCCCACCTCTCCCACCCGACGCGCCCCGATACTTCCGCGGCGCGCCTTGCACCCTTCGCAGAAATCCGGCGCCGTGCAATCAGCGCGCTGGCGCAGCGGAGCTCGTTCGCTTACGCCGCGCCGCGCTGGCCGCGCGCCAGGTGCACCAGCAGCAGCGAGATCGCGGCGGGCGTGACGCCGGGGATGCGCTGGGCCTGGCCGATGGTCTGCGGGCGCACTCGCTGCAGTTTCTGCAGCACCTCGGCGGACAGTCCGCGCACTTGCGCGTAATCGAAGGCGTCGGGAATGCGCGCGTCCTCGTGCCGGCGCGCGCGCGCGATCTCCTCGCGCTGGCGCTCGAGGTAGCCGGAATATTTCACGCCGATCTCGACCTGCTCGGCGACCGCGGCGTCGTCGACGCCCGGGCCCAGCATCGGTACCCGCATCAGCGCGGCGTAGCCGAGCTCGGGGCGCTTGAGCAGGTCGCGCGCGCTGGTCTCGCGGCTGACGTCGACGCCGAGCGTCGCGGCGATCTCGCCGCCGAGCGCGTTGCCGGGCGCCGCCCACAGCGCCGACAGCCGCGCCTCCTCGCGCGCGATCGCCTCGCGCTTGGCCTCGAACGTGGCGAAGCGCGCGTCGTCCACCAGCCCGAGCTCGCGCCCGACCGGCGTCAGCCGCAGGTCGGCGTTGTCCTCGCGCAGCTGCAGTCGGTACTCGGCACGCGAGGTGAACATGCGGTACGGCTCGCTGGTGCCGTGGGTGACCAGGTCGTCCACCAGCACGCCGAGGTAGGCCTCGTCGCGGCGCGGGCTCCAACCGTCTTCTTCGCGCACGAAGCGCGCCGCGTTGACGCCGGCGAGCAGGCCCTGGGCCGCCGCTTCCTCGTAGCCGGTGGTGCCGTTGATCTGGCCGGCGAAGAACAGGCCGGCGACCGCCTTGGTCTCCAGCGTCGCCTTCAGCCCGCGCGGGTCGAAGAAGTCGTATTCGATCGCGTAGCCGGCGCGGGTGACGTGCGCGCGCTCGAAGCCGCGGATCGATCGCACCAGCTCCAGCTGCACGTCGAAGGGCAGCGAGGTCGAGATGCCGTTCGGATAGATCTCGGCGACGTCCAGGCCTTCCGGCTCGACGAACACCTGGTGCGACGCCTTCTCCGCGAAGCGCACCACCTTGTCCTCGATCGAGGGGCAGTAGCGCGGGCCGATCCCCTCGATCTGGCCGGTGTACAGCGGCGAGCGGTCGAGCGCGGCACGGATGATGTCGTGGGTACGCGCGCTGGTGTGGGTGATCCAGCACGAGACCTGGCGGGGATGGTCGGCGCGCGTCCCCATGAACGAGAACACCGGGCGCGGCTCGTCGCCCGGCTGCTCTCCCATCACCGCATAGTCGAGCGTGCGGCCGTCGATGCGCGGCGGGGTGCCGGTCTTGAGCCGGTCGACCACGAACGGGCCTTCGCGCAGCTTGTGCGCCAAGGTCAGCGATGGCGACTCTCCGGCGCGGCCGGCCGCGTAGGTGGTCTGGCCGACGTGGACCTTGCCGGCGAGGAAAGTGCCGGCGGTCAGCACCACCGCCGGCGCCTCGAAGCGCAGGCCGGTGTTGGTGACCACCGCCTCGACCCGGCCGCGGTCGAACAGGATGTCGTCCACCGCCGCCTGGAACACGACCAGGTTCGGCTGCGTCTCCACCGCGCGGCGGATGAAGGCGCGGTACAGCGCGCGGTCGGCCTGGCAGCGCGTCGCGCGCACCGCCGGGCCCTTGCTCGCGTTGAGGCGGCGCCACTGGATGCCGGCGGCGTCGGCGGCGCGGGCCATGATCCCGCCGAGCGCGTCGATCTCCTTCACCAGGTGGCCCTTGCCGATCCCGCCGATCGCCGGGTTGCAGCTCATCGCGCCGACCGTCTCGATCGAATGGGTCAGCAGCAGCGTGCGCGCGCCGGCGCGGGCCGCGGCCAGCGCGGCCTCGGTGCCGGCGTGGCCGCCGCCGACCACGATCACGTCATGGCGGTGGAAGGAGGAGGTCATGGCGGAATTATCGCGCGGGCGGAGGGAGTGGCCGTGCCGGGGCGATCAACCGGGCGCCCGGATTGGCACGCTTCCTGCATGTTATTCCGTGCACCCGGCGTGGCAGGCGTCAGGGGCGCAAGGCCAGCGTTGGAACAGGGGCTGGCCGCGCGCACGCCGGGGAAGCCGGGGGGTCGGATGTCGGGGGACATCCGGCCCCTTTTTTCTTGCCCCAACGGGGCCCGGAAGCGCACAAAGCCCGCCCTGGAAACGACAAGGCGGCCAACAGGCCGCCTCGTCGCTGAATCCTTCAGGCTGGGCGCCGGCGCCCGGCGGGAGCGGAACAGGGGGGATCCGTGATTCCCACCGGGCGCCGGCATGGAGCAGGACGCGGGCTGCGTCGCAATGCGACGCAGCCCGTCAGTCGCGGCCGCTAGCTTGCGGCCCCGTGTGGGGCAACGCAAGCGGTAAACCGTTCAGGTCAGGGCTGCTTTCTGCGACGCAGTTCGCGTTCCGGCGGATTGCTGCGCACGGACGGGCTGGCGCGGCGTGGTGGATCGGCATCGACCCGGCGCGCGGGCATCACCGGGCGGGCCGGCGTCGGAACATCGACCCGCCGTGCCGGCAGCGACGGCGCCATCGGCCGCAGTCCATCGCCCCCGGCCTGGCGCGCCGGCAGGGTGGGCGTCATCGGACGCGTCACCCCGATGCCCGCGCGGCGGGGCGGCAGCGACGGTCGCTGCACGCGCGGTGGATCGCCATCGGCGACCCGGCGCGGCGGCAGGGTGGGATGGCCCGGGGCCCCGCCGGAACCCGGCTGACGCAGCCGCGGCTGGTCGCCGCCGCGGTCCGGCAGGATGCCGATGTTGCGCCACGGCGGCCGGTCGCCGTCATCGTCGTGGTCATGATCGTGGTCGTGTCCATGACCATGCCCGTGATGCCCGCCTCGGTACCAGCCCCAGCCCCACCACGGGCCCCAGTAGGGGTCGTAGTAGCCGTATCCGTAGGGATTTCCGTAGCCGTAGTAGCCGTAGCCGTAGGGATAGCCCGAACCGTAATAGACCGAGCCGCGGTATTCGACCTCCGGCTGGCCGTAGTAGTAGTCGCCCGGGCCGGCGCGGTACTGGTAACCGGTGACGCAGCCGGCCAGCACGCTGGCGGCGAGCGCGGGAAAAAGCAGTCTGCGGATCATGGTCGCGCCCCCCGTGGCTTGCCCGCAGCATCGGCCCCGCGCTTTGAATCCGTGCTTAATCCCGCGTGCATCATGCTGAACGGGTTGGCTTCGTTGCTAACATTCCGCGATGACGATGCTTCCCCGTTTCGACGACGTGCTCGCGGCCGCCGCGCGCATCGCGCCCCACGCGCACGCCACGCCGGTCCTGCGTTCGCAGGCGCTGGATGCGCTGGCCGGCTGCGAACTGCTGTTCAAGGGCGAGCATCTGCAGCGGGTCGGGGCGTTCAAGTTCCGAGGCGCCTGCAACGCGGTGTGGGCGCTGGAGGACGACGTGGCCGCGCGCGGCGTGGTCACCCATTCCTCCGGCAACCACGGCGCGGCGCTGGCGCTGGCGGCGCGCACGCGCGGGATCGCCTGCCACGTGGTGGTGCCCCAGGGCGCGGTCGCCGCCAAGCTCGCCGCGATCGCCGCCTACGGCGCGACCCTGCACCGCTGCGCGCCGACCATCGCCGCGCGCGAGGCGACCGCCGCGCAGGTCCAGCGCGATACCGGCGCGACCCTGGTGCATCCGTACACCGATCCGCAGGTGATCGCCGGCCAGGGCACCGCCGCGCTGGAGCTGCTCAACGCCTGCGCCGCGCTGGACGCGCTGGTGGTCCCGGTCGGCGGCGGCGGGCTGGCCTCGGGCTGCGCGCTGGCGCTGGCCGCGCTCGCGCCGCGCTGCCGGCTGTGGCTGGCCGAGCCGGCCGGCGCGGCCGAGACCGCGGCCTCGCTCGCGCGCGGCGCGCGGGTCACCGAATTCGTGCCGGACACCGTCTGCGACGGCCTGCGAGGCACCCTGGGCGCGCCCAACTTCGCCCTGCTGCAGGCGCACGGCGCGCAGGCGCTGGTGGTCGACGACGCCGACACCGTGGCCGCGCTGCGCCTGCTGTGGACGCGCACCAAGCAGCTGGTCGAGCCGTCCTCGGCCGTGGCGCTCGCGGCGGTACTGGCCCACCGTGAGCGCTTCGCCGGGCAGCGGGTCGGGGTGCTGCTGTCGGGCGGCAATGTCGACCTGGACGGACTGCCGGCGCTGTTCGCCGCCGGCGCCGGGCGGGGCGTGCCTGCTTGATCCCGCTCAAGTCCGGCCGATCGGCGCGGCGCTAGAGTCGGGCCCAGCTTCCGGAGTGCCCGCCATGTCCCTGCCTCGCCCGCGTTACGCCGGTTCGGTGCGCCTGCTGCACTGGCTGATGGCCGCGCTGATCCTCGCCGCCTACGTCCTGATCGAACAGCGCGGGCTGTTCCCGCGCGGCAGCGCCGAACGCGCGGCGATGGTGCAGGGCCATTTCTGGGCGGGCTTGTCGATCCTGGTGCTGGCGTTCTGGCGCATCGCCGAGCGCGCGCGGCAAGGCGCGCCGGCGATCACGCCGCCGCTGCCCACGTGGCAGGCGCTGCCGTCGAAGCTGCTGCACCTGGCGCTGTATCTCTTCTTCATCGTGATGCCGTTGCTTGGCCTCGCCACCGCGTGGAGCGACGGCAAGGACGTGCTGCTGCCCTTCACCGACGTCGCGCTGCCGGCACTGCTGCCGGAGGACAAGCCGCTCGCGCACCGGCTGGAAGACCTGCACGGCACGATCGGAGAACTTTTCTACTGGGTGATCGGCGCGCACGTGCTGGCGGCGTTCTGGCATCACTGGATGCGCGGCGACGACACCTTGCGGCGGATGGTGTAAGGCGCGGCGAGGGGCAGCGTGATCGCGCGCGCGGCGGGCGGGAGAGGCGGCCAGGACACGCCGTGAATCCGTCCATGGAGGCTCGGATGCGCCCTCCATGGCGCATACGGTCCTGCCCACCCTCTCCCACCCGCCGCGCCCCCTCTTCCGCGCTCGGCGTCCGGCCTTTAGCTTTCCCGTCTCCCGTCTCCCGTCTCCCGTCTCCCGTCTCCCGTCTCCCGTCTCCCGTCTCCGCTTCGTCGTCGCGTTCCGTCGCCGCGTCGCCCGCCTTCTGGATCGGCGCGCTGGCGGTGCTGCTCGCCCTCGTGCTGCTCGGCCATCGCGGTATCTGGGATCCGGACGAGGGGCGCTACACCAACGTCGCGCTCAACATGCTCGAGAGCGGCAACTGGCTCGAGCCGATGCGCAGCGACGAGGTCGGCCACTGGACCAAGCCGCCGCTGACCTACTGGGCGATCGCTTCCAGCGTCGCCGTGTTCGGGCAGAACCCGTGGGCGGCGCGGCTGCCGGCGGCGCTGTCCTACCTGGTGTGCGTCCTGCTGGCCGCGCGTATCGCCAGACGACTGGCGCCCGGCGCGCAGCTGCCGGCGGCGCTGGCCTACGCCACGATGCCGTTCGCGGTCGGCGCGGCGCACCTGATCACCACCGACTACGTGCTCGCCGCCTGCGAGACGCTGGCGATGTGGGCCTACGTCGAGGCGCGCTTCGGCGATCCCCCGCGCGCGCGGCGATGGCTGGCGGCGGTGTGGGCCGGCTTCGCGCTCGCCTTCCTGGCGAAGGGGCCGCCGGGCCTGCTGCCGCTGCTGGCGGTGGTCGTGTTCGAGCTCTTGACGCGCGGGTCGCCGCGGCCGCGCCTGCTGCAGTGGCAGGGGCTGCTGCTGTTCCTCGCGATCGCGCTGCCGTGGTACGTGGCGGTGGTGCAGCGCAACCCGGGACTGCTGCAGTACTTCCTCGGCAACGAGGTGGTGGCGCGGGTGGCGACCAACGAGTTCAACCGCCACGGCGAGTGGTACGGCTGGCTGGCGATCTACGGGCCGACCCTGCTGCTCGGGACGCTGCCCTGGACGGGCGCGCTGCTGCGCTGGGCGCGCGGCCTGCCGGCGGCCGTGCGCGGTTGGCGCACGCGCGAAGGACGCGGCGCGGACGCGGCCGGCCTGCTGCTGGCGCTGTGGGTGCTGCTGCCGCTGCTGGTGTTCTGCGTGTCGCGCTCGCGGCTGCCGCTGTACGTGCTGCCGCTGTTCGTGCCGCTGGCGGTACTGGTCGCGCGCCAGCGCGCCGGCGAGGGGCGCGCGCTCCCGCGCTGGCCGTGGCTGGCGGCGTGGGCGGCGCTGCTGGTCGGGCTGCAGGTGGCGCTCGGCTTCTGGCCGACGCACAAGGACGCGGAAGCCTGGGCCCGCGAGATCCGCGCGCGCGCGCCGGGTCCGATCAGCGAGGTGCTGATCGTGCAGGACATGGCGCGCTACGGGCTGCACCTGGAGCTCGGCGTGGAGGTCGAGAAGTTGTCGATCGACGCCGGCGAGCAGCCGCGCTTCAACCCGGAATACGACGAGGACATCGCCGACGAACTCGGCGACGACTTCAATCCGGACGCGATCTGGCTGACCAAGCGCGAGCGCTTCCCGGCCGTGCAGGCGCACCTGCGCGCGCAGGGCTACGAGGGCGTGCCGCAGGGCGCGCCGTACGAGGACCGGGTGATCTTCCGCGTGCGCCGGCACCCGTAGAGCGGAGCTTGCTCCACTGCCTCCAGGGCAGGCTTCCGCGGCGCGGTCAGCGCCGCCGCACCGGGATGCCGCTGGCGGAAATGCGGGCGACGTCCATCCCGCCCGCGCGGATCGGCTGGCCTTCCTGCGGCGCCCACGCCAGCGCCGTGATCACTTCCCAGGTCGCCGGCAGGCCGGCGTCCCCGCGCAGCGCGTCGTAGGCGCGCGCGGCGGCGGCGAAGCGGGCCTTGCCGGTGAGCGTGTGCCGGCGCGCCGCCAGCGCATTGGTCGCGCCGAGCGCGCGCAGTTCGCGCATCAGCGCAGGCAGGTCGCGGTAGTGGGCGACGATGTCGTCGCGGTCGAGCACCGGGTCGCGGAAGCCGGCGTGCATCAGCGCGTCGCCGACCTGCGCGATCGCGGCGAACGGGCTGACGTGCGGCGCGGCATCGGCCTGCGCGAACGCATCGCGCAGTTCCTGCAGCGTGTCCGGACCGAAGGTCGAGAACAGCAGCAGCCCGCCCGGGCGCAGCACGCGGCGGAGCTCGGCGAGCACCGCGGGCAGGTCGTCGACCCACTGCAGGCACAGGTTGGAGAACACCACGTCGACGCTGGCGCCTGCCAGCGGCAGCGCGCGCACATCGCCGCACAGCGGTTGCGGGCGGCGCGCGAACGGCCGCCAGCCGGCGTTGCGCCGCGCCTGGCGCAGCATCGGCAGGGCGAGGTCGAGGGCGAGCACGTCGGCCTTCGGCCAGCGCTTCTGCAGCGCGGCGCTCGCGCGGCCCGGGCCGCAGCCGGCGTCGAGCACGAGCGCTGGCGTGGCCGTGTGGAACGAGAGCGCGTCGAGCAGGCGCGCCTCGATCTCGCGCTGCAGGGCGGCGGCCTGCTCGTAGCCGTCGGCGGCGCGGGAAAACGCGCGGCGGACCTGGCGGGTGTCGAACAACGGATCGTTCATTGCGGTTCCCGCGCTTCCGCCGGCGGGAGCGCGTCAGGCTGGGCGAGGAAGGCGCGCAATTGCGCGGCGACTTCGTCGGCGTGGGTGAGGAAGGGCGCGTGCCCGGCGTGTTCGACCACGTGCACGCGCGCGTGCGGCGCGCGCGCGGCGGCCTCGCGCATCGCGCGCGGATCGACCAGGCGGTCGCGGCGGCCGGCCAGCCACAGGCTGGGCATCGGCAGGGACGGCAGCGTGGCGCGCA
>Ga0268362_100154_pt1 | contig 13416 bp, 12 predicted proteins | sample MetcocultureR2M_FD_197214 | JGI IMG/M metagenome (GOLD analysis project Ga0268362, IMG submission 197214) | Soil microbial communities from Anza Borrego Desert, Southern California, United States - Methanotrophic co-culture R2-M | ecosystem: Environmental > Terrestrial > Soil > Desert | place... | reverse complement strand
CGACCGTGCTCGGCACGCAGGTGTACCAGGCGCGCGAGGCGTCGTCGTCGAAGTCCAGCGCCTGCGCGTGCACGTCGAGGTAGGCGCGCACGATGTTGGTCGGCAACTGAGCTCGGCGCTGCCCGACTCCAGCGGCACCACCGCCTGCGGCACGCGTTGCGCGGGGGTGACCGACGTCGCCGGATAGAACACCAGCCGCGCGTGGCCCGCCAGCGTCGGCGGCTCGTCGCCGAGGCCGCCGGAGGCGTCGTCCCAGTCGTAGGTGCCGAACACGTTGCGCGGTTCGCGCAACCAGGCCGCGTAATCGGTGACGTCGCGCTGCAGGCGCCAGGTCGGCACGCCGTCGTGCTCCTGCGGCGCGCCCCAGAACAGGGTCACGCCGTCCATGACCAGGCGCAGGTCGGCCGCGCTGGTGCTGCGCGGGCCGCTGACGTCGAGCTTGAGCAGCACTTTCGCCCACGGGCCGGGGCATTTGGTGGGCGGCGTGTAGGTGCCGAAGCCGCCCGCCATCACGTCGTCGTAGATGTCGACCACGCAGGGCGTGCCGGCGGCGCCGCGCAACGGCGGCTCGACGGTCGGCTGGCCGGCGATCGGCAACAGGGTCGGCGCGAGCGTCGATGCGAACGGCAGTGCGGCGCCCGCGGGTGCATGTGCGACCGCATCGGCGGGAGCGACCGCTGCGGCAATGGCGCCGAGCGCGACGGGCAGGGCGGCGAGCGCAAGCATGCGCGATGGACTTGGGCGTTGGCGGAGCATGGGGAGTCCTTTCGTCGATGCGCCGCGCGTTGCCCACGGCGCTGGGGCATGCGGAGGCGACCGCACGAACGAGGCCAACGCCGCGCCTCCGTGCGAACGGACAGCGATTTCGCGATCGCGCGACTTCAGCTTGGTGACGGTGCATGCACCGCCGTCGGAACGCTTCGCGCCGGCGAAGGGCCACGACGCGCCCCCGACAGGCCGGGAGTACACTGCCGGCAGGGAACGCTCGCGCATTCATTCCATCCGAGGAGAACCCGATGGCACCGCTGTTCGCCCTGATCGGACACCCGGTGGCGCACTCGCTTTCGCCGCGCATCCACGCCGCGTTCGCGCAGCAGGCCGGCGTCGCGATGCGCTACGAGGCGATCGACGCCGAGGACTTCGACGCCGCGTTGCGCGACTTCGCCGCGGCTGGCGGCATCGGCGCCAACGTCACCCTGCCGCACAAGCCGCGCGCGGCGCAGGCCTGCGTCGCGCTGAGCCCGCGCGCGCGCCGCGCCGGCGCGGTCAACACCCTGGTGCGCCGCGAGGACGGCTGGCACGGGGACAACACCGACGGCGCCGGCCTGGTGCGCGACCTCACCGACCGCCGCCGGCTCGACCTGCGCGGTCGCCGCACCCTGCTGCTCGGCGCCGGCGGCGGCGCGCGCGGGGTCGCCCCGGACCTGCTCGACGCCGGCATCGGCGAGCTGTTCGTGGTCAACCGCACGCCCGAACGCGCCGACGCGCTGGCCGACGCCCTCGGCGAGCCCGGCCGCGTGCACGTGCGCTATTTCGACGACCTGCGCGCGCTCGGCGAGTTCGACCTGATCGTCAACGCGACCTCGGCCACCCGCGGCGGCGAGATGCCGGCCTGGCCGATGTCGCTGGGCGGCCCGCGCACGCTGGCGGTGGACCTCAGCTACGGCGAGGCGGCGGTGCCGTTCCTCGCCTGGGCGCGGGTGGCCGGCTGCCGCGAGGCGGTGGACGGTCTCGGCATGCTGGTCGAGCAGGCGGCCGAAAGCTTCCGCCTGTGGCACGGCGTGCGGCCCGAGACCGACCCCGTGTACGAACTGCTGCGCGCGCGCGACGACGCGCTGGTGTCGGCGGACTGAACCCGGCTCAACCCGCCAGGTACTCGTCCTTCAGCCGCACGTAGTGGCCGGCGCTGTAGTACAGCGCCTCGATCTCGGCGTCGGACAGCATCCGCGCCTTCTTGGCCGGATTGCCGAGCCACAGTTCGCCCTCGCCGACCACCTTGCCGGGCGCGATGAGCGCGCCGGCGCCGACGAAACCGTGCTTCCGCACCACCGCGCCGTCCAGCACGATCGCGCCCATGCCGATCAGGACCGCGTCCTCGATCGTGCAGGCATGGATGATCGCCTTGTGGCCGATGGTGACGTCGCTGCCGATGCGGGTGGCGAAGCCGCCGAGCTTGGCGTGCGGGCCATCGTGCGAGACGTGCACGATGGTGCCGTCCTGCAGGTTGCTGCGGTTGCCGATGCGGATGAAGTTGACGTCGCCGCGGATCACCGTGTGCGGCCAGACCGAGACGTCGTCGCCGAGCACGACGTCGCCGATCACGCTGGCGGCGGGATCCACGTAGACGCGCGCGCCGAGGGTCGGCAGCACGTTGCGGTAGGGACGAAGCGGCATCCGCGCATTGTAGGCCCGCCGCTTCGACGCGCGCCGCCGGCGTGGGAGAATGCGCGGATGGACGCCCACCGCCGCCGCTTCCTCGACCTCGCCCTCGCCGCGCAGGCGCTGCGCTTCGGCGAGTTCACCCTGAAATCCGGGCGCCAGAGCCCGTATTTCTTCAACGCCGGCCGCTTCGATTCCGGCGCCGCGCTGGCGGCGCTGGCCGACTGCTACGCCGACGCGATCGACGCCCACGGCGCCGGCTTCGACCTGCTGTTCGGCCCCGCCTACAAGGGCATCCCGCTCGCCACCGCGCTGGCCTGCGCCTACGCGCGCCGCGGCCGCGACCTGCCGCTGGCCTTCAACCGCAAGGAAGCCAAGGCGCACGGCGAAGGCGGCACCCTGATCGGCGCGCCGCTGGCCGGGCGCCGGGTGCTGGTCGTGGACGACGTGATCACCGCCGGCACCGCAATCCGCGAGGCGCTCGGCCTGATCCGCGACGCCGGTGGCGTGCCCGCGGCGATCGCGATCGCGCTCGACCGCCAGGAGGTGGTGGACGCCGAGGCCAGCCCGCGTCGCTCCGCCGCGCAGACGGTCGCCGCCGAGCACGGCATCCCGGTGATCGCGGTCGCGCAACTGGACGACCTGCTTGCGTTTGCCGGCGAAAGCGGAGAACTTGTCGCCCAGCGCGAGCGCCTGCTCGCCTACCGCGCCCGCTACGGTTGCGAACCGGACTGAGCGCGCATCCAACGGTCTTCGTGCAGAAAGGGGCTGCCGTCATGACCTGCAACCATCCGCGTCGCGCAGGGCTCGCCTGCGCCGTATTGATCGCCTTCCTCACCTGCAGCGCGGCCCTCGCCGCGCCGCCGAAGGCCGGGGGCAAGAAGCTCTACTGCTGGACCGAGAACGGCCGCAAGGTCTGCGGCGACGCGCTGCCGGCCGACGCGGCCGACAACGCGCGGGTCGAATTCAACGCGAAGAGCGGCCGCCGGACCGCCGCCGTCGACCGCGCGCTGACGCCGGAGGAACAGGCCGCCGCCGACGCCGCGGCCGCCCAGGCGCAGGCCGACGCCGAGGCCGCCGCCGCGCGCCGCCGCCGCGACCTGGCGATGGTCGAGTCCTACGCCAGCGAGGACGACCTGCGCCGCGCCTACGGCGAGCGCATCGCCCTGCTCGACGACGCGCTGAAGGCCTCGCAACTGGGCGAGGACAACCTGCGCCGCAGCCTGGCCAGCCTGCTCGGCCAGGCCAGCGACCTGGAGCTGGCCGGCAAGCCGGTGCCGCCCAACCTGCTGGCGAACATCCGCACCCAGCACGCGGAACTGGGCAGGCAACTGCGCATCCTGGCCAGGCAGAAGGCGGATCGCGCCGGCCTGGACGACGAGCTCGCCGAAGCGGTGGAGCGCTACCGCGCGCTGCGCAAGCCGGACGCCAGGCCCGCCCCGTAGCGCGGAGCGAGCTCCGCCCTACGGCGACTGGTCCCGCCACACCAGCGTCGCCATCCGTCCGCTGCGCGCGTCGCGACGGTGCGAGAAGAAGCGCCGCGGCTCGCCGATCGTGCAATGGTCGCCGCCGAACATGCGCATGACGCCGGCAGCGGCGAGGCGCTGGCGGGCGAGCGCGTACAGATCGACCCGCCAGTGGCCGGGGCGGGTCGCGACGAAGGCATCGGCGGCGCGCGCATCGTGCGCGAGGAAGGCGTCGCGCACCTCCGCGCCGATTTCGTAATGCGCCGGGCCGGCCGCGGGGCCGAGCCAGGCCAGCAGGCGGTCGGGCGGCGTGCCGAGCGCGGCGACGGTGGCTTCCAGCACGCCGGCGGCGAGGCCGCGCCAGCCCGCGTGGGCCGCGCCGAGCGCGCTGCCGTCTTCGGCGGCGAACACCACCGGCAGGCAGTCGGCGGTGAGGATGGCGAGGACGACGCCGGGCTGGGTGGTGATTGCGGCGTCGGCTTCAGGTTCGGCTGATGAAAGAAGCGGAACGGCATTGGCGTCGGGCTTGCCCCCATCCCAACCTTCCCCCGCAAGCGGGGGAAGGGGAAAAGCCGCAGCGGCGTCGCGTTCTGCTCCCTCCCCCGCTTGCGGGGGAGGGCTGGGGAGGGGGTGCGTCACCCGCACCACCCGCGTCCCATGCACCTGCCTCAGCCACACCGGCGCCGACGGCAACTCCAGTCCACGCTCCAGCAACTCGCGATTGGCCGCCACCGCCTCCGCGTCGTCGCCGTTGCGCAGCCCGAACGAGAAGCTGTCGAACGGCGCCCGCGACACCCCCGCCGGCCCGCGCAGCGTGGTCAGCGCGTGCACGCCCGGCGGCGCCGGCCAGTCGGCGCGCAGCACGCTCGCCTGCACCTGCGCGCGCGCAGCGCGCATCGCCGCGTGGTAGGGCGTGGCGCAGAACTGCCCGGGCGGCGGCGGCGTGGGCCAGCGCATCAGCGGCCGCGTTCGGCGTGTTCGGCGGCGTCGGCGCGCAGCGCGCGCAGCAGCCGCTGCAGGTCGTCCGGCACCGGCGCGGTGCAGCGCACCGGCGCGCCCGTGCGCGGATGGGCGAACTCCAGCACCTCCGCATGCAACGCCTGCCGGCGGAAGCCGCGCAGCGTGTCCACCAGCTCCGGCGACGCGCCCTTCGGCAGCCGCAGCGGCCCGCCATACAGCGGATCGCCGACGATCGGGTGCTTGAGGTGCGCCATGTGCACGCGGATCTGGTGGGTGCGCCCCGTTTCCAGCCGGCATTCCAGCGCGGTGTGCGCGCGGAAGCGCTCGCGCAGGCGGTAGTGGGTGACCGCATCGCGGCCGTCCTCGCGCACGGCCATGCGCAGGCGGTCGCGCGGGTGGCGGTCGATCGCCGCGGCGGCGGTGCCGCCGGCGACCAGCGCGCCGACCACCACCGCGAGGTATTGCCGGTGTACGTCGCGCGCGGACAGCTGTTCGACCAGTGCGGTGTGCGCGGGCAGCGTGCGCGCGACCACCATCACGCCCGACGTGTCCTTGTCGAGCCGGTGCACGATGCCGGCGCGCGGCAGCGCGGCCAGCGCCGGGTCGCGGTGCAGCAGCGCATTCACCAGGGTGCCGGCGGGGTTGCCGGCGCCCGGGTGCACGACCAGCCCGGCCGGCTTGTCGAGCACGAACACGTCCGCGTCCTCGTACAGCACGTCGAGGGCGATGTCCTCCGCGGCGTCGGTGGTCTGCACCTCCAGCACCACGTCGAGGGTGGCCAGCTCGCCGCCCGCGACCGGGTCGCGCGGGCGCAGCTCGCGGCCGTCCAGGCGGGCATGGCCGTCCTTGATCCAGGCGGCGATCCGCGAGCGCGAGAATTCCCGGAACAGTTCCGCCAGCACCGCGTCCACGCGGCGCCCGGCGGCGGCATCGGGGACGCGCGCTTCGCGGCGCTCGCGCGGGGGCTGGCGGGGCGTTTCCGGCGCGGGCATGGCGGGCGGGGACTTCAGGACGGGACTGCTATTATCGGCGCCTTCGTGTCCAGGCGCCCCCGCATCCCATGACCTTCCGCCTCCCGTTGCGCCGCACCCTGCGCCCGCTGCTGCTCCTGCTGGTGATCCTGGTGCTGGCCGCGCCCGGCTGCGCCCGCCTCAAGGGCGTGTTCAAGGACAAGGACGCCAACGAAGGCATCCCGGTCGAGCAGCTCTACGCGAAGGCGCACGGCCTGATGGAGGACGGCAACTGGAACGGCGCCACGACCGTCTTCAAGCGCCTGGTCGCGCAGTACCCGTACGGTCCGTACACCGAGCAGGCGCTGATGGAAACCGCCTACGCCCAGTTCAAGGCCGGCGCCAACGACGAGGCGATCTCCACCATCGACCGCTTCATCCGCACCTACCCGACCCACCGCAACGTCGCCTACCTGTACTACCTGCGCGGCCTGGTGGACTCCAACCGCGACACCGTGTTCCTGCAGCGGGTGTGGACGCTGGACGCCAGCCGCCGCGACCTGGCCACGCCGATGCAGGCCTACAACGACTTCAAGACCGTGGTCGAGCGCTTCCCGAACAGCCGCTACGCCGCCGACGCGCGCGCGCGCATGATCGAACTGCGCGACCTGTTCGCCCGCCACGAGCTGGAGACCGCGCTGTACTACCTGCGCCGCGAGGCCTACGTGGCCGCCGCCGACCGCGCCAAGTACCTGCTCGAGACCTACCCGCAGAGCGCGTTCCAGTACGACGCGGTGGCGGTGCTGGCCGAGGCCTACACCGGCCTGGGCAACGAGGCGCTGGCCGCCGACGCCCGCCGGGTGCTGCAGCAGAACGACCCGCAGCACCCGTACCTGCGGGGCGACTGGCCCGACTTCCCGTCGAAGTGGCGCCGCCTCAACCCCTTCGCCGGCGAGAAGGCCGCCTCCGCCAGTCATCGCTGAATGCGGCTTGCGGGCCGCACACGGCGGGCGCTAGGCTGCCCGCGACCGGCCATTTGGCCGGACAGGGGGAATGGGGAAGATGGCCAACACGCCCGCACGCGGCGGCGGCACGCCGCTGGATCCGAAGCTCGCCGACCGCCTGCTCGACCTGCTGAGCAGCGACAACGCCTTCCGGCGCCAGTTCAAGAAGGATCCGCAGGCCGCACTGGCCTCGCTGGGCTATCGCGCAACGACCACCAAGGCCTGCGCCTCGGTCAAGGCGATCGCGCCGAAGCAAGAGATCGCGGCGTCGCGTGATGCGTTACGGACGCAGATGCTCGCGGCCGGGATTTTTTCCGTACCTCATTGCTTCGAGGCCGGAAAGGTGGCCTCGAGCCTGCGCCGCAAGTAAGGCGGGAGGCCGGCTTCCGGCCAGGCGCGCCGCAGCCGCGCGAGCTCGCGCGCCGCTTCTTTGGCTTGGCCGGCCCGCGCATGACGCTCGGCCGCATCGAGCTGGGCAAGCCGCGAATCCGCGACATTCAGCGCCTGAAGGACGTAGCCGGCCACCGGCTCCGCGTAGGCCAACCCGCGGTGAGCCACCAGCCAGGCATCCTCCCGCAGGGCCGCAGCGTCATCGCCATGGGCGGCAAGCGCGTCGCGGAGCGCGACGTGCACTTGGTAAAGCGCACTGTCGTCCACCATTTTTTCCAGCTCGGTGATCGCGCCCGCGGCATCTCCCGACAGACGTCGGTCGTTGGCCCGGACCAGCCGCAACATCTGCTCCGCGCGCGGATCGCCCACGACCGAAACGTCCTTGGCCAGTTCGGGCAGGAACTTCCGCGCTGCCGCGCCATGCCCGCCTCGCTGCGCCAGGTACATCGCGATCAGTCGACCGAGCACGCGATCGGCGGCGTAACCAGCCGCCGTCGCGTCCTGGTCGGCTGCGACCAACGTGGAATATTCGGCGAATGGCGCAGTCCGCCGGAGCAGGGTTTCCACCGCCAGGCGACGCACTGCAAACAGATGCCGGACGAGCGGATCGCTGTCCACCACCGCCTTGGCGGACTCCTCGGCGACGCGCGCCGCTTCATTCCAGCGCCCGGTGTCCAGCGCCAATGCGATGCGTTCGTAACTCGGGAACGGATCCGTGGCCGGCATGCGGTCCAGCAGCCGCCTCGCCTCGTCGAACTTCCCGAGCGACGCCAGCGCCGCTGCATGTTGCCGGTTGGGCGGGCGCCCCTCGCCCTCGGCTTGCTTGAAGTAGTCCAAGGCCGCCTGCTCATGCCCGCGCGCCAGTTCCACCCGCGCGACCAGTTCCAGCGCCGCTGATCGCAGCGGGTTCTGCGGCGCCGACGCTGCTTTCGCCGCAGTGAACGCCTCATCGTAGCGCCCCGCGAACTGCTGCGAAATGGCGTAGTTGGCGTGCGCCGGGTAATAGTCGGGGTACGTCGCGGCTAGCAGCTTCCACTTCGGCGGCGCGAGGCTCGCGGCGCGTGGGTTGAATTCGGCTGCCCATGCGTCGAGGTAGAGGGCGTCGCGGGGCGTAAGGTGGCCGCGCAGCTTCAGTGCGACATTCAGGTGCGACCGCGCGTCCGCCACTTCGCCCTGGCTGACCGCGCTGCGCACCAGACCCAGGTGCGCCAGCGCGAACTGCGGGTCCAGTTCGATCGCGCGCTGGTAGAACGGCGTCGCGTCCTCCCCGCGCGCATACGCCTCCACCCCCAGCGCATAGGCGCGCAGGGCGTCGAGGTTGCCGGTGCTGACCTGCGGCAGCGGGGCGGAGGAGTGCTCGATCGACTCCAGCGCCTCGCCGAGCTTGCCGCGCAGGGCGGCGGTGACGGCGTCGATCGAGTCCAGCGCGGAGCGGGCGCCGCTGCCGTCGGCGGATTCGGCGTAGACGGTGGTCTGGGTGCGCGGGTCGATCACCTCGGCGCTGACCCGCACCTTGCCGCCGATCTCGGCGACGGTCGGCAGGATCACCGCGCGCGCGCCGTCGCGCAGGGCGATCTCGGAGGCGACCGCGCGGTCGATCGGCGTGCCCGGCTTGCGCTGCATGCGGGCGAGGGTGTCGCGCGCCTTGAGGTCGCTGAGCACGTTGACGTAGCGCGACTGCTCCAAGCTGATCCGGAACGCCTGCTCCAGCGAGTCGTCGAGCAGCTGGTCGCCGGTGAGGTTGCGCAGGTCGGCGACCACCACCCAGTCGCGCTCGGCGAAGGCGATCGCCGGCTGCGGGCGGGTCACGAACCAGGCGCCGGTGGCGATCCCGACCAGCAGCAACGCTTCCGCCGCCAGCGCCGCCGGACGCCGCCACAGCGGCAGGTCGCGCCAGGCCTTGGCGCTGGATTTCGGCGCGCGCAGCGGGGCGACGCCGGCCTCACCGACCTCGTAGATCTCCTGCGCCTCGGGCACGCCCTTGAAGCGCCAGCGGCCCCACGACTTCCACAGCAGGTGCTCGCCGCGCTCGCCGAGCTCGCGCGCGGCGCGGCGGGCGAGCGGCTCGGCGACCGCCGACACCAGCAGCTGGCCGGGCCGGGCCAGCATCATCAGGCGGCCGGCCATCGGCTTGGCCAGGCCCTCGACCTCGAGCGGCTTGGCGCCGACCGCGACCGCGGCGGCGCTGTTGCGCCAGGTCAGCACCTCGCCGACGTGCAGGCCGGCGCGCGCCTGCAAGGTCGCGTCGTGTTCCTTGCCGAGCGCGCGCAGGCCGCGGGTGTAGTCCAGCGCGAAGCCGAGGCCGTCGATCGGCCGCTCGAACAGCAGCAGCAGGCCGTCGGAGCGGTCGATCAGGCGCCCGCGCCAGCGTTCCTGCAGGTCCAGCACCAGCCGGTCGTGGGCGCGGAACAGGGTCGCGGCGGCGCCGTCGCCGAGGCGCTCGACCAGCGCGGTCGAGTCGCACAGGTCGGTCAGCAGCAGGGTGCGCAACTGCGGCTGGTCGGCGGCCGGCGTGGCGGCCTCGTGCGGAACGTCGCGGGCGGGTTCGGCGTGCACGTCACTCGCCGTCCGGCGCGTCCTGCCATTCCACCCGGTCGCCGCCGGCGCGCTTGGCGCGGTACAGGGCGGCGTCGGCGCGGCCGTACCAGTCGTCCCAGCGGCCGGCGGGGGTGATCAGGGTCGCGCCGATGCTCAGGCGCGCGATCTGCGGAGGGCTCATCTTCAGCTCGTCCAGCGCGTGCGCGGTGCCGACGATGAAGTTGGCCACGCGCAGCAGGTCGGCCGGCGTTTCCGCGTGCACCAGCATGCAGAACTCGTCGCCGCCGAGCCGGCACGGCAGGTCGTCCAGGCCGGCCGCGGAGCGCAGGATGCTGGCCACGCCCTGCAGCACGCGGTCGCCGACCAGGTGGCCGTGGGCGTCGTTGATCGCCTTGAAGTTGTCGCAGTCCACCAGCAGCAGGCCGCGGTGGCCGAGCGCGGCGTTGTGCCGGCGCTCCTCCAGCGCGAGCTGGAAGCCGCGCCGGTTGGCGAGGCCGGTGAGCTCGTCGGTGCGGGTCAGCGCCTCGGTCTGGTTGAGGCGGTGGGTGGTCGCGCGCAGGGTGTCGAGCGCGGTCTGCAGGTCGAGGTTGCGGCGGCGCAGGCGGCCGATCAGGGTGTGCTCGTTGAGCACCACGCGCATGATCGCGCGGCGCAGGAAGTGGGCGAGCAGCGCCGGATCGCGCTGCGCGAGCGGTTCGAATTCGTCCTTGCGCAGTTCCAGCAGCAAGCCGTGGCCGACCGCGGTGGCGTCGGCGCTGCGCGCGTGGTCGCCGATCAGCAGGCCGAGCTCGCCGAAGAACTCGTGCTGGCCGAGGCGCTTGGTGACCAGGTCGTCGCCGAAGTCGAGCTCGACCTCGCCCTGCGCGATCACGTACATGGTGGTGCCGAGGTCGCCGCGGCGGAACAGCCGCTCGCCCGGCTCCATCGCGCGCAGCCGGCCGACCTGCGCGAACAGCGCGTATTCGACGGCCGTCAATGCGGCCGCGCCGGTGTCGCCCTGGGTGGGCGCCGGCAACGGGCCCGCGACCTCGGCGCTCATATCGGCCACCCGTTCCGCCCCTGTGAACGAGCGCGAGGATAGCATCCGGCGCGCGGAGCGACGGATGCGGGCGGAGAGACGGGGCGGCATGCCGGAAGCAACGCGGGAACGCGGGGATGGCGGCCGCTTGCGCGGTGCGCGATCGCTTGCGCGCGCGCCACATGCTCCTTCCCCCGCTTGCGGGGGAAGGTTGGGATGGGGGCAGGCGGCGAGCGACGTGACTTGCCCCCACCCCAACCCTCCCCCGCCGCGCGGGGGAGGGAGCAAGTTGCGGGGCTTGTTTCCGCCGCGCGCGCCGCCATTGCCATTCCATGCATCTTCCCGAACACGATCTCTCCCACGATCCCGCCGCGCAGCGCCGCGCAGATCGCCGGCGCCTGCTGCGCGCCTTCAACGCCAGCCTCGCCGGCGTGCTGCTGCTGGCCGCGGTGTACAGCGCGCAGGGCCTGTTCGACGCCGGCGCGTGGGCAGTCATGCCGTGGTCGGCGGCCGGGCTGCGCGGCCTGTTCGCGGCGCCGCTGCTGCACGGCTCGGCGGCGCACCTGGCCGGCAACGCGGTCGCGCTGCTGATGCTCGGCACCCTCGCCGGCAGCGTTTACCCGCGCGCGACCGTGCGCGCGCTGCCGCTGTTGTGGCTGGGTTCCGGGCTCGCGGCGTGGACACTCGGCGAGGCCGGCAGCCGCCACCTCGGCTTCAGCGGGGTCAACCACGGGCTGGCGTTCCTGGTGTTCGCGCTGGCCCTGCTGCGCCGCGACCGCGCGGCGATCGCGGCGGCGATGCTCGCGTTCGCCTTCTACGGCGGCATGCTGCTGACGGTGCTCCCGCGCGAGGCGGCGGTGTCGTGGCAGTCGCACCTGGGCGGCGCCGCGGCCGGCGTGCTGGCCGCGTTCCTGTTCCGCCGCGTCGACCCCAGCCCGCCGCGCAAGCGATACAGCTGGGAACTGGAGGAAGAGGCCGCGGACGAAGAAGGCGACGGAACGGCGGCGGATCCGCCGTCAGCCCGGCTGCACTGACGCCGGGCGCGCCGGCGCCGCGGTGTCGCCCGCGAAATCCAGCCAGCCCTCCGGCACCAGGCAGGTCGCCAGCATCACCGCGTTGATGTCCTCGTGCGCGCGCCATTCCGGCGGCGGGTCGAGCGCGACCGCCAGCCAGTGGCGGCTGATGCGGCGCGCCAACGGCACCTGCGCGATCACCTGGTCGAGGCTGTGGCGCACGGGAGCCGGCACCGGCGCGTGCTCGAGCAGGCGCCACAGGCGCGCCGCGGCGAGCAGGCCGATCGCGAGGCCGAGTTCGCGGAAGGCGAGCCGCCGCGCCGGCGGCTGCGCCAGCGGATGGCCGCGCAGCCAGCCGGCGAGGCCGGCGGCGGCGGCGGCCAGCAGCAGGCCGAGCAGGGCGTCGTCGCCAGGACGCTCGTCCAGCAGCTGGGCGAGCCGGTAGGCGTCGGCCAGCAGGCCGCCGATGGCGAGCGGATCGTCGCTGCGCAGGTTGGTGCCGGACAGCAGCGCGGCCAGCGTGCGCAGCTCCGGCGCCAGGGTCGGCCCGCCGCTGGCGGGCGGCGCGTGCGCGCGCAGCTGCAGGCAGGTCACCAGGCCGTCGAGCGGATCGTGCTGGCCCATGCTGGCGACCAGCGGGCGGTCCAGCGCGATGCTCATCTTCCACGCCATGCGCGGCGCGCCGCCGTCGTCGACCACGAAGGCACGCACCGCGGTACGGGCCAGTTCGCGCGCCCAGCGGTTGGCGTCGGCCGGACCGCCGTGGCGCGCGTACTGGTCGAGCGCGTGCATCCAGCGGGTCAGGTAGTGGAAGTACTGGCCGTCGCGCTCCCATTCCAGCTCCGCGTCGTACGGCGCGTCGGGCGTGCGCTCGGGCAGCGGCTTGCCGATGCGCAGGCCGCCCTGGGTCGGGTGCCGGCGCGCGGCTTCGCCGTCGAGGCCGCTGAGCGGGCCTTCGCGCGTGTCGTCCGGGCGGTGCGTGCCGAGCACCGCGTGCACCTGGCCGACCAGGCGCGCGGCGGCCGCGTGCTCGTCGAGGGCGAGGAAGTTGCACACCGCGAAGGCGTCGGTCCACAGGTAGCGGCGCGGCGGCCCATCGCCGTCCAGCCCGGTGCGCTGCGCGAACGCGCGCATCAGCGCGAGCGCCTGCGCGCGGTCGTTGCGTGCGTCGGCGAGGCGTGCGGCGTCCATCCGCGCAAGGATCACCAAGCCGCGGGAATCGCGCCGTGAACACCCGCCTCGCGCGCAGCGGGATCGTGGCCCGCGGCACCGGCGCCGCGTGCTAGCGTCGCGCGTCGCCCGCGCCCGGATGTCCGCATGCGCCTGTCTGCCCGCCTCGCCCTCGCCTGCCTGCTGCTGGCGACGCTCGCCGCCTGCCGGCGCGAACCCGAACCCGCGGCGCCGCCCGCGCCCCGCAGCCCCGCCGCGCAGCGGATCGCCGCCGACGTGCGCGTGCTCGCCGACCCGCGCATGGAAGGCCGGCTGACCGGCAGCCCCGGCTTCGACCGCGCCGCGCGCTTCGTCGCCGACCGCTTCCGCGCGCTCGGCCTGCAACCGGCGGGCGACGGCGGCAGCTACTTCCAGCGGGTGCCGCTGCTGGCGTCCACCCGGGTCGCCGAGGGCGCGCGCCTCGCGGTGGTGCATCCTGACCGCACGGTGGCGCTGCGCCTGCGCGACCAGTTCCTGCCGATGCCCTCG
>Ga0268362_100152_pt1 | contig 13791 bp, 12 predicted proteins | sample MetcocultureR2M_FD_197214 | JGI IMG/M metagenome (GOLD analysis project Ga0268362, IMG submission 197214) | Soil microbial communities from Anza Borrego Desert, Southern California, United States - Methanotrophic co-culture R2-M | ecosystem: Environmental > Terrestrial > Soil > Desert | place... | reverse complement strand
CACGCGTGGCAGGTCGTCGCGGTACGCCGGCCGCAGCGGGTTGCACCACAGCGCGTGCTGGATGTCGGTCAGCAACAGCTCCTGGTGCTGCTGTTCGTGCTGCAGGCCGAGTTCCAGCAACTCCAGCGCGTGCGCGTCGCACCCGCCGTTGTGCAGCGCGCCAGCGATGCGCGCGTCCACCGCCGCGCGCCAGGCGAGGACTTCGTCCAGCGATGGGCGCGACAACAACCCGCGCCGTGGCCGCGCGTACGGGGTGCCGAGCGCGCGGTAGTAGCTGTTGAACAGCGGCGCCCAGGCCGGCGCCGCCAACTCGGCCCCCGGCAGCAGCGGCAGCACGAACTGGGCGAAGAACCAGGTGGTGTGCGCGAGGTGCCACTTCGCCGGACTGGCGTCGGGCATGCTCTGCACCATCGCGTCCTCCGCCGACAACGGCGCGACCAGCGCGACGCTGCGCGCGCGCACGGCGGCGTGGCGCGCCGCCAGGCGTTCGTCGGGGGCGACGGCGGGGGCGCGGCGGACCTTCACCCGCCCAACATGGCAGCGCCGCCGCGATGGCGCGGTGAGCGGAACCCGGCGCCGGTTCAGCGCCGGCGGCGCCAGCCCGCGGCGCGGGCGTCCGCGTTCAGCGACCGGGCCCGACGTCGATGAACTGCAGGAACTCGGCGCGGGTACGCGCATCCTCGCGGAAGCTGCCGAGCATCTTCGACGTCACCATGCTGACCCCGCGCTTGTGCACGCCGCGCGTGGTCATGCACTCGTGCGCACCGACGACCACCACGCCGACGCCGCGCGGCTGCAGCACGCGCTGGATGCAGTCGGCGATCTGCGCGGTCATCTTCTCCTGCACCTGGAAGCGGCGCGCGTAGGCGTCCACCACCCGCGCCAGCTTGCTGATGCCGACCACCTTGCCGTCGGGCAGGTAGCCCACGTGGACCTTGCCGATGATCGGCGCCATGTGGTGCTCGCAGTGCGACTCGAACTCGATGTCGCGCAGCACGATCAGTTCGTCGTAGCCCTCGACTTCCTCGAAGGTGCGCAGCAGGTATTCGTCCGGGTCGAGCGCGTAGCCGCTGAACCAGTCGCGGTAGGCCTTGGCGACGCGACGCGGGGTGTCGAGCAGGCCCTCGCGCGCGGGATCCTCGCCGGCCCAGCGCAGCAGGGTGCGGATCGCCTCCTCGGCGGCGTCCTGGCCGACGGTGTCGGCGCGCGGCGCGGTCGGCGCGCTGGAAGGGATCGGCGGCAGCTTGGCACTCATGACGCGGAACATCCTCGCGGGCCCCGCGGGCGCGGGGTGGGGACGCATCCTACCAAGCGCGCCACCGCACGCCCGGATTCGCTGTGCAAAGCCTGCGTGGCGGCTCAGTGCGTGGAGGTTCCGCGCTCGGGACGGCGCCGGCGGGCGTCGTCGAGCGACTCCCAGGCGTGCGCCACCGCCGGCCGCGCGTTGTGCCAGGGCAGCCGCGAACCGAAGCGCGCGTTGGCTTCCCAGCCGCCCTGCAGCTCGCTTTCGGCGGCTTCCAGCGCCTGGCCCTGGTAGCGCTCCCAGGTCTCCAGGCCGTAGCGGTAGGCCGGGGCGTAGTCGTTCCAGTCGAAGCCGGCGACGTAATACGGCATCGTGTGGTGGATCTGCTGGAAGCGGCCGAGGTCGTCGCGCGGATCCACCGCCTCCGCGGCGCGATCGCCCCACACCGCACCGAGCGCGCCGCCCGCGGCGGCGCCCACCGCGAGCCCGGGGACGCCCGCGACCACCGCGCCGAGCGCGGCCCCGGCCGCGCCGCCGGCGAGCGCCGCGCTGCCGGCGCCGAGGATGTGGTCCTTCTTCAGCGTGCTCATGCGCGTGCTCCTGGTCGTGTGCTTCGACGCTACGACCGGATTTGTTTGCGGCCGGTGAAGCGGCGACGACCGTTCAGGCGAACGCCTGTTCGAGCAGCGCGTAGCCGGCGTCGGCCATGCCGAGCGCGGCGTACGTGCGCTGCGCTGCCTCGTTGCCGCGCTCCACGTACAGGCGCAGGCCGACCACCCCGGGCGTCGCCCGCGCCTGCGCCTCCACGTGGCGGTAGAGCGCGGCGAACACGCCGCGACGACGCCGTTCCGGCGGCACGTACACGCTCTGGATCCACCACCAGTCGCCGTTGCGCCAGTCGCTCCACTCGCGCGTCACCATCAGGGTGCCGACCGCGGTGGCGATGGTCTCGTGCCCGGCCACCGCCGCGTCGTCCATCGCGACGAAGTAGCGCGCGCGCTGCGGATCGGCGATGCCGGCGGCGACCCCGGCGCGCACGGTGCCGGGGTCGAGCCGCTTGTGCTCGGTCTCCCACGCCATCGCCGCCGCCCACTGCGCGAGCAGGTCGGCGTCCGCCGGGGCGGCGACGCGGACGCGGAAGCCGGTTTCCGTCGTCACTGCTGCGCGGTGATCACGCCGCAGGCGATGCGCGCGCCGGAGTTGCCGGACGGCTGCGAGGCGTAGTCGTCGGGATCGGCGTGCACGACCAGCGCGCGGCCGAGGATGTCGTGCGCGGGATCCCCGCCGAGGCTGACGCCCGGCACGTGCAGGTTGACGTGGGCGACGCCGTTGGCGTCGGCGGTGATGTTGTCCATGTCGCCCGCGTGGTGCGGCGGCGTGCCCGGGTTGCCGTGCGGCGCGCCGGCCGGGTTGAAGTGGCCACCGGCGCTGGAGGCGTCGGCCGCGCCGCAGTCGCCCTTCTCGTGGATGTGGAAGCCGTGGGTGCTGTTGGGCGCCAGGCCGCCGAGCTCGCCGGCGATGTGCACGCCCTGGCCCATCGCCATCAGCTGCAGGCGGCCGCTGACCAGGGTGCCGGAGGCCGGGGCGACGTTGGCGACGGCGTTGCCAGTGGTCGACGCGGCGGCTGGGGCCGCGGTCTCCGCTTCCTCGGCGACGTTCTGCGGCGAGGACGCGCAGCCGGCGAGGCCGACCGCGGCGAGGCTGGCGAGCAGGAAGATGCGCATGGCGGGCTCCTTGTCCGGGGGCTGGTCGGGGAAAGAGGGGAACCTTAACCGCTACGGCGCGGTGGCGGGTGAAACCGCGTCGGCCGCGCCTACCGGCGCGGGCCGAGCTTGCGGGTCAGCGTGTTGCGGCCGAGGCCGAGCAGCGCGGCGGCCTCGCTGCGGCGGCCGCGGGTGCGTTCCAGCGCGGCTTCGAACAGCACCCGCTCCATGCGTTCGCGCGCCTCGGCGTGCAGTTCCCGGCGACCGGCGGCGAGCTGGGCGCGGGCCCACGCGGCCAGCGCGTCTTCCCAGGCCTCGCCGGGCAGCGCGGACGCGGGTGCCTCGCCGAGCGCGTCGCCGACATCGGCGACGCCGATCGTGCGGTCGGGCGCGAGCGCGGCAAGCCGCCAGCACAGGTTCTCCAGCTCGCGCACGTTGCCGGGCCAGGCGTGCGCCTGCAGGCGCGCGAGCGCGGCGTCGGACAGGCGCTTGGCCGGCACGCCGAGGCGTTGCGCGGCGGCGGCGAGGAAGCGCGCGGCCAGCAGCGGCACGTCCTCGCGGCGTTCGCGGAGCGGCGGCACGCGCAGCCGCACCACGTCGAGCCGGTGCAGCAGGTCGGCGCGGAAGCGGCCGTCGGCGACCAGCGCCTCCAGCGGCTGGTGGGTCGCGGCGATCACCCGCACGTCCACCTGGATCAACTCGCGCCCGCCGACACGGAAGAACTCGCCTTCGGCGAGCACGCGCAGCAGCCGGGTCTGCAGCGGCAGCGGCATGTCGCCGATCTCGTCGAGGAACAGGGTGCCGCCGTCGGCCTGCTCGAAGCGGCCGACGTGGCGCCGGGTGGCGCCGGTGAAGGCACCGGCCTCGTGGCCGAACAGTTCGCTTTCCAGCAGCTCGGACGGGATCGCCGCGGTGTTCAGCGCGACGAAGGGTTTGCGCGCGCGCGGCGATTCGCGATGCAGCGCGCGCGCGACCAGCTCCTTGCCGGTGCCGGTCTCGCCGGTGACCAGCACGTTGAGCGGCGCCTGCGCGAGCCGGCCGATGCTGCGGAACAGGGTCTGCATCGCCGGCGTCGCGCCGACCAGCGCGTCCTTCGTCGCCACAGCGGCGTCCGCGCGCGACAGCGCGGCGGACGCCGTTGCGTCCGGCGCCTGCGGCCGGCTCGCCGCCAGCACGCGCGCCGCCAGCGCGACCGCGTCGTCGAGGTCGAACGGCTTGGACAGGAATTCGTGCGCACCGCCGCGGAACGCGCCGGCGGTGCTGGCGACGTCGGTGTAGGCGCTCATCACGATCACCGGCAGCCGCGGCCGGCGCGCCTTCAGCTGTTCGAGCAAGGCGAGGCCGTCCTCGCCCGGCATGCGCACGTCGGTGAACAGCAGTTCGGGCATCGCGTCCTCGCCGCGAGCGTCGAGCGCGGCGAGCGCGTCGGCGGCGCCGGCGAAGGCCTGCACGACGTGGCCGGCGTCCTGCAGCGCGGCGGCGAGCACGAAGCGCACCGCGCGGTCGTCGTCGACGATCCAGACGCGCGCGGGCGCGGTCTTGTCAGCGCTGTTCGCCATCGTCGCCTCCAGCCAGCGGCAGCAGCAGGGTGAACACGGTGTGGCCCGGGCGCGAGCGGTAGGCGAGCGAGCCGCGGTGCTCGCGCGCGACCTGCTGCGCCAGCGCGAGGCCGAGGCCGCTGCCTTCCGCGCGCCCGCTGACCAGCGGCAGGAAGATGCGTTCGGCCAGTTCCTCGGGCACGCCGCGGCCGTCGTCGGCGATCTCCAGGCGCAGCGCCAGCGGCACGACCTCCTCGCCGATGCGCAGGCCGTGCTCGGCGCGGGTGCGCAGGGTGACGGTCGCCGCGCCCGCCTCGATCGCGTTGCGCACCAGGTTCCACAGCGCCTGCACCAGGCGGTCGAAGTCGCCCGCCAGTTCCGGCAGCGACGGGTCGTAGTCGCGCACCAGCCGCACCGCCCAGCCGGCCTCGCTCTCGGCCAGGCGCAGCACCCGCTCGAGCACGGCGTGGATGTTGACGGGCTCGGGCGGGCGCGCGGGCTGCGGCGACAGCAGGCGGTCGAGCAGCGCGGACAGGCGCCCGACCTCGGCTTCGATCAGCGCGGTCAGCTCGCGCGAGGCGGCGTCCTCGTGCCGGCGCGCCAGCAGCTGCGCGGCGCCCTTCAGCCCGGCCAGCGGATTGCGCAGCTCGTGGGCCAGGCCCTTGAGCGCGGCGGCGAGCGCGGCCGGCAGGGCGAGCGCGGGATCCTCGCCCGGGAATTCGGCGACCGGGTGCGCCTCCAGCAGCCAGCCGCCGGCCTCGCGCCGGCTCAGCGCGGCATCGGCGAAGCGCGGTTCGCCGCCCGGGAAGGCGAGCGCGAGCCGGCGCAGGCGCACCGTGTCGGCGACCGGGCCCGCCAGCTGCCGGGCCAGCGCGTCGCCGTCCGCCTCCAGCGAGGCCAGCGGCACCCCCGCCAGCCGCCGCGCGCCGACCCCGAGCCAGCGCGCGAAGGCCGGGTTGGCGCCGGCGACCCTGCCGTCGGCGCCGGCCCAGGCGACCGGGGTGTCGAGCAAGTCGAGGGTCGGGGCGTCGGCCATGCACCATTATGGGGCAGCGGCACCGCGGACGCCGGGCGCCGGAATGAGCGGCCGGGCTACCGCGTCAGCGCGTACAGGATCCGCGCGTCCTCCGCGTCCAGCACCTCGCCCTCGTCGCCGCGGAAGTGGCGGTGGAAGGCGCGCACGGTGGCGACGCGGCCGGGCGTGTCGTCTTGCTCCAGCGGATAGCCGAGCAGGCGCAGCGCGTTCCACGGATCGAAGTCCGCGGGAGGATCGACGAGTTCGCCGCGTGGCCACATGCCGAAGCCGGCGTCGGCGAGCTGCTTCCACGGGAAGCGGAAGCCGGGATCGCGCTTGCGGGTCGGCGCGAAGTCCGCGTGCGCGACGACCTGCGTGCGCGGGATGTCCAGTCGCGCGCACAGGTCGTCGAGCAGGCGCAGCAGGCTGGCGATCTGCGCGGGCGCGAACGGCGACGCGCCGTCGTTGTCGAGCTCGATCCCGATCGACGCCGAGTTCACGTCGGTGATCGTGCCCCAGCGGCCCGGGCCCGCATGCCACGCGCGCTCGGTGTCGGAGACCAGCTGGTAGAGCGCGCCGTCGCGGCCGACCAGGTAGTGCGCGCTGACCGGACCGCCGCTGTTGGCGGTGCGCAGGGTGTCCAGGCTTTCCCGCACCGAGTCCTGCTCGGTCGCATGGATCACGATCAGGACCGGGCGCCGCGGCTCGAAGTTCGGCGAAGGCACCCACTGCGCCATCGGGTTGCGCGGCGCGTGCGCGCAGGCGGCGAGCAGGACGGTGGCGAGGACGAGGGCGAGTCGGCGCATGCGCCGATTGCAACCGCGATGCGCCGGCAATGCAACTCAGGCGACGTGGCGCGGCCTGCGGCGCTGGTCCGGAGCCGCGTCCGAATGCTCGTCGCGGGTGCCCTCGTCGTCCGCGTCGCCGACGTCGCGTCCGAGCACCCAGCGGTTGGCCCAGTCGCACAGTCGCTGGTGGTAGTCGACGCGGTGGCTGGGCTTGCCGCTTTCGGCCAGGCCGTGGCTGGCGCCCGGATAGACGACCAGCTCGGCGGGCGCGTCGCTGCAGCGGACCAGGTTGGCGAACAACTCCTCCGCCTGGCCGAGCGGACAACGGCCGTCCTCCTCGCCCTGCAGGATCAGCGTCGGCGTGCTCGCGTTCTCGCAATGCGCGACCGGCGACAGCGCGCGGCCGCGCGCGGCGACCTCCTGCAGCTCGCCGCCCATCGCGTAGGGCGTGACGTAGTAGCCGGTGTCGGAGGTGCCGGCGTGGGAGAGGATGTTGGCGACTGGCGCCGACACGATCGCCGCCCCGAAGCGGTCGGTGTGGCCGACCGCCCAGGCGCTGATGTAGCCGCCGTATGACTTGCCGGTGATCGCCAGCCGGTCGTCGGCGATGCCCTCGCGCTGCAGCGTGTCGAGGATCGCCTCGAACTACGGGAAGTCGAGCTCGCCCCAGTGCCCGCAGATCCGGCGCGCGAAGTCGGCGCCATAGCCGCTGGAGCCGACCGCGTTGGGCGCCAGCACCGCCCAGCCGTCCGACAGCAGCGGATACCAGTAAGTGTGCATCGCGAAGTCGGCGAGCACGCCGCTCTGCGGGCCGCCGTGCGCGTCCACCAGCAGCGGATACGGCGGCCTGCCGTGCGGCGGCAGCAGCAGCCAGGCGTCGATCTTCTCGCGGCCGCCGTTGCCGTCGGGCACCGCGAAGCGGCGCTTGCGCACCTGCGGCCGCGCGCGCCGGCGGAACCACTTGCGGTTGAACGCGCCGTGCCGGCGCGCGTCGCCACCCTCCCAGGAAACGCTGTACAGCTCGTCGGTCCAGCGCATGCTGGTCGCGCTGTAGACCAGGCGGTCGCCGCAGGGCGCGAGGCCGAAGGCCTGGCGCAGGCCGTCGCGCAGGCGGGTGACGGCGCCGCTGTCGGCATCGACGATCGCCAGCGGCTGCAGGCCGCGATGGACGGTGATCAGCGCCAGGCGTCGGCCGTCCGGGTGCCAGACGATGCTGCTGGCGCTGGCGAGCTCGAAGTCGTCGCCGCCGAGCAGGCGCGGCGCGGCGTCGCCCTCCGCGTCCAGCAGCCACAGCTGCGTGCGGGCGCTGCCTTCGGTGCGGCTTGCGATCAGCGCGAGGCGCCTGCCGTCCGGCGACCACGCGAGCTTCTGCACCGAGGCGAGATCGCTGGTGCGCTGTCGCGGGTGGCGGCCGTCCGCATCCGCCAGCCACAGGTCCTTCCAGTGGCGCTGGCGTCCGCTGCGATTGCGGACGAACGCCAGGCGCGTGCCCCGCGGCGACCAGGCCGCGCCGCTCACGTCGAAGTCGCCCTCCGCCAGCACCGCCATTTCCCCGCTGCGCGCGTCCGCCGCGAAGAGGTGAGCGCGCTTGCCGACGATCACCCCGCTGCCGTCCTTCTTGTAGGGAAGGAAGCGCGCGACCTGGGGCGCGTCCTTGCCGCTGGCGCTGTCGCGGGTGCGCTGGCGCGCGTCGCGGTCGCCTTCGCCGGGCTTCTCGCTGCAGTCCACTTCGGCGGTGAGCAGCAAGCGCCGACCGTCGGGCGACCAGCCTTCGATGGTGGACAGCCTGTGCTTGCTGGCGGTGAGCGCACGCGCCTCGCCGCCGTCGAGCGTCATCAGCTGCACCTGCATGCCGCCGTCACCGCGCGAGGCGAGGAAGGCGAGGCGCTCGCCCCCGGGATCGAGCGTCGGCGACTTGGCGCTGGTGGTGCTGGCGGTCAGCCGCCGCGGCTTGTCGCCGCGCGCGAGATCCAGACCCCAGGCGACCGAACGGTACGTCTCCTCGCCACGCAACGCGCGGGTGACCTTGAACACCATGCGCTGGTGCCCCGGCGAGCCCGACAGGCCTCCCAGGATGCAGTGCCGGTAGAGGTCGTCGGGGGTGAATGGGTGCATCGCGCGCTCCTGCGGAAAGAGCGCCAACACTCCGCGCATTTCCGTCAACGCCGCGCGCACGCGGCGCCTGCCTGCCAGGCAACGACGCGGTCCTCGCCTGCTTGAATGCATACTGACTGAATGACCACGGCGAGGATGAACGCGCTGCTCTCCACGCATCACTCATCCCGCCTTGTCCATTGTCGGAAGCACCGACGACAGGTCGGATTCGAGGAGTGAGGACATGGCGAACAACCAGAACCGCGAGGGCAACAACAACAATCGCCAGGACGGCGGGATGAACCGCCAGGAAGGCGGCAACCAGCAGCGCCAGGCCGGCGGCTCCAACCGCGAGGAAGGCGGCAACCAGCAGCGTCAGGCCGGTGGCTCCAACCGCGAGGAAGGCGGCTCCAGCCGCCAGGGCGGCCAGAACCGCTGACCCCTCCGGTGCGCGCGCCACGCGCGCACGCAAAAAAGCCCGGGCATGCCCGGGCTTTTTCTTTCCGCGTCGGACCGCAAGCGCCGCGTCGATCAGATCGTGTAATACATCTGGTACTCGAGCGGGTGGGTCGCCGCGCGGAACGCGGTGACTTCCTTCATCTTGAGCGCGATGTAGGCGTCGATCAGGTCGTCGGTGAACACGCCGCCCGCCTTCAGGAACTCGCGGTCCTTGTCCAGCGCTTCCAGCGCCTGGTCCAGCGAATGGCACACGGTCGGGATGTTCTTCTCCTCCTCCGGCGGCAGGTCGTACAGGTCCTTGTCGCTCGGCGCGCCCGGGTCGATCTGGTTCCGGATGCCGTCCAGGCCGGCCATCATCAGCGCGGCGAAGGTGAGGTAGCCCGACTGCATCGGATCCGGGAAGCGGATCTCGATGCGGCGCGCCTTGGGGTTGGCCACGAAGGGGATGCGGCACGACGCCGATCGGTTGGAAGCCGAGTAGGCCAGCATCACCGGCGCCTCGAAGCCCGGCACCAGGCGCTTGTACGAGTTGGTGGTCGAGTTGGCGAACGCGTTGATCGCGCGCGCGTGCCTGAAGATGCCGCCGATGTACCACAGCGCGGTCTGCGACAGGCCGCCGTAGCCGTCGCCGGTGAACAGGTTGGCGCCGCCCTTGGCCAGCGACATGTGCACGTGCATGCCGCTGCCGTTGTCGCCGACGATCGGCTTGGGCATGAAGGTCGCGGTCTTGCCGTGGCGGAAGGCGACGTTCTTGATCACGTACTTCATCGCCAGCAGCTCGTCCGCCTTGTGCACCAGCGTGTTGAAGCGGGTGCCGATCTCGCACTGGCCGGCGTTGGCCACCTCGTGGTGGTGGACCTCGACCTCGAGCCCGATCTGCGCGAGCGTCTTGCACATCTCGGCGCGCAGGTCGTGCAGCGAATCCAGCGGCGCGACCGGGAAGTAGCCGCCCTTCACGCCGGGACGGTAGCCGCTGTTGCCGCCGGGATAGTCGCGCGCCGAATTCCAGTGCGCTTCTTCCGAGTCGATGTGGAAGAAGGTGTGGCCCATCTCGTTGGCGTAGCGCACCGAATCGAAGATGAAGAACTCCGGCTCGGGCCCGAAGAACGCGGTGTCGGCGATGCCGCTCGCCTTGAGGAATGCCTCGGCGCGGCGGGCGACGCCGCGCGGGTCGCGGCTGTAGGCCTGCATGGTCGCCGGATCGAGGATGTCGCAGACCAGCACCAGGGTCGGGTCGGCGGTGAACGGGTCGAGGTAGGCGCTGGACGGATCCGGCAGCAGCACCATGTCCGACTGGTGGATGCCCCGCCAGCCGACGATCGAGCTGCCGTCGAACATCTTGCCGTCCTCGAACAGCGAGGCGTCGACGATCGACTTGGGGAAGGTGACGTGGTGCTGCACGCCGCGCATGTCGGCGAAGCGCAGGTCGACCCACTCGACGGCGTGATCCTTGATGAGCTTTTCGATGGTTTCCAGGGACATGGGAGGCTCGCTAGGGGCTAGGGGCTAGGGGCTAGGGGCTAGGGGCTGGGGGCTAGGGGCTGGGGCCGGGCTTGGAGGGGCGGCACGCCGATGTGAATAGCAACGGTCATGCCAAGCCCGGGACCGTGCAAGCCCTTGTTTTTTCGAGGCCACGCGTGAAGCCATCCACGACAGTGCACCACCAGAGTGCATCAAGGTCCTGCGTGCACCAGAACCGGGCTCACGCCCGACCCGTTATCCTGCGCGGCCGTCGAACCCCGCCCCCACCCTGCCCCCAGCCCCTAGTCCCTAGTCCCTGCCCCCAAATGACCGACCTCCTCGCCGCCCTCCTGCTCGGCGTCATCGAAGGCATCACCGAGTTCCTGCCGATCTCGAGCACCGGCCACCTGCTGATCGCCGAGCGCTGGCTCGGGCAGCGCAGCGACCTGTTCAACATCGCGATCCAGGCCGGCGCGATCCTCGCGGTGGTGCTGATCTACCGCGCGCGGTTGTGGCAGCTGGCACGCAGCGTGCTGCATGGCGACGGCGGTGCGGTGCACGGGCAGCCGGCGCGCGATTACTTCCTCAAGCTCGCGGGCTCCTTCGCCGTCACCGCGGTGCTGGGCATCGTGGCCAAGCAGCTCGGCTTCGCCCTGCCGGAAACGATCACCCCGATCGCCTGGGCGCTAGTGCTGGGTGGCGTGTGGATGGTGCTGGCCGAATGGGGCGCGGCGCGGCGCGCGCGCGTGCTCGGCGAGCGCGGGACGATCACCTGGACCGTGGCCGTGCTGGTCGGCGTCGCCCAGGTCGTCGCCGGCGTGTTCCCCGGCACCTCGCGTTCGGCGGCGACGATCTTCGTGGCCCTGCTCGCCGGCACCACATCGCGGGTCGCGGCGACCGAGTTCGCGTTCCTGGTCGGCATCCCGACCATGTTCGCGGCGACCGCCTGGGAGCTGGTCGCGCTGTTCCGGCGCGGCGGCCTCGCCGGCGAGGACTGGAGCGCGCTGGCGGTCGCCTTCGTCGCCGCCACCGTCACCGCCTTCGTCGCGGTGAAGTGGCTGCTGCACTACATCCAGAGCCACCGCTTCACGCCGTTCGCGGTCTACCGCGTGGCCTTCGGCGTGGCCCTGTTGCTGCTGGTGCCGGCGGGCGGCTGAGCCCGCCGGTCGGCCCGTCAGCCGGCGACCGCGGGATTGAGCGAGTAGGTGCCGTACAGCGCCGCCTCGCCGAGCACGTGGCCGTGCATCGCGCGGAAGGCGTCGGCGGCGGTGAAGCGATCCGCGACGTCGAGCCGCTCGACGTCGAGCGCGAACACCCTGAAGAAGTAGCGGTGCAGGCGCAGGTCGTTGGCCGGTGGATACGGGCCGTCGTAGCCGAGGTAGTCGCCCCGCATGTCGGCGTCGCCGGCGAACCAGCCGGTGTAGTCGTTGAGCCCCTGGCGCGCGCCGGCCGGCCCCTGCGGCGCGCGCTTGCCGCGCGCGCTGACGCCATCGCTGCAGCTGCCGGCGGCGATCGCGCGCACGTCGGCCGGGATGTCGACCATCACCCAGTGCACGAAATCGCCGCGCGGCTGTTCCACCGGGATCTGCAGGTCGGCGCGGCCGACCGTGGACGGATCGGTCGGCGCGTCGGTGTCGATGCACAACAGCGCGAGCGAGCGCGTGCCCGCGGGCACGTCCTCCCAGTGCAGCTCCGGGTTGCGGTTGCCGCCGAAGCCCTCCGGCGTGCCCATCGCGAACTGCGCAGGGATCCGGGCGCGGTGGTCGAAACTTTCGCTGGCGATCCGCATGGGCGTGCTCCTCGTGTCGTCGGTGGGTCAGTCCTCGTAGCCGAGCCGGCGCGCGACCGGCGCGAGCAGGGCGAAGGCGTCGCCCAGCACGTCGGCGTAGGCGCGCCAGTGGCCGGCGAGGAAACGCCTGCCGCCGAGCAGGGTCGGCGGCGGCACCGGCAGGCTGGCGTCGATCGCCTCGCCGGCGACGGTGGCCAGCGCCTGCGCATCGTTGTCGACCGCGTCCAGGCGCACCAGGCGGTGCGGGTACAGGTCGCGCTCGTGCAGCGCGGCCACCTGGTTGAGCACCATCGCCAGCCACGCAGCGGCGCCGCGCACGGTCGGCATCGCCAGCGGCGGTACCGATCCGAACGCCAGCCAGTCCAGCAACATGTCGCGCGGATCGCGCAGCGCGACCAGCAACTGCGCGTCCGGCAGTTCCGGGCGCAGCGCCAGCAGCAGCGCGTTGTCCCAGTACAGCAGCCAGTCCACCAGCTGGCCCTGCACGCCGCGTTCCGGCTGGGCCGCGCGCCACTGCGCGACCAGGTCGGCCGGCTCCAGCGCCTGGCTGGTGAGCTCGCCGATGGTGCGGAACTTCTGCAGCGGGTCGTTCGGCGGCTGAGGGCCGAAGCGGTCGGCGCGGAACGCCGGCAGGACCGCGCCGTACAGGCTGGCGACGCGCTCCACGCCGGAACCCGGCGCGCCCCACAGGAAGGCGGTGCGCGGCGCGTCCGTGGCCGGCGCGCCGGCTTCTGGCCAGTCGCTGCGCGGTTCGCTCGGGGTCCACAGCGGCAGCCGTTGGGGCGCCTGCGCGACCTGCATCGCGGTCCAGGTGGCGACCGCGTCGGCGTATTGCCCGGCGCGGTCCTGGGTCAGCGCCAGCCAACCCTGCAGCAGCTGTCGGCCGGGGCCTTCCGGCGCGCGCCCGACCAGCGCGCGGCAGCGTTCGACCGCGGCCGGCGGATCGGTATCCATCAGGTGGTTGACCAAACGCTGCTCGGCCGAGGTGCGGCCCGGCTCGATCGCGACGATGCGCTCGGCGACCGCGTTGGCGGCAGCCTGGTCGCCGGCCATGTTGTGCAGCGCCATCTGCGTTTCCAGCGCCTCCACCGAGTCCGGCACGGCCGCCAGCCAGCGCGCGACCACCGCCTGCGCCTCCTCGCTGCCGACCGTCTCCACCGCCAGCCGCGCGTGCCACAGGTCGACGCTGTCGGTGGTGGTGGCGAGCGCGGCATCCAGGGTCGCGCGCGCGTCCTCCACCGCGTTCTGCCGCTGCCACGCGGACAACAGCCCGGTCAGCACGCGGCGGTTGCGCGGGTCGCGGCCAAGCGCGGTGCGCAGGTGCGGCAGCGCACGCTCGGGGCGGTTGGCGGCCAGCTCGAGCTCGCCGGCGATCGCCAGCAGGCCCGGCGTCGCGCGCGCCGGGTCGGCGAGCAGCGGCGCGATCTCCTCGGCGGCGTCGCCGGGGCGGCCCTGCTGGTGCATCAGGTCGGCGATCAGCGCGTGCAGGGTGATCGCCGACGGCACGCCTTCCAGCACCTTGCGGAACGCCTGCTCGGCGAACGCGAGATGACCGAGTTGCATGTAGGCGAAGCCGAGCGCGTACTGCAGTTGCGGATCGCCCGGCGCGCGTTGCAGCGCGTCGACCAGGATCTGCTGCGCGCGCTGGCCCTCACCCTGGCGCAGCGCGATCGTGCCTTCGATCGCGGCGAGGTGCGGATG
>Ga0268362_100151_pt1 | contig 13934 bp, 14 predicted proteins | sample MetcocultureR2M_FD_197214 | JGI IMG/M metagenome (GOLD analysis project Ga0268362, IMG submission 197214) | Soil microbial communities from Anza Borrego Desert, Southern California, United States - Methanotrophic co-culture R2-M | ecosystem: Environmental > Terrestrial > Soil > Desert | place... | reverse complement strand
GAAGTCTCCGGCCGGGACGAACGCCTCCCCGCCGCCGAAGAGATCGGTCTCGTAGGGGCGGGGCCGGTTGGAGATCTGTTTCAGGATGAGATTGACCAGCACGTAGGGCCCGATCAGGAAGGCGATCAATGCGATCGAGTAGTCCCGCGTCTTGCGGGGACTGTAGGTCGCTCCGTGATGCTGGAGATTGGCGATCAGCCGGTAGAGGATGTAGATCGCGGTGAGCGACGGCAGATAAAAGAGAATGCGCCGGATCACCACGAAGACGGTTTCGGCGCCATAGGGAAAACTGCCGCAGACCCGACCCTGTTCGACCGCCTGACCGCAGACCGCTTCCTTGAAGAAGGCATGTGCGACGGCGAGGTCGATCTGCGGGAACAGGTAAAAGGTCGCGAGCAGCACCCACCAGAGGATCATCAACATCAGAAGCCAGCCCGTCGGCCTGGCGAAAAAGCGCCGCGTGGCGATTCGCCAATGGGGGGCGGTGCGGGAGTGGAGGGGCATGCAGTCCTATCCGGTTGATCGGGCGGCGCGACCCTAATCCAAGAGACGGACGATTTGAACAGGTATCGGGGCGATATCGTCGGTGTCAGTCGGAGGAACAGAGCCTTTTGGCGCGGGAGCCAATGCCGAAAGGCGCCTGGGACGGCTCGCATCAAGCACATCACGGCAGAGTTGAGGTCTCTCGAGCTTGCGTTCGAGCTCGAAACGGGGATGATCGCGGCTTCCTGTTCGAGAGCCTTCTGGAGTCGCAATGTCCGTGAAATTCGATATCTCCTTCGCCAAGTCCGCCAAGATCGACGGTGGCCTCGTCATCCAGCTGAAGCTTTCCGGCGACGGGCCTGCGGCGGGTGTCGCCGAAGCAGATCCCGCCGGCGTCGGAGCCCGTGCGGCCGAGATCGCGAAGTTTTCCGCCAAGGCCATGACGACGCTCGACATCATCGCGCCGCAAGGTTCGGCTGCTGACCGGCTGGTCGTGCTCGGCCTCGGCAAGGCGGACGCCCTGACGGCTCAGGATTGGCTGAAGGCCGGCGGCGTTGCGGCCGCTTCCGTAAAATCGATGAGCAAGGTGGTGGTCTTCCTCGATGTACCGGGTGTCGAGGTCGGCGGCGCCCGGGCGGCGGGCTTTGCGCTCGGCATGCTTTTGCGCGCCTATAGCTTCGATGCCTACAAGACCAAGAAGAACGATGACGATGACAAGGCGCCGAAAACCGTCAAGGTCACGATCGTCACGGGCGATCCCGCCGCCGCAAAGAATGCCTTTGGCGAATCGGAGGCCATCGCCGGCGGCGTCAACCTGGCGCGCGAACTCGTCAATCTGCCGCCGAATGCGCTCGGCCCCCTGGAATTTGCCGACAGGGCCAAGGAGCTCGAAAAGCTCGGTGTCGAGGTGGAAATCCTCACCGAGAAGGAGATGAAGAAGCTCGGCATGGGGGCGCTGCTCGGCGTGGCGCAGGGGTCCGTCAGGCCGCCGCGGCTTGCCGTCATGCACTGGAAGGGCGGCAAGGCGAAGGATGCGCCAGTCGCCTTCGTCGGCAAGGGCGTGGTCTTCGATACGGGCGGCATTTCCATCAAGCCGGGCGCCGGCATGGAGGACATGAAGGGCGACATGGGCGGCGCCGCCGCCGTCACCGGGCTTATGCACACGCTGGCTGCCCGCAAGGCCAGGGTGAACGCGGTCGGCATCATCGGCCTCGTCGAAAACATGCCTGACGGCAATGCGCAGCGCCCGGGCGACATCGTCACCACCATGTCGGGCCAGACGATCGAGATCATCAATACGGACGCGGAAGGCCGCCTCGTGCTTGCCGACGCGCTTTGGTATTGCAAGGATCGGTTCAAGCCGCGTTTCATGATCAACCTTGCGACCCTCACCGGCGCGATCGTGGTGGCGCTTGGCAACCAGCATGCGGGGCTTTTTTCCAACGACGACACGCTTGCCGGCCAGCTTACTTCGGTGGGCGAGGTAACGGGGGAGAAGCTGTGGCGCATGCCGCTCGGCAAGGAATACGACAAGATGATCGATTCCAAGTTCGCCGACATGAAGAATACCGGCGGACGCAACGCCGGCTCGATCACGGCCGCTCAGCTTCTGAAGCGGTTCGTCGGCGAGACAGCCTGGGCTCATCTCGATATCGCCGGGACGGCGATGAATTCGCCCGCCAACGAAATTAACCAGTCCTGGGGTTCCGGTTATGGCGTAAGGCTTCTGGACGAATTGGTGCGCGCGCATTACGAGGTGGGTTGAGAACCCACCTTTGTCGGTTCGACTAAATATGGGTTCTCAACCGTGATGACCGAGGTACTGTTCTATCATCTGACGGAATCGAAACTGGAAGACGCGCTGCCGGCGCTGCTCGAAAAGAGCGTCGAACGCGGCTGGAAGGTCGTGGTGCAGACCAATGCGGATGCGCGTCGGGATTTTCTCGACGCGCATCTGTGGAGCTTCCGCGAGGACAGTTTCCTGCCGCACGGGACCGATGTTTCGCCTATGGCTGACGCGCAGCCCGTGCTTTTGACCGCAGGCAGCGAAAACGGCAATGGGGCAAGCGTGCGGTTTGTAGTCGACGGCGCCGATCCGCCGCCTGTCGAGACATACGAGCGCGTCGTCTTCATGTTCGACGGATATGACGCCGAACAGCTCGAAAATGCCCGTGCCCAGTGGAAAAGGCTGAAGGGCGAGGGCCACACGCTGACCTATTGGCAGCAGTCGGAAGAAGGGCGCTGGGTCAAGAAAGCCTGACCGGTTTGGTTATTTCCCGGTTTGGCTATTTCAGGGAGATCTTGTCGCCTACGCGCGGCCGTGAAATCGCCTTTCCGACAAAGCTGTATTCGGTATTGCCGGTGATGCTCGACAATAGCGATGTAAAAGGCGTGGTCATCGTGTAGTCCACTTTGGCAATCACCAGCTGGACGCCGCTCTCGACGACGTCGTCGGGTATGTCGAATGGCGGCGGCGTGCCGGAAGCCAGCTGGTCTGCCTGATAGGCGCGAGACCAGTTGACGCTTGCATTGCCCGCGGCATCAAAATCGACAATCGCAACCTGGATGTCGAGTTCGGTGCCGTCGAAGGGCGTGAGAATGGCTGCGGTCCCCTCAAGGAGAGTCCGAAGGTCGCTCGCATTCCAGCTTGCTTCCTGCGCGACGATGTCGCTCGCGACTTCCGCGATCTGGTTGATCTTCCGTTGGACCATGAGACCTTCGCCGAGGTCGACGGTGCCGGCAAACATCAGAGCCATCAAAGGCAGAAGCAGCGTGAATTCGATTGCGGATTGCCCACCGCGATCGGCGAGCAGGCTCCATACGCCTTTGCGGCCCGGTCCCTGCTGTTCGTCCTTTTGACCACTTGCCTGTGCCATCGCGCCCGCCTCAGAACGGTTCGTTTCTGAAAACCGCCGCAGCGGAAAGGACATAGCTGCCGTCGGCAAGCGTGTTGACGTTCGCGCCGATCTTGGCAAGCAGGCTGCTCCAGGGCAGAAATGCCTGGATCATCACGTAGTCCCCCGACGATCCCGGAGAGAAACTTTCCGTGACGGAAAGGACGCCGCCGCTGACGGCGGATGTGAAAGCCATGGAGGAGAAGTCCGACATGGTGGTCGTCGTAATCAGCAGTTCGTCCTCGCAGCCGAAGGCGAGTGCCATGTTGCCGCAGACCGCGCTCCTGAATCTGTCGAGGTCCCAGTTCCCGGAATGAGCGATGCCGACGCGCACATCACGAGCCGCCATGTGAAGCGCCGAATCGAGCGCGCTGTCGACGAAGAACATCAGCGCCATGTCGAGGATGCAAAACAGGAAGAGCAGGAACGGAAAAATCAGCAGCGCAAACTCGACCGCCGCCACCCCGTCATCGTTGCGTAGAAAGGCTTTTAAACGATTCATGAGGCTTAGCTCGTCAGCCTTACTTTGGAGAGATATTGTTTGAAGAGTGCCGATAGGCCCGCCTCGATCTCCTCCGCGGAGTTTGCCTGCAGGAAGAGGTCGCCGCTCGTCGCGCACTGTTCAAGCGCGGTCGGGATGTAATTGGTGCGGCTTGTGTTGCCTTTTCCGGGCACGATGGTGCCTCCCCAAGTCGAAGCATAACCGCTGCTGGTCATCGTTTTGCCAAGCGTTGCCTCGTAGCCCCAGTCCCAGGGCATCGGCAGGTATTCCGTATAAAGCACGCCGACCGTGGCATTGAGCGCCTTCACCTGATTGCACCATGCGGAATTGATCGGAGAGACGGCTGATTGCAGATAGCTCTTGGAGGTCGGGAAGCGGATGCCGGAATTTCCCTGCAGCACCCAGTTGCGCTCCGACTGAACGCCGTCCGTCAGAAGCAGCACCAGCTTCAGAGGGTTGCTTTCGCTCGATCCGTCCCCCGCCGTCCCCACGAGAGCCTTGAGGGCGGCGAACGAATAATCGAAATAGGTCGCTTCCTCCGAGGTCGCGCTGGTCAGGCCGCTGGTCTTGTCGCTGAGCTTCTTCCGGGCATTGGTGGTTGAAAATGTCGGCGCCAGCACCTGGCTTGCGGTTTGCCCCATCGTGTAGAGCCCGACCTTGATGCGTTCATGGGAGGCGTCCGCGGTATCGATAAGATCGAGCACTTCATCCACGGCGTCGACCGAAACATCGGCCCGCAACTTGATCCCCATCGCGACCGAGAGGTCATAAACGTTCGTATAGTTCTTGCTCTTGTAATTGAAAGAGCCGCCCTCGGGCGTGTGGCAGGCAAACGCACAGCCAGCCTTAGAAGCCCTCAGGCTCGCCTGTCCGGCGCTCGTGGCGGCAAGCAGCATGGAGGCGGATTTGTCGAGAACGACATAGACATTGAGATAGGCGCGGCCGGGACCTTCCACTGACGAGGCAACGCCGACGGCAACATCATTTATGCCCGCGACCTTGAGCAGGGTCGTCGCCACCGACGCATGGGCGGTCGCGGTGATCTTGTGGTTGGAGGTATCGATATCGATATCGTCAAGCGTGTAGCCGCCGCTTCCGAGATTGGTCTGGGCGGCAAACCATTCCTTGATCCGCGTCTCGAGCGCCATCTCGTTCAGCGTGCCGACGCTTCTGACGGCGCCCAGCAGGGCGGCGTCGAGGTCGGCCTGCATTTTGGACCGGGTATTATAGGCTCGGACGTAATCGAGGCTCGCGCCGATAGCGGCGATCAGCGGCACCAGCACGATGGCGAACATGATCGCAATATTGCCCTGGCGATCGGCAAGCAGGCGGGAAGAAATACGAAACAGGCCCGAACGCAACATGAAGCCTACCATCAATTAACAAAGAGATAACCGGACTATAGCGGCAAAGTGTAATGCAACGATTAATCGCATTCGAACGATGCCGACGGGTAGATTTACCAAGATTAAATGTTGTTTGTACGTTCGTCCGGATGCACGGCGCGCCAATTATCGCGTTTTCGAGCTTTCAGGCCGATGAGGTCGATCTCATAATAGTCTGGCGCAGGAAGCTGTAGCCCATGGCGGGGCGTGCCGCCTGTTCGCTGGAATCGCCCGCGCCGCCGTGGCCGCCGGAGCCGAACTCGTGGAAAAGCGGCTTATGACCGCTGTCCTCCAGGCGCTTGGCGAACCGGCGGGCATGCGAGGGATGCACGCGGTCGTCATTGGAGGAACTCTCGATGTAGACGGGCGGGTATTCGACCGTTCCGGCATCCTTCACCTGGTGCAGCGGCGAGTAGGAAAGCATGTAGTCGAGGTCGGCCGGTTCGTCCGGATTGCCATATTCGTCCATCCAGGCCTTGCCGGCAGGAAACACATGGAAGCGCGCCATGTCGATGACCGGGACGCGCGTCCAGACCGCCCCGAAATCTTCCGGATAGCGGGTCAGCATGACTGCCGTCAGCAGCCCGCCATTGCTGCCGCCGGTGCAGGCGATCCGTGAAGGCTTTGTATAGCCGCGCCTGACAAGATCGCGGGCAACCGCGACGAAATCCTCGAATGCCTTGTGCCTGCCGGTGCGCTTGGCGACGCGATGCCAGTCCGGCCCGAATTCACCGCCGCCGCGGATGTAAGCCTGGACATAGGCGCCGCCCTGTTCGAGCCAGATGCCATTGGCACCAGAATAATAGGGGGAGAGAGGCGCTTCGAAACCGCCATAGCCGTACATCAGAACCGGCAGCTCGCCCTTCGCCCAGGTTTTCGGAAAGACGATATGATAAGGCACCCGGGTGCCGTCTTCCGATATGGCCTCGAGGAGTTCCGAGCGCATTCCCTCTGTGTCGAAATAGGCAGGAGCCGTCGCGGTCTGCCGAAGCGTCGCCCTGCTGGCGCGGTCCGAAAGGTCGAGGATGTAGCGGGCGGGAGGTTTGAGAAAGCCCTGGCCGATCACCTGCAGCACTTCCTCTCCCTGATGGAGATCGGCATCGAGCGTCCGGACGGAGACCGACTGCACTTCAGCCGGGAGAGCAAGCTCCTCCGGCGCGGCATCGACCTTGGTCAGGTCGAGGAGGAAGAAACGCGGCTGCAGGCGGTCGCTGACGATGAAGACGCACCAGGTCTTGAGCAGCGAGAACTGCGAAACGGACTGCCCCTCGCCAGGTGTGAACAGGATACGCTCCGGCTTTTCGAGCGGCTCGTCGCTAAACGGCGTGAAGCGTTGCAGGATCAGGCTCCCAATTGGAAAACGTTCGTCCGTTTTTGCCCGCCAGAGCACGTGATTGTGGTTGATCGAGAAGTCGATCTCGGTCGGCAGGTCGAGGCGGCGCAGATTTCCGTCGCCATCCCTGGCATGGATGCTCTGCTTGCCGATCTCATGGCAGGCCGCAAAGATCTCGATCTGCCGTTCGCCGGCCGCGCCGTTCCAGAACATCGGGTCGATAACGAAGCCGTAGCCGTAGACGTCGCTGTCGGCCGCTTCAAAGAGGACCGGCGCGTCCCGCGGCGTCTGGCCGCGCTTCAGACGCCGGCCCACCCGCGGCCAGCCCGAACGGGTCGCGGAAAAGTCATCGATGGAGCCGAAATAGCAGATCTCGTCGCGGCTGAGCCAGCTCGCATGCGAGCGCACCGCGGGTGTGTCGAAACCGCCGTCGACGACCGATTTGGTTTCCGCATCGAATTCGAGAAGGCGCTGCAGATCGGAGCCTCCGTCGGAAAGCTGCAGGAGAACGCGGGTCGGCTCCCAGGGACAGGTGACCGCTCCGTTATAGATCCAGCGCTTGCCCTCTTTCCGGCAGAAGTGATCGAGATCGAAGACGGGCTCCCATGCCGCGTCGGCCTGCGCGTCCTGATCGGCCGGCAGGCGCCGCCAGACACCGAGGGGATTGTCCTTGCTGCGGTGGAAGTCGAAGAGCCAATTGCCGCGTCGTGTCGGGATGATCAGCCGGTCGTCGCGCTCGATCATCGCCTTGATCGCGTCGCGATCCTTTTCAAATTCCGCGGTCCAGAGTTTCCGGCGGGACGCCTCGTTTCGGTCGGTGATGAAAGCGAGCGTCTTCTGGTCTTCGTCGGTTTCGAGAAAAAGATCCATGGCAAAGCTCTTCAACGTTCAATGGGCTTTCAAAAGCGACGGGCCAACTCAGGCAAGGTCCGTGAGGGTAAAGTCGTCGCCCACATAGAGCAGACCAGCCCCTGCGGCCTTCGCGCCGGCATAACTGAAGCAATCGCCGAAATTAAGCTTCGCCGGATGACGGCCCTTGCCGTAGCGGTCGAATGCGTCCACTGCGACAAAGGCAATATCGGCCGAAGCCGGGAGCACTTCGATTTCAAAGCGTTCAATAAATCTCTTCACCAGCAGTTTGGTCGTCGATGGCTCCATTCGAAGGCGCGTCGCCAGTACGACTGCGGATTCATAGATGACGCTCGGACCTAGATAGTGGTTCGATGCGGCGCTCAGTCGCTGAAGCAGGCCGTCGGCTTTTTCCCCATCCAAAATAATCTCAACGACAGCCGAGCTATCGATGAACATCATCGCCCCACATTTCGTCTAGGAACGTTTTCTCGTCGAACGGCGGAAGAGAGGAGTATTCCGGGAGGCCGAATTCCTTTCGCAATTGATCGAGACGCTCCCTCAGGGGAGGTTTCGGTTTCGGATGCGCTAAATCCTTGTTCTCTACCACCTTCTCCAATGCCTGTCGGATCGCATCCGTCTTGGTGGGCGCGTTGAGGATTCTACGGGCCTGCTCGGCCAGTTCGTTGACGCGTTCGTCGCGGACGTAAAGGGGCATCGCGGCACCTCGTGAATATACATCGGAAGGTAGTGTATATTCACGAGGTCGACAAGGTTCAGCCCGCCATCGCCTCTTCGTATTCTGACGACAGCATCAGCCATTCCTCCTCCGCGGCAGCGAGCTTGGCTGCGGCCTCGCCGCGCTCCTTGGCTTTCTGCGCGGCCTTGGCCGGCGCCTTCTCGTAGAGTGCGGGATCCGCAAGCTCTTTATCAAGAGCCTGAATCTGTTTCTCGAGCTTTCCTGTCAAGGATTCAATTTCGTTGATCTTTTTTCTGAGCGGGGCAAGCGAGGCGCGCTTCTCGGCATTGACCTTGCGTTGATCGGCCTTGGAGGCTGGCTCGTCTGCTGTCTGCGCCTTCTCGTCTTTCTTTCGCCCCGCAGAGATGATCAGGTCGCGGTATTCCTCAAGGTCGCCATCGAAGGTTTTGACGGTGCCTTCGTTGACCAGCCAGAGGCGGTCGACGGTCGCCTCGATCAGATGGCGGTCGTGGGAAATCAGGATGACGGCGCCGTTGTAATCGTTGAGCGCTTCGATCAGCGCCCGGCGGCTGTCGATGTCGAGATGGTTCGTCGGTTCGTCGAGGATCAGCAGGTTCGGCGCGTGGAAGGCCGCAAGGCCCATCAGAAGGCGCGCCTTTTCCCCACCGGAAAGATCCTTGGCGGCCGTGTTCATTTTTTCGGTCGCAAGTCCCATCTGGGCGACACGCGCGCGCACCTGGGCTTCCGCCGCCTGCGGCATCAGCCGGCGAACATGGTCGACGGGCGTTTCGTTGGGGATGAGATCGTCGAGCTGGTGCTGGGCGAAGAAGCCGATCTTGAGGCCCGGCGCGAGTTTCATCTCGCCGCTTTCGAGTTCCAGCCGACCGGACACCAGCTTTGCGAAGGTCGACTTGCCGTTGCCGTTCGAGCCGAGCAGGGCGATGCGGTCGTCGTTGTCGATCCTCAGGCTGATATTCTTCAGGATCGGCTTGCCGGGAGCATAACCGACCGCGCCCTTGCTGATTGCCACGATCGGGGAGGCGGGCTGCTTTTCCGGCTCCGGAAAAATGATCGGCTGGACATGGTCTTCCACCACGGCGGCAACGGTGCCCATGCGCTCCAGAGCCTTGACGCGGCTTTGGGCCTGTCGGGCTTTCGTAGCCTTGGCGCGGAACCGGTCGATGAAGCTCTGCAGATGTTTGCGGGCCGCTTCGTTCTTGGCCTTCGCCTTCATCTGCAGCTCGTCTGCCTCGGCCTTCTGCCGTTCGAACTGGTCGTAGCCGCCGCGGTAGAAGGTGAGCTTCTTCTGGTCGAGATGGACGATCGAGTTCACGGCATTGTTCAGAAGGTCGCGGTCGTGGCTGATGATGATGACGGTGTGCGGATAACGCCGGACATAATCCTCCAGCCACATCGTGCCTTCGAGGTCGAGATAGTTGGTTGGCTCGTCGAGCAACAGAAGGTCGGGCTCTGCGAAAAGGACCGATGCGAGTGCCACCCGCATGCGCCAGCCGCCGGAGAAGGAGGAAGCAGGGCGATGCTGGGCCTCGTGGTCGAAGCCGAGGCCGGAAAGAATGCTCGCGGCCCGCGCTTCCGCCGAATGAGCATCGATATCAACGAGCCGCATCTGGATTTCGGCGATGCGGTGCGGATCGGTTGCGGTCTCGGCTTCCTCGATAAGCGCGCTGCGCTCCTTGTCGGCAGCAAGCACGATGGAGATCAGCGAGTCCTCCGTGCCCGGCGCTTCCTGCGCCACCTGGCCGATGCGGGCATTCCTTGGAATGGTTACCGAACCGCTTTCGGCCGCAAGCTCGCCGGTGATCACGCGGAAGAGAGTCGATTTGCCGGCGCCGTTGCGGCCGACAAGCCCGGCCTTCGCGCCCGCCGGAAGCGTGACGCTGGCATTGTCGAGGAGAAGGCGCCCGGCAATGCGGGCGGAAAGGTCGGTAATCGTGATCATGGCGGCGGTTTTGGCCGAAACTGCCGGTGAAGGCAAGACGGCCTCAAACATCTGCCGAAACGAGTTCCGGGCGGGGCCCTACCGGCTGGCCTGATCCGGTATGAATACCGCCGGGCGTCCGTTCGCCTTCGAGGTTTCCAAGGCCGCTGTTGCCTGCAGGCGCAGTTGCTGCGGGGAGAAGGCGTCCCCGGCGAGCGCGACGCCGATCGAGAGCGTCAGCGTTGCCGTCGCTCTGTCGGACACCGCAAAGACGAGGTTGTCGACAATGGAAGCAGAGAGGCGTTCGGCAATCGGATATATGCTGTCGCGACCGACATCCTTGAACAGAAAGGCGAAATCCCCCTTGCCGATGCGGGCGAGGAAGTCGTTCTTCTTGATGGCCTTGCGGAAAATCGAGGCGGCTTTCCTCACGATGCGGTTGGCAGCCGGCTCGCCATAGGTCTGGGCAATGTCCGCCAGGTCGTTGATGGTGACCAGGAAGAGCGCGACGTCGCGTTTGTCGGCCTCTGCGCCATAGAGCGTCTCAAGGCGCTCGGCGAAGGCGGCGTGGTTCGGCAGCGCGGTCAGGCGATCCCTGAGGGTAATCGCCCGCGCCGCGGCGGCCTTCTGCTCTGAAGTGACAAGCCGATCCACCCCCGCCTTGAGCACGGCTTCGAGCTCAGTTTCGGCCACGACGGCATCCGACAAGGAAACGCTTAAGTATTCGATCTCCGCGAGGATATCCATCGGTCCGGCATTGCTGTCTTCGCGAAGGCTGCGGGCGACCGCTTCCAGCACGCGCGTAAAACCCTGCTTTTGCGTTACGCCGCTGGTCATCTTCTCCCGCAACTCCCGGAGCAGATTGATCTCGTGGTCGCGCGACCTGGCGGGAGCAAGCGCGACAAAGCCTGGAAGTTGATACCGCAGACCGATTTCATCGAGCAGCGTTTGCGAAGCTGCGAGCGGCAGGGCCAGCACCTCGCGGGAGAGGGCAGTGTCCGCGCCGGACAAAGCCTCGTGAAAGAGTTCGTAGTTGCGCGGCAGGCCGTTGACCTCCAGCTTCGCCATGTGCTGGCTCACCACCTGCAGGGTTCGGTCGCGCACCGCTTTGCTGACTTCGCTCGTCATATCTTGCCCCAAAATCCGATCGGGTTGTTCGATAGAGGGTCCAGGCATGACGCGTGGCGTTTAACATCTGCTGAAGAACGGTGCGGCCTCTGTTCCCAAGGTTAAGAGAGAATGGACGAGGTGGGCAGTGCGCCTATCTCGGTGATGCCATTCATGAATTTTCCTGATTGGATTCCTCTGGGGCTTTGCCTTCAATATCCGCGCATCTTTGACAAGGGAGCCAGACATGACTCGAATTCTTTATTCCCTCTGCGGCGCTGACGAGACGCGCCCGTTTTCACCGCATTGCTGGAAGATCGTGCTGGCGCTTCATCACAAGGGTCTGGAGTTCATCGAGAAGCCGATGCCGTTTACCGATATACCGAAGGTCGAGAACGGATTTTCGAAGACTGTTCCGATCCTGAGGGACGGTAACGAACTGATCCGCGACAGCTTCGATATCGCGCTTTACCTTGAGGACACCTATCCGGACCGTCCGACTCTGTTCGGTGGCGAAGGCGGCAAGGCCCTGGCCCGGTTTGTCGAGGGTTTCTCGCAGATGGTGATCCATACGGCGATCACGAAGATCGCGGTGAAGAACATCCACGACATGTTGGGCGAGACCGATCGGGTTTATTTCCGTCAGAGCCGCGAGGCCCGTCTCGGCAAAACGCTGGAGGAGCTTGAAGCCGGCCGCTCCGCCGAGATCGCCGCTTTCGCGGCAAAGCTCGAGCCGATCCGCCATACGCTGAAGTATCAGGAATTCATCGGCGGCGACGGACCGCTCTTTGCGGACTACATCCTCTTTGGCGCCCTGCAGTGGATGCGCATCACCGCCGGCGCGGATGTCTTCAAGGACGATGATCCCGTCGGACGCTGGTTCGAGCGCTGCCTGGATCTGCATGACGGGGCCGGGCGGCGTGTGACAGCCGCGTGAAATTGCCGAAACCCCCTTGTTTCCAGCGAAAGGGGCGGGTAAACACCGCCCACTTTCCGTTCGAGACAAAGGATTACAACAATGGCGATTGAACGCACGTTTTCGATGATCAAGCCGGATGCCACCAGGCGCAACCTGACCGGCGCCATCACCAAGGTGTTTGAAGACAACGGCCTGCGCGTCATCGCTTCCAAGCGCGTTTGGATGAGCAAGCGCGAAGCCGAGGGCTTCTACGCCGTTCACAAGGAGCGCCCGTTCTTTGGCGAGCTCGTCGAAGGCATGACCTCCGGCCCGACCGTCGTTCAGGTTCTCGAAGGCGAAAACGCCATCCTCAAGAACCGCGAAATCATGGGTGCCACCAACCCGGCCAACGCTGACGAAGGCACCATCCGCAAGACCTTCGCGCTGTCGATCGGCGAAAACTCGGTTCACGGCTCCGACGCTCCGGAAACTGCTGCCCAGGAAATCGCCTACTGGTTCTCCGAAACCGAAATCGTCGGCTGATTGCCGCAAGGCAGTGATCGAGAAATGGGCCGGGGCGAAAGCTCCGGCTTTTTCATGCCCCTCTCATTTAATCTTCAGGCCGGACAATCGGCCACTGGCGAATAGTCAGCGCTGCCATCGGGCTTGAACACGTCGGGGTTCGGATCATAGCCCGGACCGACCACCAGCGGTTTTGCGGGCAGTACGCTTTGATCGACATCCGACGTGACGGTGGTTTCGATCGTCTGGAGCGGTGTGCCCTTGCTGTCGAGAAGGCGGATTGTCACCGCATAGGGGCGGTCCGGCCGGACACATTCGATCGGCGGGCTGGCGAGCGAAATCTTGTCCATCATCGGAAACAGTTTCTCCCGGATGATCAACGGGTTTCCGCCCCGCGGATTCTCGAACTTTGCCTCGACAGACCCGTCTTCGGGAAGAGTGCCAATTCGTCTCAGTGTTACCAGATAGCTCGCTGTCGCCACGCGGTAGTTGAAGACGAACATCCGTCCGGAAAGCTCGGCAAGCTGCTGCTCGGCTTCGCGCTGACAGGCGGTCAGCAGAAGCGCGGCAAGACTACAGACAATCAGCCGTCTCATCATGGCGCGGCTTCCCTCTTTTTTCGATGATAGTGGCGGCTGGCCTTTGCCCGGTTGCCGCAGACGGTCATGTCGCACCAGGTGCGGCTGCGGTTCTTGCTGCGGTCGACGAACAGCCAGCCGCAATTGCCGCAGATCTTCAGCCGTGTGATTTCTTCCTTCGCAAGAAGGCGAAGGGCGGAATGCGCGGTGGCGGCTTCGAGCGAACCTTTGTCCGCGCGCCGCAATATGGCGGCAGTCGCTTCGAGGAGATCGGCTAAGAGACCATGCCCGTCATTTCCGAGAACATGGGCGCGAAAATAGCGGTCGATGGCCTCCCGCAACTCCAGGAAGGGCAACCGGTTTCGCCGTGGCACCGGTGCAAGCTCACCGAACAGCGAGCGTTCGGCCGAAAATACGCCTGTTGCCTTCGCAAAGGCGTCCATCTGCTCCGGCTCGGCGAAACGATCGACACTACGTGCGGGATCGAAACGCAGGATGACGCTGTTGGCAACATCGAGCGCCAGAGCGCCTCCGGCAAAACGATGCGGGGTCCACGAAAAGCTCATGTCATCATTATAACTGGCGAAAGCCGTTTTACCAGTTATATTAGGCCGAGCTCGGGAAGGATCGATGGCTTATCTGCTGCAGCAACTGGCGAATGCCTTGCCGTTGGCAGCGCTTTATGCGGCGCTTGCCTTCGGCTACTCCATTGCCTTTGCCGTGACCAAGCGTGCGGACATCACC
>Ga0268362_100149_pt1 | contig 14166 bp, 16 predicted proteins | sample MetcocultureR2M_FD_197214 | JGI IMG/M metagenome (GOLD analysis project Ga0268362, IMG submission 197214) | Soil microbial communities from Anza Borrego Desert, Southern California, United States - Methanotrophic co-culture R2-M | ecosystem: Environmental > Terrestrial > Soil > Desert | place... | reverse complement strand
CACGGCGAGCTTCCCGCAGTGGCAGCCGCCGCGCGGCATCGCGCTCAGCCCTGCGCCTCGCGGTAGACGCGGCGCAGCAGTTCGTGGAAGTGGTGCACCGCGTTCTCGCGCAGTGGGTTGAGCCGGCCCGGAGCGTACGAGCCCGAGGCCAGCCCGCGCTGCACGTCCTCGCAGATGGTCAGGTCCTCGACCTGTACCTCGTCGCTGAAACGCAGGTCGTTGAGGCGGCGCTGCGCCGCCTCCTCGGATTCGTCGGGCGCGTAGTAGAAGTCGAACTCCACCCGGCAGTGGTCGATGCCCTTGGGCACCACCCGGTTGGTCTGCAGCCGGCCGGGCAGGATGTTGAGCATGGTGTTGGGCCACATCCAGTAGTACAGCGCGTCGCCGTCGCCGTACAGGCCGTCGCCGCTCTCCAGCGGGCTGAACTGGTAGGAGTACCAGTCCGCCGTTTCGGTGACGTAGCTGCGGTAGTCGAGCAGCTTGTTCAGCCCCGGGTGGATGTGGGGGACGTGGTAGCCCTCGAGGTAGTTGTCGACGTACACCTTCCAGTTGCAGGCGACGTCGTAGCCGACCCGGTGGTGGTGGCCGTAGCGCTCCAGGTGCCGGTTGGCGCCGAGGCGGGCGTCGATGCCGGCGACGAAGGCGTCGAATTCCGGCGCGTTGGCGGGGTCCACGGCGGCGAACACCAGCCCCTGCCACACCCGTACCGCGAGCTGCGGCAGGCGCACGTCGGACGGAACGAAATCGGGCGCGGTGCCCATCTCCGGCGCCGAACGCAGGGTGCCGTCGAGGGTGTAGGTCCAGCCGTGGTAGCGGCAGCGCAGCGACTTCGCCGTCAGCCCGTCGCAGCTGGCGATCGGCCCGGCGCGGTGCCGGCAGACGTTGTGCATGACCCGGATCTCGCCGTCGCCGCCGCGCACCGCGATCACCGGCAGGCCGGCGAAGTCGGCGATCACGTGGTCGCCCGCCTCGCGCAACTGGCAGACGTGCGCGATCAGCTGCCAGCCGCGGTCGAAGATGCGCTGGCGATCCACCGCGACATGCGCCGGATCGGCGTAGAAGCGTGCCGGCAGCGCGGTGGCGTGGTCGAGCGGTTGCGGGGCGAGGTCGGCGTGGATGTCCATCGGCGCAGTATGCCTGCGGGCCGCGGCGGCGGCACGGGACCGGCGGCGCGGCACCGGCCGGCGGAAAACTCGCGACGCGGACACGACCGGCTTTGCCGGCCGCCGCGGCGCGGTGGCGCTTTCCCGCCGGCGATGCGGGCTTTTCCTACGGCCCGGCTTGACGCGGTTGCTACCCTAGCCGCATGTCCGACGCGCTCGCCCAGCTCCGCCACGTCTTCGGCTTCGAGGCCTTCCGCGGCGAGCAGGAGGCGATCGTGGACCACGTCGCCGGTGGCGGCGACGCGCTGGTGCTGATGCCGACCGGCGGCGGCAAGTCGCTGTGCTACCAGCTCCCGGCGCTGCTGCGCGAGGGCACCGCGATCGTGGTGTCGCCGCTGATCGCCTTGATGCAGGACCAGGTCGAGGCGCTGCGCCAGCTCGGCGTGCGCGCGGCGTTCCTGAATTCGACCCTGTCGGGCACGGAAGGCGACGCGATCGAACGCCAGCTCCTGGCGGGGGAACTCGACCTGCTGTACGTCGCGCCCGAGCGCCTGCTCACTTCGCGTTTCCTGTCGTTGCTGGAACGCAGCCGGCTCGCGCTGTTCGCGATCGACGAAGCGCACTGCGTCTCGCAGTGGGGCCACGACTTCCGCCCGGAATACCGCGAGCTGACCCTGCTGCACGAACGCTGGCCGGACGTACCGCGGATCGCCCTGACCGCGACTGCCGACGCTCCGACCCGCAACGAGATCGTCGAACGCCTGGCGCTGCGCGCGGCGCGCCAGTTCGTCAGCTCGTTCGACCGGCCCAACATCCGCTACACCGTCGTGCCCAAGCACGACGGCAAGCGCCAGTTGCTCGACTTCCTCGCCGCCCACCGCGGCGACAGCGGCATCGTCTACTGCCTGTCGCGGCGCAAGGTGGAGGCCACCGCCGCCTTCCTCGCCGAGCGCGGCATCGTCGCCCTGCCCTACCACGCAGGGCTCGACGCCGCTGTGCGCGCCGCGCACCAGCGCCGCTTCCTGCGCGAGGACGGCATCGTGATGGTGGCGACGATCGCCTTCGGCATGGGCATCGACAAGCCGGACGTGCGCTTCGTCGCGCACACCGACCTGCCCAAGTCGATGGAAGGCTATTACCAGGAGACCGGGCGCGCCGGTCGCGACGGCGAACCCGCGGAGGCGTGGCTGGCCTACGGCCTCGGCGACGCGGTGCTGCTCGGCCGCATGATCGAGGAGGGCGAGGCCGGCGAGGAACGCAAGCGGCTGGAGCGGCGCAAGCTCGACGCGCTGATCGGCTACTGCGAATCCACCGGCTGCCGCCGCCAGACCCTGCTCGCCTACTTCGGCGAGGCGCATCCCGGCGCCTGCGGCCACTGCGACAACTGCCTCGTCCCGCCGCAGAGCTGGGACGGCACCGAGGCCGCGCGCAAGGCGCTGTCGTGCGTGTACCGCACCGGCCAGCGCTTCGGCGCGGCGCACCTCGTCGACGTGCTGCGCGGCGCGGACACCGCCAAGGTGCGCCAGTTCGGCCACGACCAGCTGAGCACCTACGGGATCGGGACCGAACTCGACGCGAAGCAGTGGCGCAGCGTGTTCCGCCAGCTGGTCGCCATGGGGCTGCTGGAGGCCGACGTCGAAGGCCACGGCGCGCTGCGCCTGACCGCCGCCAGCGCCGCCGTCCTGCGCGGCGAGCGCACGCTGTCGCTGCGCGCGGATCCGCCACGCAAGGCGCGGCGCGAACGCGGCGGCGACGCCATCTCCGCACCGCCCGAACTGCCGCCGGAGGCGTTGCCGCGCTTCGAGGCGCTGCGCGCCTGGCGCGCCGAGGCGGCGCGCGCGCAGAACGTGCCGGCCTACGTGATCTTCCACGACAGCACGCTGCGCGCGATCGCGCTGGCGCAGCCGCGGGACACCGACGCGCTGGCCGGCATCAGCGGGGTCGGCGCCGGCAAGCTGGAGCGTTACGGCGAGGCGGTGCTGGCGGCGCTGGCGCACGCCGCCTGAGCGGCGCGGACCGGTCGCACGCGGATCAGGCAAACAGCCGCGCGACGCCGAGGTTGATCGCAAACCCGCCGAGCACCAGCCAGCCGAACAGGATCGCCGCCAGCAGCAACGGTTGCGCGCCCGCCTGGCGGATCGCGGACGCCTGGGTGCGCAGGCCGAGCGCGGCCATCGCCATCGCCAGCAGGAAGGCGTCCAGCTGCAGGATCGCCTGCACCCAGGCCGCCGGCAGCAGATGCAGCGAGTTGAACGCGGCCACTGCGACGAACAACATCGCGAACCACGGCACGTCGATTTTCGTCCGGCCGCCCTTGCCACCTGCCGCGCCGCGGCGCAGGCCCAGCGACAGCAGCAGCAGGAACGGCGCCAGCAGCATCACCCGCAGCATCTTCTCGATCACCGCCGCGCTCGCCGCCGCCTCGCCGACCGCGCGCCCGGCGACCACCACCTGCGCGACCTCGTGGATGGTCGAGCCGGCGAACACGCCGTAGGCGTGCTCGGACAGCCCGAGATGCGGGTACAGCAGCGGATACAGGAACATGCCGGTGGTGCCGAACACCACCACCGTGGCCACCGCCACCGACACCTTGTGCGCCTGCGCGCGCACCACCGGCTCGGCCGCCATCACCGCCGCCGCGCCGCACACCGAGGCGCCCGCGCCGATCAGCATCGCGGTCTGCCGGTCCATGCGCAGCACGCGGGTGCCGACCTGCACGGCGAGGGTGAACACCGACGCCATCACCAGCACGTCGATGACCACGCCGGCGACGCCGACCGCGGCGATGTCCTGGAAGGTGATGCGGAAGCCGTACAGCACGATGCCGGTGCGCAACAGCATCGCCTTGGCGAAGTCGACGCCGGCCGCGGTCTGCGCCGCGACCGCGGGGAACGCCGTGTTGCCGAGCGCGATGCCGGCCACGATCGCCAGGGTCAGCGCGCTCATACCCAGGCCCTGCAGCACCGGCAGGCCGGCGGCCCAGGTCGCGGCGGTGGCGATCGCGCCGACCAGCGCCAGTCCGGGCAGGAACGAGGGGCGCCGCGGCAGCGGCAGGGACAGGGAGGATTCGACGCTGCTCACGGCATGCCCCGGGGTCGCGGAGCCGGCATGCTGGCGCCGGCGACCACGGGAGTCCAATGCATATAATTCCGTCGAACATGACCTAGGCTCATGCCGATGAACCTCCACCTGCTGCGCGTGCTGGCCACCGTGGTCGAACAGCAGGGGTTCTCGCGCGCCGCCGAGGTCCTGCACGTCAGCCAGTCGGCGGTGTCGAAGGCGATCCGCGAACTCGAGCACCAGCTCGACCTGCCCCTGCTCGAACGCGGCCGCGGCCAGCGCGGCATCGCCCTGACCGAGCACGGCCAGGCGCTGTACGCGCACGCGCGCGGCATCTTCGCGATGGAGCGCCTGGCCGCCGAGGAGGTGCGCGACCGCCGCGCCCTGCGCCGCGGCCGGCTGCGGATCGGCGCCAGCACGACGGTCGCCGGCTACTGGCTGCCGCGCACGCTGGCGGCGTTCTCCGACCGCCACCCGGGCATCGACCTGGCGCTGGCGGTCGGCAACACCCGCGAGATCGGCCAGGCGCTGGTGGACTGCGAGGTCGACGTCGCCTTCGTCGAGGGCGAGGTCGGCGACCCGCGCATCGCCAGCATCCTGTGGCAGCGCGAGCCGCTGCGCGTGGTCGTCGCCGCCGGCTCCGCGCTGGCGACACCGCGCCGGCCGACGGCCGCCGCGCTCGCCGCGCAGACCTGGCTGCTGCGCGAACAGGGCTCGGGCACGCGCCAGGCCGCCGACGCCCTGCTCGCCGAACACGGCATCGCGCCGGCGCGCGTGCTCACCCTCGGCAGCAACGAAGGCATCGCCCGCGCGGTCGCGCACGGCGCCGGCATCGCCCTGCTGCCCGCCGCGGTGGTCGAAGACCCGATCGCCGCCGGCCGCCTGCACGCGGTGCGCGTCGGCCCCGGCGCCGGTCCCTCGCGCCCCCTGTACCGGCTGGAACTGCACGATCGCGCCCGCTCGCCCGCGCTGCGGGCGTTCCTCGACCTGCAGCACGAGGAGGAAGCGACGCCGACGCCGGCGAGCACCCGTGTCGCGGCGCGCCGCACCGGCAAGAAGCAGCGCTGACAATGCAAACCCGCCGGGATCAGCGGCGACGCGCGGCTCCGGATCCGGACCGCTTCGATGCCGGCGTCGCCGCCGGCCGCGCTCGCGACGGCGGCAACGGCGGCGGCGCCTCCTCGCGCACGGCCTCGGGCACGCTCGCCCCGCCCAGCGCCGCCAGCAGGCGCGCGTGCGCCAACCGCGCCTGGCCGGCGTCCAGGTACTTCGCCGTGTAGGTATGACCGCCGACGATCACGTCGAAGCCATGCACGCCGTCGTGCCCCAGCAGCGGATGCACCGGGCGCACCATCGTCACCGCCTCGAGCCGCAGGTGGATGTCGCCGAGCTGGTACATCGTCGTCTCGCATGCCGGGCGGCTCATGGTCCGCGCCCCGGCGATGAAGGAGGCGCGAAGCGCCGGGCCGAGGATGATCCGGCCCCGCGGGTGGCATCGGCGATCGTCACCCGCGCGCGGTCCGGGCGACAAGCCAGCTGTGGTAGACCGCAGGTCGAGCCTCCTCCCAGGTCAGGCCACCGTCGACCACCAGCCACTGGCCTTGCAGGATCGTCTCGATCCGGCTCCAGTCATCGCTCGCCGCGGCGGCGCCCAAGCCGACGCGACAAGCGAAGAAATAACGGGGCTGGCCGTAGTCCGCACGAGGTTCGTACCACTGCGGATGCTGCAAGGCGAAAGGCTCGTCCATGACGCCAGCCTGGGGCGTGCCGGCTAAACCCTGCGCAACGGGATGAACCGCCGGCTCAGCGATGTGCAGGCGGCTCCACGCCGTTGCGGACGAAGGCCGCCACATGCGGTCGCATTGCCGGGACATCCCCCTGCGCTTCACTTGGTGTCGACGGGGTCGAAATCCGCCGGCAATGCCGCGCTTCTTCCGTGCCGACATAAACGCGCATCGCCCCGCCGGCGGCGAACCTCGACCTCCTTGCGGGGAACTGGCCGGAGCGCCGCCGCCAGTGAGTAAAAAAGCGACGCCGCCCAACGGCGGCGTCGCTCATGGAGATGGCTGCCAGCGGGGCCCCTGCAAGCCAGGGTTACGTGCCCCCGCAGCGATCCGTTACTCGTCGCGATCGGACGAGCGGGACGAGCCTTGGCGCGAATCGCCGCTGGCCTCGCCGCCCTTGCGCCCGATCTCGGACATGTGCTCGCGGTCCTGGCTGACCGTCTCTCCGCCCTTCTGGGCAATGCGACGCTGCTTGTCGTCGTCCATGCCGGCGAAGCCTTGCCCGCCGCCCGAGCGGGAAGAACCGCCGCTGCCCGACGATTCCCGCTGCGACGACTGGTTGCTGCCTGACTGGTTACCTTGGTTCGCCATGATGACACCCTCTGTCTGGACCACGTTCGGTCGTCTGGCAACGTAGGGGGTAGCGCGTTATCGCGCTGGAAGCTGCGGATGATTCCGCGGATAACGGCGTTCATCTGGTTCAGCAACGCCCGTTGCATTCGCGCGATGTCGCCCAGCAGCCAGGCGCCTGTGCCCTTGGTGCAACCTTCATCGGCGCACGGCAGCGACTAGTCGAAAGCCTTCCCGAGCCCCAGGGATGCCACGTGCGTTTCAGCCAGCGCGACGAAAGACTGCTCGATGAGCTCGCGTTCGATGCTGTCCTGGAGCGCGAGCGGCAGGTCGGACGTGTCGAGAAAGCCGCAATCGTGCATTGGTCCGAAGGTTGTTTCCGCTTCCAGCGTCGCGCGCATGCATGAAGGGACCAGCAGCATGCGCCTGGACTCGGTGCAATACACCGCGCACAGCATGGCGCTCTCCTCCAAAGCCCGGTCCTTTCCGAGGATGCGCGCCGGACGGTTCCGAATCCACGATCCAGGAGTCGCGCGGCTGAACCGTACAGGTCATGGGCACGGAAGTGGTGGGCCGTGATGGATTCGAACCGTCGTGCGGCGGGTTGAGTCTGATTCGAAGACTGGCTGCCGGATTGAAGTGGTGGGCCGTGATGGATTCGAACCCTCGTGCGGCGGGTTGAGTCCGATTCGGAGACCGGCTGCCGGATTGAAGTGGTGGGCCGTGATGGATTCGAACCATCGACCAGCGGATTAAAAGTCCGATGCTCTACCGACTGAGCTAACGGCCCACTTGGAAGACCCGTCGTGCGGTGCCGGGGCCCGTCGTGCGGCAACGCCGCGCAGGCGCGCATTCTAGCGCAGGGGGCGCGCGGCGGCGGTCAGGCGTGGTAGCGGGTGGGGTCGGCGACGCCGGCGTCGGCGAAGCCCTGCGCGCGCAGGCGGCAGGCGTCGCAGTGGCCGCAGGCGCGGCCGTCGGCGTCGGCCTGGTAGCAGGACACGGTCTGGGCGAAGTCCACGCCCAGGCGCAGACCCTCGCGCACGATCGCGTCCTTGCCCATCCGCATCAGCGGCGCGTGCACGCGGAAGCCGGCGCCTTCCACGCCCGCCCTGGTGGCGAGATTGGCCAGGCGCTCGAACGCGGCGATGAACTGCGGGCGGCAGTCCGGATAGCCGGAATAGTCCACGGCGTTGACGCCGCAGAAGATGTCCGACGCGCCCAGCACCTCGGCCCAGCCGAGCGCGACCGACAGCATGGTCGTGTTGCGCGCCGGCACGTAGGTGACCGGGATGTCGTCGGCGGACGCGCCATCGAGCGGCACCGCGATGTCGTCGGTCAGCGCGGAACCGCCGATGCTGCGCAGGTCCACGTGCACGGTCTTGTGCGCGACCGCGCCGAGCGCGCGCGCGACGCGTTCGGCGGCATCGAGCTCGGAGGTGTGGCGCTGGCCGTAGCGCACGCTCAGCGCGTGCGCGGCGAAACCCTGCTCGCGGGCGATCGCGAGCACGACCGCCGAATCCATGCCGCCGGAAACGAGGACCACCGCGTTGCGTGCGTGCGTCATCGCCCCGGCTCGTCCTGCCACAGCAGCTTGTGCAGCTGGATCTGGAAGCGCACCGGCAGGCGGTCGGCGACGATCCAGTCGGCGAGTTCGCGCGCGCCGAGCTGGCCGTAGCTCGGCGAGAACAGCACGTCGCAGCGTCCGGCCAGGCGGTGCTCGGCGAGCACGGCGCGCGCCCACTCGTAGTCGGTGCGCGAGCACAGCACGAACTTGACCTGGTCGCGGGGGGTGAGCAGCGGCAGGTTCTCCCAGCGGTTGCGCGCGACCTCGCCGGAACCCGGCGTCTTGATGTCCACCACCCGCGACACCCGCGGATCGACGGCGGCCACGTCGAGCGCGCCTGAGGTCTCCAGCGAGACGGCGTGGCCGGCGTCGCACAGGCGCTGCAGCAGGCCGAGGCAGCGCTTCTGCGCCAGCGGCTCGCCGCCGGTGACGCAGACGTGGCGCACGCCGTGGCGGGCGACCTCGGCGAGGATCGCGTCGATGTCCCACCACTCGCCGCCGTGGAACGCGTAAGCGGTGTCGCAGTAGCCGCAGCGCAGCGGGCAGCCAGTCAGGCGCACGAACACGGTGGGCCAGCCGGCGTCGCGGGCCTCGCCCTGCAGGGACAGGAAGATCTCGGCGATGCGCAGCCGGTCGCGCTCGGCAGGTGTTCCCGCCGCGGCGTCGGCCGCATCGGGCGTGACGGCGTTCATCCCGCCATTTTACGCCGCCGGCCGGAGTGCCGGGCGGCGACGGCGCAACGCGGGATTACTGCGTCTTCGCCAGCTGGATCGCGCGCAGGCGGTCCTGCGCGGTGCGCGCGGCGTCGGTGCCGGGATAGCGGTCGACGACCTGCTGCAGGGTCGCCTGGGCGGCGTCGTACTGGCGCTGGCCGTACTGCGACAGGCCGACCTTGAGCAGCGCGCCGGGCGCCTTGTCGTGGGTCGGGTAGCGGTCGAGCAGCGACTGGAACTGCTGCTGGGCGAGCGCGTAGTTCTGGGTCACGTAGTAGCTCTCGCCGAGCCAGTACAGCGCGTTCGGCGCGTAGGTGCCGCTCGGGAACTGCTGCAGGAAGGCCTGGAAGCGGCGCGCGGATTCGTCGTACTGGCCGTCGCGCAGGGCGGCGAAGGCGTTGTCGTAGGCGCCGCGTTCGTCGGCGCCCCTGGCCAGCGAACCGGGATCGCCGTAGACCGCCGGCGGCGCGTCGGCGGGCGCCGGCGTGGCGGCGGGTTGCGTGGCAGCGGCGGCGGCATCGTCGGCTGACGTGCCGGCGGTTGCGCCGGGGGGCGCCGGCAACGCCGGTGCCCCGCCCTCGAGCCGCGCGAGCCGGCTGTCGAGGTCGATGTACTGGGCCCGGTTGCGCTTGTTCAGTTCGTCGAGCTGGTGCTGCAGCTCCTCGAGCTGCGCGCGCTGCGCCTGCACTTCGCTGCGCAGCTGGGTGATCTCGTTGACCAGGGCGGTGTTGCCCTGGCTGGCGGCCGCCTGCTGCTCGAGCGAGGCGACGCGCTCGGCGAGGCTGGCGCGCTGGGCAGACGCGGGCGCGGCGACCAGCAGCAGGAGGACGGAGGCGGACAGGACGGTCAGGCGGAGGCGCATGGGCGTGATGTCGCGGAAAAGTGAGGGCCCCAGCTTACGGCGGATCGGCGCGCGCGGCTGTATGGCGGCGAACCGGGCGCCGTGGCGGCGGCGGGAACGGCATGGAGCATCCGCCGCAAGGCGGGCGGAGCCTGCAAGCGATGCCGCCGGCTTGCGCCGGCGGCATCGGTGACGCTGGCGGCCGCGATGCGGCCCGGCCGACTTACTTCGCCGTGTAGACGATCTCGACGCGGCGGTTCTTGGCCCAGCAGTCTTCCGTGGACTGCGTGCAGGTCGGGCGCTCCTCGCCGTAGCTGACCACGTTCATCTGGCTGGCCGAGCCGCCGTTGGCCTGCAGCGCGGACGACACCGCGTTGCCGCGGCGCTCGCCCAGGCCCATGTTGTACTCGCGGCTGCCGCGCTCGTCGGCATTGCCCTCGAGGGTCATGCGCGCGGACGGACGGTCGCGCAGGTACTTCGCGTGGCAGGCCATCTGCGCCTGGAACTCGGGGCGGATGGTTTCCTGGTCGAAGTCGAAATACACCACGCGCTGGCGCAGGCAGGCGTCGGTGTCCAGGTCCTCGGGGCCGTATGCGCCCGGCGTCGTCTCGACCGGGGTGGTCGGCGTGGTCGGGGTGGTCACGGGCGGCGGCGTTTCCTTCACCTTCTTGGAGCAGGCCACGGCCGCCATGCACAGCATCGCGGTCATCAGGACCCGGGTAGTCGCGTTCATCGTCGTTCCTCGTCTTCTCGCTGGTGGGACCCGTTGGAATACCGGGCAAAAAGAAATGATCAGCGCTGGTCGCGGTAGGGGCCCCAGGCCGGCTCGCGAACGTCGCCCTCGGCGAACACCAGCCGCTGGCGCACGCGCGCGTCGGCCGACACCGCGTACAGCACGCCGCGGCCGCCTTCACGCGCCGCGTACAGGACCATACTGGCGTTGGGCGCAAAGCTGGGTGATTCGTCGAGCGAGCCCGGCGAGAGCATGGTCACCCGCGGCGAGCCGAGGCTGCGGTCGAACAGCGCGATCCGGTAGTTGTTGCCCGCGCCCTGCGCGACCGCGATCTTCTTGCCGTCGTACGACACCGTCGTCGATGCGTTGTAGCTGCCCTGGAAGGTGACCCGGCTGGCGCTGCCGCCGGTCGCCGGCACCTGGTAGATCTGCGGGCGGCCGCCGCGGTCGGAGGTGAAGTAGAGGGTGCTGCCGTCCGGGCTCCACTCCGGTTCGGTGTCGATGCCGAACTGGCTCGTGATCCGGGTCAGCGCCTTGCTGCCGAGGTCCATCACGTAGATCTCGGGGTTGCCGGTGCGCGACAGGCTGAGCGCGAGCTTGCGGCCGTCGGGCGAGAAGCTCGGCGCGCCGTTGATGCCGCGGAAGCGCGACACCGGCGCCGGCAGCGTGGTGTCGCGGGTGATGTCGAGGATGTAGATCGCCGACTGGCCGCTGTTGAAGCTGACGAAGGCGAGGTGGTGGCCGTCCGGATGCCAGGCCGGCGACAGGATCGGCTGCGAGTCCGACACCACGGTGCGCGGGTTGTAGCCGTCGGCGTCGGCGACCACCAGCGAGTAGCGCGCGCCGGTGCCGGTGCCGCGCGCGGTGACGTAGGCGATCTGGGTGTCGAAGGCGCCGCGCACGCCGAGGATCTTCTCGTAGATCGCGTCGGCCATCTGGTGCGAAAGGCGGCGCAGCTGCGAGCCGCGCGCGGTCAGCGCGAGCCCGATCAGGCGCTCGCCGCGGGCGACGTCGAACAGTTCGTACTCGACCCGGTAGGCGCCGTCGCCGGCGTCCAGCACGCGGCCGACCACCAGGTAGTCCTGCTTGAGCGCGCGCCACGTGGGGTAGTTGATCTCGCTGCCGCGGGTCGGGCGCTCGGCCATGTCGGCGACCGGCAGGGTGCGGAACTGGCCGGATCGGGCGAGGTCGGCGCCGACCACCGCGGCCACGTCGGTTTCCGGCGCCGCGGCGCCGCCTTGATAGGGCATGGGCACGACGGCGATCGGCAGGGCGGCGGCGTTGCCGCCGACGATGTCGATTTCCAGGCCCTGCTGTTGCGCCGCCGCGGCGAGCGGCAGGCACAGGGCGAACAGGAACAACAGCGGCACGAGCAGGCGCTGGCGGAGGGGCATCAGGCAGGTCCGGCTGGAATTGTTCAGAACACTTAACAGCTTGGCCGTTAAGGTCGTCTCAAAGATGAACGGACGCGCACCGGGGCCGCGGTCAGCGGTCCTGGGCTTCGAAGTTGACGATCAGGGTGCGGGCGAACACCGGCTCGAACCCGGCATACGGCAGCGGCTGCGCCTTGAGCACCGCCGCCTCGATCGAACGCTGGCCGGCGGCATCGTAGGGACAGGACGACGGGTCGACCTTGGCGTCCACCACTTCGCCCCCGGGCAGCTGCCGGACCACGATCTTGCAACGCTGCCCGAGCGGCACGCTGTCGGGGCGGGTCCAGTTCTGGGCGATCGCCGCCTGCAGGGCGGCGCGGTAGCGGGCCAACAGGCCCGTGTCCACCCCCCCCTGCCCCGGCGGCGCACTCGCCGCGGCGTCCGCCTGGGCGCTGGCCTCGGCGGCGTTGCGGGCCTGGTAGTCGCGGACCTGGCGCAGCTTCTGCTCGGCCAGCCGCGCCTCGCGCGCCGCTTTCTCGCGCGCCTTGCGGATCTCCTCCAGCTTGCGTTGGGTGTCGGCCTGTTCCGCCAGCCGCTTCTTCTGCTCGGCTTCTTCCTGCCGCCGCTTCTGCTCGGTCAGGTCCACCTGCTGCTGGCGGTGCTTTTCCTCCTGCTCGCGGGCGGCGGTGTCGGGCGAGACCGCGTCGCGGTCGACCCGCTCCTGCTCCACGACGTCGGGTTGCGGCAGTTGTTCCTGCGGCGCGGCCTGGCGCGGCACCGGCGCGTCCTCGGGCACCGGCGCGGGCTCGGGCTGCGGCGGTGGGGGCTGCGCCTCGGGCTCGGGTTCGGGCGGCGGTTCCGGCGCCGGCTTCGGGTTGGCCAGCGCGCGCCGCGCGGCCGGGCCGAGCGCGTCCGGGTCGACCAGGTCGGCGAGCACCGGCTCGCCGGCCGCGGCGTCCGGTTGCGGCCGGGTCCAGTGCAGGCCGAACAGCAGCGCCAGGAAGATCAGCGCATGCAGCGCCAGCGCGACGACGATCGCCAGCGTGGTGTCTGTGCGGGTTTCCCGCATCTCAGCGCCCGTCCTCCTGCGGCCGGCTGATCAGGCTGACCTGCTGGAAGCCCGCGTCCTTGATCAGGTCGATCGCGTTGATGACCTTCTGGTAGCTGGCATCGCGGTCGCCGTTGACGAGCACGGTGGCGGCGTCGTTCTGCGCGTGGATCGCGCGCAGACGGGCGGTGATCTCCTCGCCGCTCATCTCGCGGTTGTCGCCGCGCTCCACCATCAGCGCGTAGCGGCCGTCTGCGTACACGCTGACCACGATCGGATCCTTCGGCGTCGACAGCGCCTTCGCCTTCGAATCCGGCAGCTTGATGTCGGTGCCGAGGTTCAGCAGCGGCGCGGTCACCATGAAGATGATCAGCAGCACCAGCATCACGTCGATGTAGGGCACGACGTTGATGTCGGCCTTGAGCTTGCGCTTGCGCAGGCGGCGGCTGGGGGCGATCGGCATGCGCGCTTACTCCTCGATGTGCGCCTGCCGCTGCAGGATCGAGGAGAACTCCTCGGAGAAGGCGTCGTAGCGCGTCGCCAGCCGCTCCACGCGGGTGGCGAAACGGTTGTACGCCCACACCGCCGGGATCGCCGCGAACAGCCCCATCGCGGTCGCCACCAGCGCCTCGGAAATGCCCGGCGCGACCGTCGCGATCGTGGCTTCCTTGACGTTGGCGAGACCCTGGAACGAGACCATGATCCCCCACACCGTGCCGAACAGGCCGACGTAGGGGCTGATCGAGCCGACGTTGGCGAGGAACTCGAGGTTGTGCTCCAGCCCGTCGAGTTCGCGCGAGGCGGTCGCGCGCATCGCCCGCTGCGCGCCTTCCAGCGCCGCGCGCGGATCGGCGCCGCGGCGCTGGCGCACGCGGTTGAACTCGCGGAAACCGCCTTCGAAGATCGCCTCCAGGCCGGCGATGCCGCGGTTGCGCTCGGTCGCGCCGGCGTACAGCTTGGCCATGTCCGAGCCCGACCAGAAACGCTCCTCGAAGTGCTCGGCCTCGCGGGAGGCGCGATCGAGCACGCGCTTCTTGCGCAGGATGATCACCCACGACGCGATCGACGCGAACAGCAGCAGCAGCATCACCAGCTGCACCGGGATGCTCGCGTGCAGGACCAGCTGGAGCACGTCGATGCCGTTGTGGGCGGTGGCGGCCGCCGGCGCCGCCGCGTCGGACGCGAGCTGGGCGGCGGTGGCCGGGGCGTCCTCCGGCAGCGGCTCGACGGCGGCCTGCAGCAGCGCGGCCAGTGGGATCATGCGTCGCTCTCCTTGGAATGCGTTTCGAGGGCCCTGAGTTCGGCGAACAGCGGCTCGGGGATCGGGCGCGGGCGGAAACCGCCGGCGTCCAGCGCCGCGACCCGCACCTCGGCGTC